>Ga0315284_10005915_pt1 | contig 17413 bp, 12 predicted proteins | sample YL17G09_16_MG_FD_203696 | JGI IMG/M metagenome (GOLD analysis project Ga0315284, IMG submission 203696) | Sediment microbial communities from Yellowstone Lake, YNP, Wyoming, USA - YL17G09_16 | ecosystem: Environmental > Aquatic > Freshwater > Lake > Sediment | place: USA: Wyoming | collected...
TTAAACGCGAATCCCAGCACTCCGATCTGCTTCTTGCCCAGATGGATAATGCGCCGGACAGCCAGCTTGACCTGCAATTCGTTGCTTTCCAGGACGGCTTTCAACATGGGAACGTCCACGTCCAGAGTCTTGGCCTTGTAGAGGAGCGCCCTGACCTCCTTGGGGAGACAGGATCCGCCGAAAGCAAACCCGGGTTTGAGGTAATAGGGAGAGAGGTTCAGCTTGGTGTCGAGGCAGAAGATGTTCATGACCTCGTGAGAATCGATATCCAGAGCCTTGCAGATGTTCCCCATCTCGTTGCTGAAAACCACTTTAAGAGCGTGAAAGGCATTGTCCGCGTACTTGATCATCTCCGCAACCCGTAGGGACGTCTTGATCAATGGAGCTTCAATCTCTTGATAGATGGCCGCAATCCTCTCGGCGTCCCGGTCCTCGAGCGCACCGATGACGGTCTTTGGGGGGTTATAGAAATCATCCACGGCGGAGGACTCCCTGAGGAACTCCGGGTTGACGATGACGCCGAAATCCCGCCCCGCCTTCTTCCCGGAAACTCTTTCCAATATCGGGATGACCGTCATCTCCGTGGTTCCCGGCAACACCGTGGATCTGATCGCGACGATATGGGGACCTGTTTTGGCCTTGAGGACCTCGGCGATCTCGAACGTCACGCGTTCGATGAACTTGAGATCGAGGGACCCGTTCGGGTTCGAGGGGGTCCCGACGCAGATGAAGGAAATGTCCGAATCCAGGATCGAAGCTTTTCCATCAACCGTCGCCCGGAGCCTCCCTTCACGCACGCCCGCGGCGATCAGCGAATCAAGGTCTTTTTCGATAATCGGCGACTTTCCTTGGTTGAAGATATCCACCTTTGTCCTGTTGGTGTCGACCCCGGTCACGAGATGCCCGGCACGTGCCAGGCAGGCCGCCATGACAGTGCCGACATAACCCAATCCGAGAACGCTGATCCTTTCCATTGTCATCACTCCAATCTCTGACCGGTCGCGCCGGTCATCATCGAATAGGAAAACGTCGTATCTCCTTCGATCCACGCGCTCAGGACAAGGCTCCAGGTTTCCTGAAGGACATTGAATGAAGGAGAATACCAGCCCGCCATGGGATCCAAGCTCCCCTTGAGAAGCTTGCGTTGGGTCCATTTCCGGTCCACGCGAAATTCCAAAGCCACTCCGTTGCCCATAATCCGGTAGATATCGCCCTCCTGGGCCACGGAGAGGCCCGGGTGGAAGTGGAACCGGCTTTCGACCATGTGCCGTCCCCGGCATTGAAGGACATCCTCGATCTCAAGCCCTTCATCGCGTTTGTCGTAGAGCGCGGATCTCCGGTGAATGACGCGGTCTTTCAGACGACTGTAGCCGTTATGCCCGGCTGACCAAGTGATGGTATCCCCGATGTCCGCAAAATGGGGATCGATGATCCCGTAGAACTTTTTATACATAAAATCCGATAGGATTTCCGCTTGGTCAAAGCCATCCACGCGAATCGTGTTGTGAGCCGCTGTGGAGCGGAAGTAGTCCCGCCACATTCCGCCACCATGAAAAAGATAGGTCCCCGGGTCAACGAATACGGGCCTTCCGCCCACGGACAGCCAGATACTCAGGGCGTCCGCATGTCCATGGGCGCCCAAGGGTTCCGCTCCCAGCCGTCCGCTGTCGCCGACGAACAGCAACTCTTTGGGGGTCTCTCCCCTGATGACGGCGATCCCGGAATCGGGGAAATAGACCGAGCCGGATCCGAGAAGTTTTTTCTCCGATTCGAGCCGTCTCCATTCCGCCAGGGCCTTCTCGCCAAGAAGGAATGCGGTTTTTTGATCGAACGCCGCGTTTGCGGAGAGCCACTCGGACCTGCCGAATAAAATGGCTCCGGTGTTTAAAAGCCAGCACGCGTTATCGAGGGGCTCAAACCCCAATTTGAGAACATGGGAATCATCTCCGTCTCCAATGAGCGGGACATTCCCGTTTGGATCACGGAGGCGGGCCAGGAAATCCAAGGACTCCTGAAGCCTCTCCTCGATGTTCCCCGGAACCTCGGCTTCGGTCTCCCGGCATGCCAGCGCGAAAACGAGAACCTGCTCCAATACGAACTGCAGATACGAAAGGGAGTGCTCAAAGCTCCCTCCATCGGGATAGATTTGGCGTTCGACTTCCCTGATCATGATGTCGCGGCCGGTCCGTTTCCATTTTTCAGATTCCCTGAACCCGGGAAAACAGGAGCCTGCAACGTACAACCCGAGGGCTTCGGCGATGGCATGGTTCGCCGCCGAAGAATATCTCGAAGGATACCGCGAAAGGTGTCGGGCGTGGACGGCGATGAATGAGAGAACGGTCTTTTTTTGACGATCCGTCAGGTCTTCCGTCCCGAGAAATCGGAGAGAATAGACGAGATTGACGATCCGGATCCCGAGTTCGATCCCCATGATCCAGTTGATTCCCGTGGGATATGGATTGGCCTCCAGCCAGGAGTCCAGTTGAAGAAAGATCTCCTCCTTGAACCGGAGGTCCTCCGTCAAAGCGAAGGCGATGGCCAGCCTGGGGAGATGATTGAGCCGGTTCAGTTCCCAGGCAAACTTGATGCCCCCGATGGTTTCTCCGTCCTTATCATCGATGTCGCCCCAAAACTTGAGCGGCCAGGACCTGCCGGTTTTGGGGTCCAGGCGCCAGTCGATGGGGTTTCCGAAATCCGCTTCGATACCGAAAATGCCGAAACGATGCTCCAGGATCTTGCCGGCATCCTCAAGGATGCGGGGCCTGATGTTTGGAAAACAGCCTTGGATCCATGAGATGTCCTGTCTCGGGATATTCATGCGATCATCATCGCAGGGAGGGATTTGCCGGGCGCCCTCCGAGAAGAACCTGTCCGCCAGCTTACGCGCTATCTGATGCCCACGATAAGGATATTCCGCTAAACGCATCTTCCTGATCCTGTTGAGGGTCCAGATCATCTTGGACATCGGATCCCCGCGATCGGCCTGAGGCGCCGTCGTCCCGCACATTCCGAAAGTTTCCGGGTTGTTCTCATTTCAAAAAGCGCCTGGCCCAGAACTCAAAGAAAAGCAGGGCGAACAACTGGCGATTGAAGTCCTCTTTCTTCGAGCTGTGGCTCCGGATGAGGAACCGGAGATAGGGCATCGAAAAATACCGGGAGCAAAAGCTTCCCGGCGAAAGGAGGATCTCCGAGATCTCGCCGGTGATCTCCTTCCGGAACCAGATATCGATCGGGGTCAGGAACCCCTTTTTGGGCCTGTCGATGATGCGGTCGGGCAGCCACCTCCGGGCGGCCCGTTTGTGAATGTATTTCCCTTGTTTCCAACCCTTCAGTTTCAGATTCTCCGGCATGCTTTCAATCAGGGCGACGAGATCCAAGTCCAAAATCGGCACCCTCGCTTCCAGGGATGCGGCCATGGACATCTTATCCCCATAGTTCAGGAGGTCGTCGACGAGCCACATCCTCGTGTCGATGAAGAGCATCCTGTTCAACGGCTCGAAATCGCCGGCGCCGGCCGCCCAGTATTCCAGATAATCCGGTCCCCTCGGTTTCGCAACCCTCATCTCCGGACGGACAAGCTCATTTTTCTGTTCCTCGTTGAAGAGGGCATAGATCCGGAGAAAACGCCTTTTCCAGTCCTTCTCTCCCAGCGAGCGCACAGCCCGCTTCAACTGCTCGTTCCTGGGGGCCTTTTCAATGAGGGCCCGGACAGCCGGGTTGCCGATGAAGGGGCCGATCCACCGGGCCGCCTTTTCGGCCTTGTATCGGTCGTATCCGGCGAGCGGTTCGTCGGCCCCCTGGCCGGTCAGGGCGACTTTGATGTCCCGGGAAGCGCGCTTGCACAAATAGTACATCGCGATCGAAGAGGCCGATCCCATGGGTTCATCCATATACCAGGCCGCATCCGGCATGAAGCCGAGGAATTCCTGGGCGCCCATCACGACTTCCGTGTGGTCCGTGTGGAAAAGGGCCGACGTTTCCCTGGCTTCTTTGAACTCGTTCCCGTAATACGCGTCCTCGAAACCCACCGTATAGGTTCGGACCGGCACGGATGTCGCCGAAGCCGCGATGGCCGTCACGAGACTGGAGTCCACGCCTCCGCTCAACAGGACGCCCAACGGGACATCCGAGATCATCTGGCGGCGGACAGCCCTTTCGAATACCTCGGAATAACGCTCCGTCCATTCTTCAAGGGAGCGGTGTTTCACCGTCTCCGGCGGCGCATCATGATATCTCCGTATGTCCGGGCTCCAATTTTCCGGATCGAAAAGCAGCGAATGTCCCGGCGGCAGTTTTCTTATGCCGGCCAAGAGGGTATTCGGCGAGGGCGTGTAGCGGAATGTCAGATAATCGTCCAGCCCCTGAGGATCCAGATCGCTCGATATTCCTGGGACCTGGAGAATGGCTTTGATCTCGGAAGCCACGACGAACCGCAGGGAATCCAGGTAATAATAGAGCGGCTTGACCCCGTAATGGTCCCGCGCCACGAGAAACGTCCGGCGAGGAGCGTCCCAGAGAATGAAAGCGAAGATCCCATTGAGGCGGCGAAGGAAATCCGAACCCCAACGGTGGTAGGCGTTTAACAGGACCTCGGTGTCCGATCTCGTCTGGAAGGCATACCCCAGTTTCTCCAACTCTTCTTTCAGCTCTTTGAAAATGTAGATTTCCCCATTGAAGGTGATCCAGGAATTCCCGTAGGCGGTAGTCATGGGTTGGTGTCCGGACGGGGAAGGGTCGATGATCGAGAGGCGGCGCTGACCCAGGCCGAAGGAGAAGGGCTTCCCTCGCAAGCTTGAGATCTGGGGATGGACGGAACGAACTGCAGGTATCGAGTCTTCGCTCGAGGAAGCCTGGAAATCGCGAGTCTTGTAATCGCCGAGGACGAAGCCTTCATCATCGGGCCCCCGATGACGCAAGACTTCCGTCATCCGCTGGAGGCTTTCCGCGAGGCCCGTTTCAAGCTCGCGTGTGATGATGGCCGTGATCCCGCACATCTTCTTTGTCTCTCAATTCCCTCTATTCATTCCTGCGTTCCCTCTTCGGTCCCCCTGAGAGGCCCTCTTCCCTCCCTTGGCCGGCAAGTCCTGGATGACCCAAAATTGCCAATAAGACGTAAGTCGGAATTCCGGGACATGAACCAATTCTCTGGAATTGGTATCGTGTCCCTGGAATTCCGGGGATCACCAGAAGTCGGCGTCATCGCTTGAGAAGAAAGAATCCTATCGGCAATTTTGGGGGATGATCGAAGCATAGATGGATTCGATCTTTCTTGTAACGACGCGGGCCTCGTAGTTTTCCAAGGCCTTCGCCTTGTTTGCGGCCCGGATCCTTCCTAACAGGGCCGGGTCATCCATCAAACGCTTTACGGACGGGTAAAAATCCTCGGCCTTCAGGCTGTCGACCAGAAACCCGTTTTGGCCGCCCTTAACGATCTCGGGAATAGCAGCCACGCGGGTGCTGACGATGGCCAGACCGGCTCCCATAGCTTCAAGGAGGCCCACCGGACAGCCTTCGCCGTAATGGGTGGGATAAAGAAAGATATCGCTTCTTTCCAAAACCGCCCGTTTCTCATCATCCTTCAGATATCCGGGAATCAGGACAAACTCCGTCAAACCGATCTCCTCCCGGTACATCCTAACTCCTTCAAGCTCCGGACCGTCCCCGGCGATGACAAGGCGGAAATTCCTCACCCCACTTTCGACGAGAAGCCTGGCCACATCGACGGCGATGTAGACACCCTTGGATCTCCAGAGGCGCGCCATGAACAGGATCTGAATGGGGGCTCCGGAATCCTTCTTCAAATTCACAAAACATGCCTCATCAGCTTCATACATCGTCGAGATCACTTCAACTTGTTTCGGGGCCAGTCCCATTCGTTCAAGCTGGTCCTTGTACAAAGTGCAAAGTGCCAGGACTCGGCCCGCCTTCCGATAGATGAACCGGAAAACAAACCTGAGAACCGGGAGGGATATGATCCGGCGGGCAATCCTCCGGTTCCAGCCGTGAAAAATGACAAGGCTCCTCGTCTTGTGGATCCTGCTGATGAGGAAAACATAGAAAGAATCCCTGAGGAGGGACAGGATCTCCAGGGAAGGATTGATATGGACGAGGTCATAATCGTTCTTTCCGAGCCTACGACCGAGCCTCAGGGCATCCCCGACGAAAAAGGACAGCCTCCGGACCGGGTTCCTGTTCTCAGGCCGGTTGCCGATCTCCAGGTGGTCAACCTTAAACTCCAGGGAAACGTTTTTCATCAGGAGCCGGCAAAAGCTGGCCACCCCACCTTTGTCCTCAAAGGACGGCGACAGCATGAGAACCCGGTAAGGAGTCGTTCTTGCGTTCACGTCCAACCCCTATTTGAGCCCGATCAGCTTGATCCCGAGAAACAGCCGGATGAGAGGGAAGCGGGCCAGAAATTTTCTCGGGCGCTCCGGCAGTCTCTCCAAGAGACGTTCGAGGGCCAGGAGCTGTGAAACAGAGACTTCCCTGTAGAATGACCTCGCGCCGACAAGAGCCCTGATTCTGGAGAACCCCGCCGCTCGGAAAAGGATCAGCAACTCCCGGACGGTGTATTCCTTCAAGTGGAGCCCGGTCGGGACATCGTCGAAATTCCGGGAGACATCATGAGGGCCGCTCAGGGCGTTGGGCGTCACGCACAGATAGACCCCCCCGGAAACCAGGGCCCGGTGGATATCCCCGAGCTGCTCGACGGCGTCCTCGGGATGAAGGTGTTCCATAAGCTGGCTGCTGAATATGACATCGATGCTCCCGGCCGGCACCGGAATGCTGCAGCCGTCCGATATGAGCAGGGTCACGTTCCGGGGCAACGGCCGGCGTTCCGATATCTCCCGGGACACGTCGACGGCATAGACGACGCGCACGCGCTTGGCGGCTTCGGCAGCGAAACCGCAATCTCCGGACCCGACATCCAACAAGCTGCCGGACGGATTGAGAAACCTTCCGACCATGATCAGGTTCTGCCGGATGACGGCCGCCTTGTTCGGCTCATCTTCAGTCAACTGCTGATGCCGGGGAAGCCTCCGGAACAATTCGTCATAGGAGGAAGAGTACAAACGCTTCCTTTCCTCTCGCGTCGACTTTCTCAGCCTGCCGGCAATCTCTTTCTCCACGAGATAAGACTCCCGGAGGGCGGCTGGGTCGTTCGTTCTACGGGTCCGCATTTACCTAAATTTCACGGTCAATGGGCTCTTCCCGCTCTCCTCCCCGGAGGGAGCCACCCCATCAATGCTTCTTCGGTCTTGCTGGCCATTTCCGCTATGGTAAAGTCCTTCCTGACGCTCTCACGGGCGTTCTCGGCGAGCTTCCTCCGGAAGTTCCCGTCAGACATCATCCTCACCAAGCCTCCAAGCAACGCTTCGATGTCCCTGGGTTTCACAAGGATCCCGTTGATCCCCTCCCTGAGGACCTCAGGAATCCCGCCCACGGGCGTGGCAATGACCGGCTTTCCCATCGAGAGGGCCTCGAGGACCGAGAGCGGAAAGGTCTCAGCAAAGGATGGCAGCAGGAGGACATCGCCGGCGCAGAGATAGGGCCGCGGATCCTTTCGGCAGCCCATCCAGAGAACCGTCTCGCCAAGGCCCAGGGATCTTGAAAGGGCTTCAAGTTCCGGCCTCCTCTCGCCGTCTCCAACGAGGACCAGCTTGATCCTTCGGCCGTCCCGTACAAGCCGCTCGATGGCTCTCAAGGCGAATACGTGCCCTTTTTCAGGCCTGAACCCCGCGATCATGACGGCGACAAAATCCTCCTCCTCGATTCCCATGGACGTTCTCAGCTCGCTTTTCCCATCAAGATCCAGCGAATCCCGGTATCTTTCGAGGTCCACGCCGTTGTGGACCGTGACCATTTTCCGGCCCAACCACGGAAACTTGCGGGACCAGTACCGCTTCTGGTTCCGGCAGACCGTGATGATCCCATGACAGAATGCCAGCAGGGGAGCGTAAAGGAGCCAATCGAAGAGCTCGTCCTTGAAACTCCGGTTGACGGTCGTGTGCAGAGCGCAAACCAGGCACGGTTTTCTCCCGGACCTCCATCTCCCCAAGAACCCGAAGAGAAAGGCGATCTGAAGCGTGCAGTGGACGATATCGATATCCCCGTCCCTGATGATCCGGGCGATTTCTTTCGTGAAGGAGAGGTCAACCTTATGCTTTCGGACCAATCGGGAGAACATCACTTTTTTTCTATTCAAATCCCCGAGCAGGTCCGTGTCCTTCTCGAAAGTGATCAAATGAACATTGAACCTGTCGCTGGAAATGGCATTCGCCAGATCGACAGCTTGCTTCTCGGCGCCGCCCATCCGCAGCGAAGGTACGATCATGAGGATATTGACTTTTTTTTTATTCATGACGGATCATGGACGCGTAAACTCGGAGAGTCTCGGCGGCGATCGTCTTCCATGACAGGTCCGTTGCGGCCTTTTCCGCGGCGTTCCGGCCCATTCGGGATTTTAGGTCCGGGTTCTTTAAGATCGTGACCACGGCCTCCGCCAGTTTCCCGGGATCGTTCGGCGGCACGATGAAACCCGTCTTCCCGTTCTCTACGACCTCGGGTATACTCCCCACATCGGTCGCCACAACGGGCTTGCCGAAGGCATAGGCCAGCGGGATGACGCCGCTCTGACTGGCCTCAATATAAGGAAGGACGACCACCGAGGCCCTCCGGAAGTACCTGTGAACATCCTCCGTAGGCACAAATTCGTTGTGGACCTCGAAAGAGGGATTCATCCGGACCGCTGCCTCGTATTTCTCGAATTCCTTGCCCGTTCCAACGATCAGGACCTTCGTCTCCGGGATTTCCCGGGTGATCCAAGGTTGGGCTTCGATGAGGACATCGATCCCCTTATATTTAGAGATGTAGCCGAAGAAGAGGACGGTCCCCGGCTCTTCCTGAATCAAGCCATCATCCCACTTCCCGTAAACCGTGAAGGCCCCATGCGGGATGACCCGGACCCTATCCTCGAGCGTTGGAGACTTGGAAGCGAGCAGCCGCTTCAGGGAGTTGCCGTGGACAATGATCCTTCTCGATCTTCTCCGGAAAAAATGCCGGATCGGCCGAAAGATCTCTTTCTGCTTGCCGGGATGCCTGACCACGTCATGAACGGTCAGGACGAGTTTCCGGCCGCTGAAAAAAGACGTCAGGCAGGCAATCCTCCAATCGGAATTTTCCTGGACATGGATGATCTGGGGCCGGAAAGCTCTGACCTTTCGATAAACCCGGATGACCTCGAAGACATTCTTCAAGCTCCTTTGCCGGAACGCAAGCACCTCCCTGCGAACCCTCGGGTCCAGGCAGTCGTCCAGGAATTCCCCGATATCGGCCTTCCGGGAGCCGGGGGCTATTTCATAATCGTGGTCCCTCGTGACAAGCATAACCTCGGTCTCATTGGATAACGCATTGGCGAGCTCGACGGTATAATACAGGAACCAATCGATGAACAGGACGACTCTCAAGGTCTCATTCCTCGAATGGCCCCGTTTTGAAGATAGAAATCATGATGAAGACCGGGAGACCATGGCCCTAAATCCGCGCTGAACCCTCAGGAGCGACTGTCCCCGTGTTCTGGCTGATGAGAGCCAGAACTAAGGCCAGATAAATGATGGAACCACTCCGCGTCAGATAGTTCAAGGTCAGCATGGCCGCCACACTGAACAGAAAATACCCCGCGCTTCCATAAAGGAGACCTGGTTCGGGCCCTTTGAGAGACGCGGCGATCATCTTGGTTGCTTTGGCAAGAAGCCCAATAAGCCAAAACACTCCCAGCAGTCCGAGATGGAAGGCCAAGCTCATCATTCCAACATCGCTGAGGTGCAGGTTCTTGGTTTTCATGTCTTCCGGATTATCTCCCATATAGAAATCAAACATGTCGTTCCATATGCCTCTTCCGACCAGGGGTGACTTGAGAGTCTCTCGAAGATAGTAATCATACGTATCCACGCGAATGGTAATATTCCCCTGCTCGCTGGACAATTCGCTTTTAGTCAATTCGAACAGGCGGCCTAACGTGGTATTCCGCATAAGAGGAAGGGCCCAGACGAGAAGGACAAGGACCGGGATTCCCAGCGAGAAGGCCTTCAGGAAGGTCAGCCTCTTGGATAGGACGAGGAGTCCGAAAAAGGCAACAAATAAACCCCAAATATGAACCCGGGTCTGTCCCTGAAGGACGATCGTACTCAGGATATAGAGGGAGGCCCAAAGGTAACGTTTTTTTTGATACGTGAGATATGCGCCAAAGGTGATGACTGCGGTAAAGACGAGAAACATCTCAGGGACAAGAAACCGCAATTGCCCGATACGAATCATTTCCCGGGTGTAATCGAAGATCTTAAAACTTCCGAAGAGCGCATATTGGATGTTGTTCAAGAACGTGAGCAGAACTCCGGCGATCGTCATCAGATTGAACAATTTCCTCTGGTCGATGCTTTTGGAGCCGAAAATGAAATAGAACAGGATCAGGTAATAGCCGAGTCCGGCCTTGAGGCTTAGTCCCAGGGGCTGACCGTGAAAGAAGGAATTCAGGACGCCCATCAAAGTTAAAAGAAAAAGGCCGATCACGTAAGGCTTAAAGGAGAGGTCCCTGCGTTTTCTTTTGATGAACAATCCCAGGAAGCCGACGACCAACAAGATCAGATATAGTAAGATCCGATAGTTATATCTTTCCAACGGTTCTTTGGGAACGAGGTAGAAGAATTGTTCGTTGATCGCCAAAATGAGAACGATAAGGACCTCGAAGGACTTGAGGTAGAGCCCACCCACAAAGAGGGCGAACACGATAAGCCCGAGCAGCAGGAGAAATGATTTGGAATGGATCATGAAAGCGAGAATTAGGGGAAGGCCAATCAGCAACAGAATCTGTTGGGCTTTTTGAATATAAGTTTTTTCGAGTCGCTCAATCATCGACATTGTCGTTCTCTAATCGTGCAGGGACACCGCAGCCCGGAGCATGGCCCCAAAGCGCGCTCTTCGGATGGAGACAAGATCGCGCCACCTCGCTTTCCGCCACAGGGACAGCAAGAGCCATTTGGCATATCCGGCCATCCCGATGAAAGCGAGAGCCTCGCGGACAGCAAGTCCCGCCAGTACGCCGTAGTGCTTCTGGATAAGCTTGATGTTGCTCTGCATGCGTATGCGAAACATCTCGGTGCTCCGGCCCTTTCCGCTTTGCCCGCCGAAATGGATGACCTGCGCCTCCGGGAAGTACCACAGCTTCCAACCGGTTTTCCGCAGCCGAATCGACCAGTCCACATCCTCGCCGTAGAGAAAGAACCGGGGATCCTGGTAGCCAACCTGCTCCATGGCCTTGCGGCGGACAATGAAGCAGGTGCCCCAAACGATACATTCCACTTCTTGGGATGTGTCGAGGGCAACGTCCTCCTGTCGGTACCTCGAGGAGTAGGCCGTGAGCGAGCCCGCGAATTCTGTCAGGATTTCCATGATCTCCGTCCACGGGGTTGGAGGTTTTCCGAAAGGCGGCCAGTGTGGTGACAGATCTCCAAAAAGCAATTTCGGGGTTGCCCCCCCGACGTCCAAACGCCCATCCATGAACCGAATCAGCTTGTCAATAGCCTCGTCGAGGACCATGACATCGCTGTTCATGGAGACGACATACCGACCGGCCGAGAGCTTCAGCCCCTGAGTTGTCGCCCCGGCCGCCCCGATGTTCAGGTCGTTCCTGATGAGCTTGACCTGCGGAAACTCGGCGGCAATCCGGCGGGGACTGCCATCGGTGGACGCATTATCGACGACAATAACCTCGTATTCGTGCTCCCTGATCTGCTCCGAGATGGACTTTAAGCATCTGAGCGTGAATTCCGCCGTATTGAAACTGGCGATCACAATAGAAACGTCCATCTAGCGCCGGTCCTCTCCCCCAAGCAGGCTCCTCGCTCGGAGCTCATCGCGAACCGCCTCCAGGAGGTCCAGAGGCCTCTCATTTTCCGCCCAGGACAGAAACTCGCCGATTGGCTTCCATCCGGCGGAATGTAGTCCTCCGGGCTTATGCCCGAATGGACCTGGGGCGTAAGTTTATCGAGGATTCTCACCTTGTCGCCTTGTTTGATGAGCCATCTTGCCAAGCGGGCGCCGATAAACCCGGCGCCGCCCGTGATCAAGGTCTTCATGCACTAATCCCCATGGTCCAAAGAGTCGGGTTTCCCGTCTTTGAGCATTAAATTATCAGAGGTTTTCCGATCCATCAAGCTTAGCCTTTAATGAAATCTAACACGAGCGCCCTGATTGACATTTTTCCCGTTTTTTCCATAGGCCCGTCGTTAATAAGATGAGCGGGCGACCTTCCTCAACTGAAAAGGCTGTCATTCCCGCGTTCAGGCCTGCTCCTCGATGGAGATCTTGAATCCCTGGATCACAAGCATGGGGGGACCTTTTGTGCGTATTCCCGCGAATTCGGCCAGGAATCGAAGAACGTCTTTGGATGGTTATCCCAGCACGGGCACTTAGCGCACGTCGAACCCAATCCTTTGGCGTAATATTCTTCCCGGAGACCGATAATACCGCTCCCGTTCCAAATCTCAGATAGCGAGGAGTCCTTCACATTTCCGATGATATAGCGTTCCATGGGACACGACAGAACCTGCCCATCCCAAGCGACATAGAACGATGTGAAGAAGTGGCGGCAGTCAAGCCGGCGCTCCGTGATCCTCGGGCTTCGAAACCCGACATGGAGCCTGTCTGCCAGAATGGAGGCCCTGTCAAAGGCCGCGGTCGCCCTCTCGGGGCAAAGCCAGAGGCTTTCTTCCTTGACCGAATCGCCGTGGACCACCAGGTTAGGCATGTCAACAGCTTCGACGCCAATGCGATCGGCCAAAGACACGATTTCTTCCAGTTCATCAAGGACGCCGGCCATAGCGACAACGTTGAAATAGACAACTGGCCTGTTTTTTTTCTTCAGCCTTTTGTAGCGGGTCAGGGCCTCAATGTTCCTGACAACGTCATCGAATCCGTTGACGCCCCGAATTTTCTTGTAGGTCTCCTTTGTGCCCCCCCCCATCGAGACATAGACGATGTCCAGGCCTGAATCGACCAGCCCCTTCGCGATGTCCTCCGTCAACCTGAGGGCATTTGTAAAAAAGAGCACATGAGGGCCTTCCTTTTTGATCATCCGGGCCATGTCCAAAAACTCCGGATGGAGAAGAGGTTCCCCGAACCCGCTGAAAACGACTCTTTCCGCAGTCCTGAAGAACGGTTTGACCTTGTTCAGGGTTTCCCAGGTCAAGAACCCGGAAACATTCTTGTCTCCCTTTCTATGGAAATTCCGATTGCACATCAGGCAATCCGAGTTGCACATGAGCGTCGGTTCCACGGTGACTTCAACAGGCCTGGAGATCAACCGGGACCTTCCAGCCTTGATCTCCAACCGATTGAGCACCTTGCTGGCAAAGGAAATCGGATTTACAAAATACATGTTCGTCGGATCCTTTTCTTTCCGGGACTTCGCCCCTTCAGAGACCGGCCGGTTTTCCTTTTTTCCCCAGGAACTCCTTGCCCAGAGACACTAGATAGCTCCGCTCTTCGCCCTTGAGAATAAAACCGTAGACGATCAACCCCATGCTCAGAAGAAAAGCGATATCGGCGGCCACGACCTGGGGGGTCAGGAAGATCTCTCTCAATGAAGCGGCTCCGGCCCAGACCACGATGAAACCGATCCCCACGTAAAGCAGCCTCCTGTCTATGAAGTGGAATCCTAAGAACTTGAAGAGGAAATAGGACATGGCCACGACGATAAGGAGATAAGATGAGGCCGTAGCCAGAGCGGCCCCCAAAATCCCGTATCTTGGGATCAGGCAGAAATTGAGGATGAGATTAAACCCGCTCCCTAAAAGATAGGACCAGAAGATGAGCCGGGGCTTCTGATCCGAGTAGAGAGGAGCCGTCAGCAGCGTGACGAGAACACTCAGGGCGAACGCAAAGGCGATGATTCCCATGATGATGTAGGCGTCTTGATAGTCCGGTTTCTTGACCATGATGCGCATGATGAGCTTTGAATTGAATTCAAAAAGGATCACGGCCATCAAGAGAAAAGTGGAAAAGGCCGCAAAGACGAATTTGAAAGCCTTCTGATATTTGGCCTTGTTCTCCGTCCACAGCTTGACGGAAAGGGGAATCCAGAACAGATTGAGGGCGTAGGTGAAGATCAAGATGACGTTGCTCAAGCCGTAGATGACCGAATATTTACCTACGATCGCCTCGCCTTTCAGTTGGGCAAGGAAATAGGAATCCGAGGACTGAATCATCCAATTGAACAGATACACCGGGAGCAGCGGAAGAGAGATCCTGAAAAAATCCTTCAGGAAGCCCCGGTTCATGGTCAGCTGGTAAGGTAGCTCGTCCTTGAGTTTCCCATAGATATACGCCCCGGCCAGCAGATCCGTAAAAATGATGGCCGCAGCCATTCCATAATAGGAGAACCCCGCCATCACCAGAAAGATGGTCAGGAGGACGGTGGCGAAATCCTTGAAAAAACTGATCTTTACAAGGATCGAGGTCTTCTGGAAGTTCACGAGAATGGAGGAAAAAAGCTGATAAACCAGGTTTGAAGCGAGCATGGGGCAAAGCAGGACCCAATAAGCGCGATACTTCCCTCCCCAGCCCTGTAGAATCAAGCCAAGACAAAGGATGCAGACCGAAGAGAAGACAATAGCGCTGTTGAATGCCGTGTAGTACATCGCGCGGATGCGGTCTTTGGACTTCTCCTGGATCAGGAAGACCGCAGGCCCGCTGATCAGGTTCATGGAAAACAGAGGCGTCAGCAAATGAACCGTAATGACCAGGAGGCTGAAAACCCCCATTTCCTTGGGTAATAAATAATAGGTCATAATGGGCATCGTGATGAGGCCCTTCATGCGAAAAATCACTTGAATGACGACGCTGTTGACGGCATTCTTCACGATGGCTTTTTTATCCGCCTTGAAATCAAGAAAAGACTCGTGCCGACTCATGTGGAATTCGTCCTATGAGAAATTCGTGGTTTCATTCCGCGCCGAGCGGCTCATCGAGCCGCTGGACGACACGGGCGGGATTTCCCTGGACAACGACGTTCGGAGGGACGTCCTTCATGACAATGGACCCCGCCCCGACGATCGAGTTCCGTCCGATTCTCACTCCGGGCAGGATCACGGAGTTGACGAAAATCCGGACATTGTCCTCGATGATCGTTCGTTCTCCCTCCTTGACCAGCCGCCAGCCCGTGTGGCACAGGATGTAACACCCCCCCGAGATGGAGACATCGTTTCCTATCGTGATTCTTCCGCCGATCACATCAATATGGGCCTGAGAACTGATATAGACATGCTTACCGATCTCGATGCCCATGGATCGGTAATAGGCGACCCTCAGGACGGAGAGAATCTGCGCCATTCCGTACCGGATCTTCCGCGCAAACATGAGCTTCATCTCAGGACACCATGACGCCGTATCGAACGCCGGACGATCCGTTTGCCACCTATTCCCATTTCATGCTGCTCAAAAGAGAGGTCAAAACCCCATCCAAGACCCGGTAGGCTTTGAGAACAAGATGCAGGCCGTCGTACTTGGCCCAACGGCTCTGGAGATGCCTGTCCTTCTCGCTGTACCGCAAGGCCGCCTCCAGGTCCAGAAGGGGCAATCCCTGCTTCTTGGCATAGTCTCGGATCCGGTCGTTGTATTCAAGGATGGCTTTCCAACGCTTCTGTTGGAAGGGACCTCCAAATTTGAATGGATTCCTAAGTTTGACAATATCGATCAAAAATTTTTTCGGGGAATGAAGCCGGGTCACAGGAACTACGGTCGCGAGAACGGGAACGACACCCTTTACCCGGCATTCCTGGATCCATGTCTCCATGGATTTCATGTAAACCCCCATGTCCCCGGGAAAGTAAGCCGCGCACTCTTTGAAAATCACCGCATGGGGCAATTCCGTCCGCCGCAGGACATCGGCCAGCTGGGGGCCTTTGTCAAAGGTCCCGCTCCCGACATATTCCAGAATAACGTCAGGGTTGTGAATGCGCTCGGGCAGTTTCTCGATATTCCAGGCTTTTCCGATCGAAGCTCCGATGAGAACGATTCGTTTCTTACCTGGAGAATTATGCACCGTTATCATCTCCTTGACGGGCCCTCCCACGGCGGAAGGCCCGATCAGCAATCCCATCATACCATTGAAAAGAAAATACCACAGAACGGAGGATTTTCGTAAGTTTTCCCGTTCCAAGCTCTTCCTTCTCCCCTTCCCTTTCCAAAAAATATGGCAAGCTACCGCCCTTTGCGGTTCGTGCCTTCCTTCGCTTGGCCAAGATAGCGTTCCGCCCAGCTCTGATCGGCTCTGGCGATCATATAATACAGCCTTTTAACCTAGATCAATGATTATATGGGCTCAGAGATAATTAGCAATCGCCTTTTACGATGATTGCCGGGGTGAGATCGGCTCGCCCCTGAAAAGGACATGTCTCTCCTCCCTATGAAGCTGTCACCATACCAGATGATACTGGAGCCTGATCAGCTAATCATAATTCCCCCGTTGCCTCATCCAGAAATGTTACCAAGGAATGAACGATCTGTCGATACCCAAAGGTGGAAGTGGCCGTGACTCTCCATCGCATCCACCAGGTTGGGCTAAATTGCCTTCAGTCGCTTCCCGCAGATCCGGTCCGCCGCCTCCCATGTGATAATAAGCGCCTCTTCGACCGCTTCGTTATAAATACGTCGTCCGAGTCTTTGCTGACTCGGATGTAGTAGATGCGAATGGCGCCCAAGCAAACGAACAGCATGTTTTCGGTGGTACCCCGATACAGCGGGAAATATCCTTACCGCGCTCCTGGGAAATATCTTTACCGTAGGGGTAGGAAAAGTACTTGACATTTACAATTTTTCGTTGGACGACTTTCTCTCTTGTATCCAACTCGCAGGGATTGTTGTGGAGAGGGGTGTGAGGAAACTCGAGGACGGTCAAGAGTTCCGTTTTCCGGCTCAGAACTTTTTTGATACGCCGATCCAGGGCATAGTAGCCCGTGTCCGACTTGAAAATCTTGTCGAACTCCCGAAAGAGCATTTTCTTCGCTCGTTTGGTGGGGGCGAGTTTATAGGCCTTCAGCTTGCCATAGTAGTCCCACATCGCGGCCAGGAACTCATCCAGGATTCGGCGAAAATCCGGGGAGACGGGATCCAGGTCTTTGAAGCGGCGGGCCACATGGATCCAGCACAACTGGAGAGAGTCCGTTAATCCCTTGAACCGGCCGGCATCGTCGCAAACCAAACGCCGGGTTGTGCCCCGGGTCCGAAAGACCGCGATCGCGGCGGCCTCTCTGACATAGCGTAAAGCCCCGGGGCGGAAGCGGCGGATGGCGCGATGTCCGAGAACTTTCGCTTCAAATTCGCTTTCTTGAAGAAAAGACCGATTCTTAAATCTCGC
>Ga0315284_10005916_pt1 | contig 17411 bp, 30 predicted proteins | sample YL17G09_16_MG_FD_203696 | JGI IMG/M metagenome (GOLD analysis project Ga0315284, IMG submission 203696) | Sediment microbial communities from Yellowstone Lake, YNP, Wyoming, USA - YL17G09_16 | ecosystem: Environmental > Aquatic > Freshwater > Lake > Sediment | place: USA: Wyoming | collected...
CCTCTGCCGGATGACTGATATACACCTACAGCGGGTCAAGCGACAGATGGAGGACAACTGCGAACGCATGGACATCTCGCATCGGAAGGTCTACAACAATGTCCTGCGTGAGCTACAGGGGAGGGAAGATGCGCCTGCTACGTCGTCTATTTAGGGCCTACCAGCGCTGGCTGCACATCAACCGCGACCGACACCATCGGACATCGAGGTGGGAACCATGAGACTATCACACTGCCCCCGCGACGGAAGCCTGCTAGTTTACGATGCCGGCCAATGGCAATGTCTGTGGTGTAGCTACAGTGTCGAGCCTCTGGAGGAGTCACGGCATCATGTCTGGCAGTGGCCTCCGGAGCTACGGCCATTGCACGCCCGACACTCCTACGTGAAGCACAATCAAGATGACCTAGACTATGGTACGTAAAGCATTTCTAGCCGAGCTTCTGATTCTGCTGGCCCTACTTTTGCCCGCCCTCACGAATGGCCCTCGTGTCGCAGCCGCCACGTTTGAGACTACAGCACGCATAACCATCAGTGCCCGGCCCTGTACCCATGCCGGTGTATGTCCCTTTGGCGAGTTGGCGCCCACAGACAGTAGCGATGGATGGGTTGGAGAAGACAGTCGGCTCCTGGGCTTCTACTACGCGGGCTCCAACGAGATTGTTCTGCCGCTGAATTACAAGTATACAATTCTGTTACATGAAGAATGCCACTCACGCGAGCAAACTTACCATATCGAGCTACTTCCGACAACTCCGGCCCCGTGGAGTAATGGCTTTGGTGCCTATGCTGACCTGGCGCTGTACTCGCCGGAAGAAGTCCAATCAGAGGATGCGGCCAATACCTGTGCTGTCTATCAGCTACAACCTGACTGGCTCAAACAGGTCTCGCCGGAGCGCTACGCTTGGGCAGACAAGTACATCGGAGGGCACAATGACTGACTTCCCTCCTCCAGAAAAGAGGGCCTAGATGCAAAGACTGATAATCCCGGCGCTTCTGTTCGTGGGCCTAATGAGTGCGGCCCTACTTTTGCCCATCCAAATGGTTAGTGGGCAAACTGCGCAGACCCATGTTGATGGCATCGTCTTCGTTGGTGACAGCCTGACGCTTGGAGCCAGTGCATCAGCGCCAGCTAATACATATGTCTATCAGGTGGTCGATTTTCTCGGCCGGCCGTGGAACGCGTTTCTGTCATTCACGTCGGGGACCGACCTGGACGCTGCATGTCAGGCAGGACAGGGTGGCTACAGCGTCGCTATCATTGAGTTGGGTGCCCATGCAGTCATCGAGGGGCAGATGTCACCTGACCAGTTCCGCCAATACTACAGCGCCCTCCTCGACTGCGCGGGCGGAGAAACTGTCGTTGCTGGTACTATACCGTGGCTTGGTTGGTCTGCCGACGCACCTGAGTATGCGCGAGCAGACCTCTACAGCCAGATTATTCGTGACGAGGCTGTCAAGCGTGGCATGCCCATAGCCGACCTCTGGTCAGCGATGAAACTGCAACCAGCGCTTATCTCGATACCACAGGATTACGTCTTTTTTGGCTCGTACCAGGGCGACAATTTCCATCCCAACGATGCGGGCCACGCCGTTATTGCACAAACGTATGAACAGGCATTCGTAGGAGAGTACAATGACTGACTTCCTAATAGGTAGTTAGTAAGCATGCTCAAGTCGGTGGTAGTCGCCTTAGCAATTAGGAGGTAGGTATGTGGCTACAGATATGGACGCTCATGTTTCTCTTGGGGTGGGCTGCTGGCCCCCTAGTCTACATGGGTTGGGAGAAGGTGCAGGCTAAGCGCCAGACTCGGCGGATGTGTCGTCAGGTAAGGGAATCTCGCGGTACTCGCCCTCGATGACGCCACGCTGCTGGAGGGATTCAACTATGTCTGAAGGTACAGAGTCTCTACCGAACCGGCGTATGCGTTGGATAGCGATTCTGTCATCAGTAGAAAGTTCGAGTGTGTGCTTGTGAGCAATCTCACCTTCGACCTTGAGGGTCTGCCCAAGCTGCCCATGCTGCTTCATCAAGTCCTCAGCCACGCGGAGCCGGACGCCGTAGTTCGGCACCTCGACTACCATCTTGGCCGGGAATGTATGCTCACACTCGGGACACTTGACGAATGCCTCGACTTCCAGCGGCTTGTTGGCATCGAGCGCGTCGACCAGGGCATCACCTACCCTCGGCAGGAGTGTGGTCATCCGGCCCTTGAACTCACCAAGCAGCCCGGTCAGGAGGCTTTGGTATTCAGTGATGAATGCGGTATCAGTCTGGGTCCAGCCCCGCAGCGTGCTGACTGCGACCTTAGCTACTTCGGCTGCGGCTTCCCAGGTAGCACCCTCTGCCAGGGCCAGGAGTGCCCGCTTCTGATTCAACTGGAGGCCGAACTTATCCCGTCTACGAATGCGGGCGGGCTTAGCAGGCACCAGTGCGGTGGTCTCATCCATGCCCTAATCCTATCATGTTATGATTCGAGTTGCAAGTCGTTATTCCTTTGTGCAAGAGGTAGAGCCGGTGAGCAAGTATGCGTGTAAGAAACACGGCGTGGTGCGCACTTCGATGTTGTCGGTATCAAGTCCGGCTGCTTGCCCGGCCTACCTCAGATATGCTATGCTGAAAGTGGGAGAGGGTCTTGGAACTTCCTGATTGCCACGCCTGTCGCCTCGGGCAGTTAACCGTATCCTGCCGTAAGCAGGACGATGAGGGCAACCCGTGCGCTCAGTGCAATGGTGAGGGCCTGCGCCTCCACCGGCACACTGTCGTTGATTTTGAGGGTACTGTGCCTAACGACATCCTGTTTCTAGGCGAGGCTCCCGGCTATCATGAAGACCTTGACGGCCTACCCTTCCGTCCGCATGCACCAGCCGGTGGAGTTCTGCGCCGGGCACTGTTGCAGCTTGACATGACTCCGGTGCTCGATAACATTGTTCACTGTCGACCACCTGACAACAAGCTCCGTGACTATCCTGATGCCATCAAGACCTGCTCTGAACTGTGGTTAGACAGAGCGCTCGCTATTGTGCAACCCAAAGTCATAGTAGCAATGGGCGCTCTCGCGGGCCAGCTTTGGTTCCCTGGGCTACGTGCTACAGAGATGTCGAAGCTGGCCCGCGTTGTCGTTCGTAACGGAATCAAGTATGTAGTAGTAGGCAGCTTCCATCCCTCGTACGTGGCACGCGGGTCCGACCCTGCGGCTGGCCCGTCGATGATAGAGAGCTTAAGGCGGGCGATGATGCTCGCAAGGGAGGGAATATGATACTCACAACGGTTCTTACTATCATCCTGGCTGTCATCATGCTGGCCTGTGTAGCTCTGATTGCCTACGATAAGGGCCGGGTCCACGGCTGCGCGGAGGTCAGAAGGCACATCCGTAGCCTCGCAAGGGAGCGTGACAACCTGCTGGTTAAGCTCGCCTCGGCCGACCTTCAGAACGACCACCTGAAGAAGCTGTGCTACGGCGTCGCTGAGGAGACCGGCATCCCGTTTAAACCGGGGGTGCTGGACAACCCACCGCCGACTGCGTGGGCGTGCAAGTTCTGCGGGTATGCGAATACTATCAACGAGCACTTCTGCGGACGATGCGACCATCAGGCTGTCTAATGCGGAAGATGGCAGACGTTCGTGCCGATGTTCGATACGACTACACCAGGAAGGACACTGCCTGGCTCATGCACAAGCGACTGCTGCTCATACAGCGGCTAGTCGTGTGCGATGAGGTGCTGGCAGGGCGCGGACTGCCTCTGCTGTCGCCGATGATGGTCGAGAGTCTGAACGTCGCTGGCAAGCGTCACCGGGACGAGCCCATGCGTAGACCCTGGAGGAGAACATTCGAATGATAGAAACCAGATACCTGAAGGTTATCAGCGTAGTAGACACCCACACAGTCGACTTCGACGAGGTTGTCGTCGAGCTTGCTGCTCCGAGCGGCGCATCGACAGCCAAGATTACCTATGTCCTGGCCCGAGGTGATGCTGTGCCTATCGTAGGCGACCAGTACGTGGTCTCGATTCGACCTCATCCATGACTGACCCGCATGCCTGGTTCCTGGTAGGTCTTATAGTAGGCTGGCTGGTGCTGGCCTGGGGGTTGACACGATGAATAACCCATCTACGCCGTGCGCTGACGACCTTGCTACGTGCCTTTCCTGTGGCGGCGAACTGTCTGTCGAAAACATTGACAATCCAGTGGACCTTGATGGCCACTGTGACTTCTGCATCGACGCCTTCGAGTGCGAAGATGCGCCGTGGGAACTAGCTGTCACGCTCGGTGACATCAACGTCGACGACGAACCTCTGCATGGAGAGTGGGACGATGGCTGCTTGGCACTCGGACCCTACTACGAGCCTGACTGATGCCACGCACAAAAGAGCAGATACGCGAGTATATGAGGGCGTGGCACATTGCTCACCGTGAGGAAAGGAATGCACGTACTAGAGCATATAAGACCGCGCACCGTGAGCAGGTACTTGAGTATGACAGGAAATACCAAGCCTCTCTGCGAGACGCCGCGCTTGCTTTGGCTCCTTCGGGAGTGCGCTGCACTTACTGTGGGTACGACACCGATAGGCGCGCACTTCAGTTCGACCATATTAACGGTAACGGATACCTGGCCCGAGGAAAAAGCGCCAATAAGCTCTACCATAAGATTATCAAAGAAGGCTGGCCGGCGGATTTGCAAATTCTCTGTGCCAACTGTAACCAAATTAAGAAAATAGAAAACTGCGAGTATGGACCACGATGATATTCATAGACCTAGCTGGACTAGGCACCGAGCCCATCAATCCGTATGCGCTCATCCGCGCGTACAGTCTGTCCGGCTACCTCCTACCGCCGGAGCGCCGACTCGCCGTCCTCAAGAGGATGTGCGAAGATGCCACGCCGCATTTAGTTTATAGTGGCCCAGAGGGTGCAGACTTCTGGAAAGGCGCTCCGGCTCATATTCAAGTTCGCATCATCCCTGGCGATGCTGAGGTAGGACGCCGCCTGAAGGAGCCCGCTATCTCACTGACCGCCATAGTCCCGGATGACCTCCAGGGATTCGAGCAGGTTGGTGAGGGAGCTTCAACCCAGGCGGCGCCCTACCACTATAAGATTGTGGACAATGCCCTGGCCCTGGCCGAGTTCGCCAAGCTGCTTGGAGAGCACAATGTCCGGGTCCCGGTTGGGCTGGACACCGAGGCAACCAGCGAGGACGACCGGACGGCTAAGATGGTAGGGCTCGGGCTGTCCTTCAGCAAGGAGCAGAACTTCTACCTGCCTGTTCGCTCCGAGGCTGGTATGCTGGCTCTCAATGCGTTTAAACAACAATTGCCCCGGCTCAGCTACGTTGCTCACAATGCGAAGTATGACTACAAGATTCTGAAGCGGCACGGCTACCCCATCGACCTGGCGCACCTCGCTGGTGATGGTATGATAGCAGCCTATGTGCTCGCCGAAGTCGATAGGCAGGGAATGCCCCTACCGAAGGGCTTGAAGTGGCTGAGTGAGGAGCATCTGGGCATTCACCAGCCGAGCTTTGTCGACATGATGGCATCTGCTGGTGTGGACAATGTCTGGGACATTCCGTTGGACATTATCGGCCGCTACTGTGCCGGTGATGCCTTCCTTTGTGTTCAGATTGAGCGTCTCCTCCTGGACAAACTGGTGGACAAAGGGCTGGACAAAATCTACCAGAAGCTGGAGCTTCCGAACGTCATCTTCCTGGCAGAAATGGAACTGCTCGGGCTGCCGGTCGACGTGCCTGCTGCAAGAGACCGACGCAAGATGTTCAGCACGCGGGTTACTCGATACAGAGACATCTTAGAGACGATGGCTACTAAGGCTGGCTGGTCTAAGACTGTGTCGAAGTCACATCACGGCAAGCTACGTAAGCCTATCAAGGACTGCGTCGAGTGCGATGACAGGGGCAGGATTCAGGTGCTCGTTCCGTTCAACCCCGGCTCGCGCTTCCACGTTGGCGAGCTACTCCAGGATACCCTGGGGCTACCCCTGCTGAAGGTGGCAACCGACGACGTGCCGGCAAATGATAAGCTCGTGCTGCTCCAGCTTGAGCAGATGGCCGACAGTGAGGATACAAAGCTCATCCTGGGTACACTGCTGGCTGAGCGCAAGACCACCAAGATACTTGGTACATATCTGATGCCACTGACTGCAACCGAGGCTCACGGGCTGAAGCAGCCACAGCAGGTATTCCCAAGTTCGGCATTCGGACAGGACATCATGGTCATTCGTCCGCGCTATAACCAGACCGTCGTTGCCTCGCCACGTCTGTCCTCCGAGGACCCGAACGCGCAGAACCAGCCCCTATCTATCAGAGACCTGTACCGCGCGCCGCCCGGCACTCTGTTCTGGGACGCTGACTACGGCCAGCTTGAGCTACGCATCATGGCGTCGGTCTCTCGCTGTAAGGCCATGATTGAGGCGTTCCAGCGCGGCGAGGACATCCATGCACTGACTGGCTGGCGTGTCTTCGGCATCCGACCGGCTGACCTCACCAAGACTATGCGCGTGCGCTGCAAGACGCTGAACTTTGGAGTCTCGTACGAGGCTGAGGCCGAGGCTGTCTACAAGCAGATTCTCAAGGCGGCGCTGGAGTACCCAGAACTGAACATTGAGGTTCCGACTATCGCTGAGTGCCGGCATCTCATAGCCGAGTACTGGAAGGCGTACCCCGAGGTGCGTGAGTTCCGTGAGATTGTACACGCCCTGGTCGAGGAGCGTGGCTACTCCGAGACTATCTATGGCTGGCGCCGTAACCTGCCCCTTATCTACAGCCCGGTGCCTGAGTTGAAGGCACGGGCGCAGCGGCAGGGCTGGAACCTAGTCATTCAGGGCACGGCCGGACAGATTATCAAAAACTCTGAACTGATGGTCTGGCACGACGCCCCCGAGTTTCACGCCGACGTTAGAAGCCAGGTCCATGATGAACTGCTTGGTCTGGTTGAGCATGCCTACGCTGAGCCCTGGCTGGAGCGGGTGAAGCGGTTGATGGTCCTAGACCAGCCTATTATGCCCGTGCCACTGGTAGTTGATGCCCACGTTGGGCCGACCTGGTTGGAGGCAAAGTGACCACTCCTACTCTAATGCGACAGTTCGCCCGTACGTTCCTACTGTCAATAGGCCGCCGTACTCACATTCCGGGCGAGTGGCGTGTCTACTTCGACCCGCTAATGTGGTGGATTATTGAGCAGCATGAGGAAGTTTAATCCTGGCGACCCGGCGCGTGTCGGTGGCAAGCATCGCCCCCTGCCTGCCTGCTACCCCTGGTTACGCCGAGGACGCCTGGTTCGTATCATGTCAATTGCAGGGAGGACGCCTAGTGGACAGCATATCGAGTATCTCATCGCCGGCAGGAGAGGCCAGCCACAGGTCCGGCTTGCCAGTTATGACCTCAGATACCCAAACGAGCGATTCCGAGCCCCAGGCGCCGGGAGAAAATCCCAAAGGAATAAGGTGCCCACCGCATCACTGGATACTCGGCCCGCCGAGGTACGATGAGTTGGCCAATGTTGAGTACACTGACCAGCTATGCAAACACTGTGGCGCGAAGCGAACGTGCGCCTTCGAGATACCGTTCAAAGAGAACTCCAACGAGGATGCAACTCGCAGGCGATTGAGGTTCGAGAATGACTGACCGCAAGGTCCACAAGCAGCATCACTGGAAGTGGGGACACGACCCCAATGACCCGGACGCGGTGAAGGGCTCGCCCTGGTTGTATGCCACACTCGACCCACAGTCGCCGCCGAGCCCGCCACCCGAGCCGGTAGTACGTGGCCCCGACTCCGGCGTGACCTGCTTCCGTTGCCACAATAACACCTACCGGATTATTGACAGTCGGCCAGTGGATATTGTCACGGGTTATAGTATCATGCGCGAGGAGTTCCACGACACGGACCTGGCGCTGGCCTGTCCCGGCTGCGATAACCGGGTCGAGATGCTGAAGTCCGTGGTTGACCGCATACGATTACAGGAGACTGAACCATGACCGCACAAGAAGTCCTGGAAGCCGCCTTCCAGAAGATAGTCAAGAACGCACGGGCGAACTGCCCCCGCTGCAAGGCTGATAATCAGTTTGAGAGACTCGGCTTCTGGACATTGCCGGAGGACACCCATCGGCACTCAAAGGTCAACCCTGGATTTCCCCACACCTGCGACGCCACCATCGACGCGGCGGCGGAAGCGATGCTGGCGGCGGCACAAGAAGTACAACGCCAGGTCCGCCTGTACGGGCCTGTCGACGCCGCGTTCAAAGTCGAAGCCACTATCAAACGGCTGCTGAAAGGAGACACCGAATGACGAAGAAGGATGAAGCACGAGCGAGACTAGAAAGACACCTCGGTTTCGCCTGGGACGCAGGTACAAAGGGAGGGAAGGACGGCATCAATCATGGCATGAAACTCGCTGACGCCTTCGCCCAGGCCCACACCGACGCCGTCCTAGAACCAATACAACAGGAAGTAGACGAACTGGAGCGAGTCGTAGAAGAGAAGCGCATAGCCCTCGCCGACACGCTGGGGCTGCTGGAACTGATAGCGAAGCGAACTGACGAAACAGTCGAACTTGGACGGGTGACAGTTGAGTACCAAGCGGGAAGGGGCACGTACATCTATTCCATTCACTACGATGACGACCTCCGGCATGGATGGTTCGATGTTTCCCGCGCCGAGGTCGAGGCGCTGCTGAAGGAGGCACAGAATGGTTAACCGCAAGCAAATACGTCGCATCGGTGCTGAGACTATCCCACGTGTGACTGTCACACTGAAGAACCTACCGCCGGGTGTTGGGGTCACGCGGCCGTCGACCTCATCCAATACCTACATCGGTAGGGATGACAACAACCTCCTGGCCGAGGTCATACGCGGCACACTGGAGCAGATGGGCGTCGAGCGCTACGACCTGGGCGCGGCAATGCTGTTCCACGCCATCAACTCGATGTTTCCGCCCGAGCAGAGCCTGGACTTCCGCCGTATAGTTGCCTGGGGTATTGCTTCAGGTGCGAGCTACACCATAGAGATGCACGAAGTCAAGCATCCGGCCCAGACATCTGACCCTACCGGCGAGGACGAGGTCACGATGGAACTGACCGTCGCACCCTTCCCGGCCTTCCCACCTGTCGTCCAGCCGGGCCAGCCACAGAAGTCAGGTCCGTCGAAGCTATGGCAGCCGGGCGACCCGATATAATGGCCTGGCAGTATTCTAGGCAGGGGCGGCGCTCAAACTGCATTTGACAGAGCCGAACCGAAAAAGAGATAATAGAGGTAGAGGGGAAATGGCTAAGGGCGAGCGACTTCCGGTTCCTAGTGCTCTACTGCCCCCGCCGACTGGCGCGCTGACACGTCAGTACCAGGGCCAGATTACTGAGCGCGAAGCCCGGCGCCTGCTAACCACGACGATACGGCTCGATGCGGACGTGCTTACCATCATCGACGAGATTGTTGGCTCGCCGCAGACAGAGTACCAGTCACGCGGCGACTTCATCCGGCACGCGCTGATGGAACTGCTAAACGTCTGGCTGGAGCACGGCTTCCCTCACGACTACATCAGCGACGTGCTAACCCGGCTCCGGGAGGAGAAGATTAACGCTAACCGGCTGAAGATGCGCCAGGAGTTCACGGACATCCTGAACGTCTACGAACAGAGCCTGGCTGCCGGCGCTCAGATTGGTGACTGGAAGCTAGTCATCGAAACCCTCGGCACGCTGGAGGGTTATGTCAGTCGGACCAAAGAGCCCTACTGGAGAGAGCACCTGCGGAAGACCATTGCCCTGAGCAAGGTCGTCCAGCATGCTATCAGTCAACTGTACGAGGCCGCGCGTGACCTGCCTGAACTGGAGGTGGGGGACGAGCGTCTTGATAACCTAGCGGAGTTTTGGCAGAAGTGGCTGGAATCTCTGACCTAGTACCCGAGAGCCCCCAGGACCTGGGGCTGCCGCACGAGCACTGGCGGACTCACCAGCGGGAGACCGTTGGGCACATCCTCGAAGCGTTCGAGGCCGGTAGTAAGGTCCTACTATCTGCACCCACGGGGTCCGGTAAGACGGTGCTTGGCTCGGCTGCTGCTCGCGTTCAGGGCGGGAATGCCCTATTCCTTGCCCACACGATTCACCTCCAACGACAGCAACTGCGTACCTTACCCGAAGCCAAGACCGCGACCGGCCGGGCGAATCACAAGTGCCCCTTGCCGGACCCCTTCGAACAAGAACTGACGGCAGCCGAGGCTCCCTGCCCCTGCCAGATGGCAAAGCGTGGCGGCTGCTCCTATTACAACCAGTTGTTCGAGTGTGAGGATGCAGATGAGGCCGTGCTGAACTATGCGTATGCGGTACGTGTATGCAAGGCCAGCGGTATGAAAGTCTATGAGGAGGACCTGGACACCGGCCAGCCTACGCTTACCTCGTTGCCTAATCCATTCGTAAATCGGGATGTCCTGGTGTGTGATGAGGCGCACCTGATGGAGCATGCCCTGATTGATGTCGACACGATTGAAGTCTCAGCACGCACATTTACACAGCTACATATCGCGCTGCCCGTGGCGTTGGACCTTCAGGTCTGGCGGCAGTGGGCTGAGGCTCACCTGCCGGCCGTGTCTCAGCAAGTGTCTGGTTTACTGCGGACGTTTGCCGCCAACGAGCACCCGCACCGCGACGACATCCGCTCGGCCCGGCGGCTAAAGGCTGCGCAGAATGTCATGCTTGAACTGTTACGAATCGACCCCCAGGGCGTTCCTTATTTTGTAGGACGTACGCCGTCTGGCTATGTGATTCAACCTATCTGGGCATGGGACACTGCTCACAGCCTGCTCTGGAAGTATGGGAAGCACGTTCTGATTATGAGCGCGACCATCGGCAACCCGTCACTGACGACCCGGCTCCTCGGCATCAAGCCGGGGGACTGGCAGGCTATCGAGGTGCCGTCTACCTTTCCGGTTAAGAACCGTCCGGTGTTCTACTGGCCGGTGATGAAGATGAATGTGAGGACGACTGACCGTGACAAGTTCCAACAGGTACACGCGCTGGCCCACCTCGCAGCTAAGTTCCCCACCTCCCCAGGGGTCGTCCACTGCTGTAGTTATGACCTGGGTGATTTCCTGTTTAGAAATGCAGGGCTCTACCCTAGTCTCGTTTCCCGCCTACTTACTCATAGTCCAAAGAATCGTGAGGAGACTTTCCAGGACTTTGAGAGGTTCCCCGGCAACCGCATCCTTATTACACCATCTGCGACAACCGGAGTAGATTGGGACTTCGTCGGCTGGCAGATGATTCCAAAGATTCCGTTCCCCAACCTGGGGGACGACATCACCAGGCTTCGGTACGAGTACCAGACAGAGGAGGGTGAGCCTATCGGCAAAGAGGTATTTCTGCAAGAGGCCGCTCTTGCAACCGTCCAAGCATCGGGTAGATGTGTGAGGACTCCTACCAGCAAGGGTGTGACGGTGATTACGGATAGCAACTTCTGGTCGCTATTCGCCTTCACGTCGCCTGCGTCGTTCCCGGCCTGGTTCAAGGAAGCCGTCACATGGCATAGACCATAGGAGGAAACAGTGGTTGACGAGAACAATCCCGTAGCCCAAGTCGATGAGGTCCCGCTAGACCCTAGCAAGTGGACCGAGCCCACCGAGGAGTTCCCGGCCAAGCTGGTCGAGTGCCGACGCGGTACGACCGACGACGCACATGGGAAGGATGGTCGCACGTTCACGGAGGCCCGTGGCCTACCCCGTCCGTCCCAGACCTTTCGTGTAACCTGGGAACGACTCGACGCCGTCTGGGACAATGAAGACGGCTCCACTTCCCCGGTCAAGGTCTACCTTGCCCTCGACCTAGAGAAGTACGTCGACGGACGCTTCATCTCCCTGGCCCTGAGCAAGGGGAACAACAAGCCCACCTTCACTCTGGACCAGTGGAAGAAGTGCTCCGGCATCTCGCTGGCGCCGGACCCCACTGTCAACGAGGGCGGCATCTACATGGTGACGCGCCTGCGCAGCAAGATGTTCGGCTCCGTCGCGGCGAAGGACATCTCGTACCCGACCGCCAAGCTCCCTGACGACTACGTCTACAAGGGAGATGTCCGGCACATCAAGTCGCAGGCCACCAGCCTAGATGACGCTGCGGCCAGCGTCGAGGCTGAGTCGGACACAGCGGCAAAGGCTGCCTCGTTCGACGAGGACGAGCTTGCCGGGCTGCTGGCGGGCGTGAAGGCCGACGACGCTGCTGCGATGACCGCGTTCATCAGCACGCACAAGGAAATCCCGGCCAACATCCGACTGGAGTTGGTCGATGGTGGGCCACAGAAGGCCCTCGTCGAGGCCGGGAAGCTGGCTGTATCTGAGGAAGATGGCTTGTACGTCCTCATTAGCGTAGCCTAAACAAGGTGGGGGACGCAGCGTAGACAAGTATGGTCTGGTGGGTTTGCTGAACATAATCGGTTCAGGCGTCCCCCTAGACAGGCGACAATGGCAGGGGTTCATCCCTGCCGGGAGTGCAAGTCGAGCCAGGCTGAGCAGGGACGCTCAGGCACTCCCTGGAGGGATGAAATGAGACTTCCAAAGCCTAAAGTAATCATCCGGGACCTAGAGGTCGAGAACCGCATCCTATCCGCCATGCGTGACCGGGTCGGTATCGACAAGCCACGCCCCGGCGTTCACCTGTCCTCGCTGATTCATTGCCTCCGTAAGGAATGGCACCTGTATCGGTTAGACGCACAGCCTGGCGGTCGCGTTGCTGTCCTCGGCCCCACCTCTGATAAGCAGGCGCTGGTCTGGGCCATTGGACGCTCGCATGAAGACATCTTCGGTACGACGGCTCTCCATAGTGACGAGCGTGAGAGAGATGGCATTCACTACAACGTCGACTACTGGCTTCCTGACGCTGACATGTTCTGCCTGTCCGAGATGAAGTCAACACGGCGGTCCGCACGTAAGACAATGGAAGACATGGAGGATTACACCGCTCAGGTCGGTGGGTATGCCGCCGCCGAGAGTCTGACTGAAGTGCTGGTCCACGTCTTACACATTCAGGGAGACTACGGCCATGACCACCCTCCCGAGGCCGATTTCCATGTCTGGCGCTTAACCTTTACAAAGGCTGAACTGAAGGCGTGGTGGGCTGAGCTAAAGCGGCGCCGTGATATTCTCATTGGTGTCATCGAGCCCGTCCTGTCGCTAGAGGCTGACGTGTCGCCGGCCTACGATTGGGAGTGCGGCTTTTGCCCCGTCCGTGACCTGATTGGGTGTGTAGGCTGTGATGCCTACCAGCACGAGCAGGAACTAGCCGCTAACCGCGAGCGCAGAAAGAAGCAGGTGCAATCACTTGGGTAACGAACTGAAGCCTCTTAGGGAAGTCATCAACGACGCGACCGCCTCTGCTGTCTGGGGCATGGAGGGTACAGGCAAAACCATCCTAGTCCTGCGCTACTGGCCACTGCCGATTGCTGTTCTGAACTACGACCGGCCGCTGACAATGGCCCATCTATCAGTCCTGGACGATGAGCGCATCGACGCCATTCAGGTTATGAACGTGCGCGAGGCCATCAAGGACATTGACCATGACGAGGCCAAGTTCATCAAGGACATTACGGAGAAGACCATTAACGAGAACCTGACGCCGCTCAAGGGCGGGACGCTGTTGCTTGACGGCGGCACCCTCTACCGTGCCGTCCTGAAGATGGCCGACCCTAAGCTGGCCGCCGATGCCGATGCCAACAAGAAGTCTAACCCGCGCGAGAAGGAGCGGGTCAACGCCTACATCAAGCAACTTGTGAGCCATGTCCAGGACATGGGTGTGAACTTCGTCATTACAGCACACGCCGCCTGGGAGTGGAAGATGGTTGCGGACTCTAACGGCAACTCCAGCCTCCAGCAGACTAAGTCGGTTTATCCGCAGCTAGACCAGCCCTGGTTCCAGGCCACCAACATCAGCCTGTTGCTGTTCAAACGCTGCGAGTGTGGCCGAAACATCGTCTCACAGGACGGCTCCTGCTCTCTGGCCGGCGAAGGTCCTATGTCTGCGCCAACTGCCGGGCATCAGGGTCGCCAGCACATCGCCCGCATCGTAGGCAATAAGTTCAACACGCAGACTGAGGGTACTGAATGGAAGAATATTACCTATGAGGACCTTCGGCGCCTGAGCTTCGACCCGATACGTGCCGAGCTTATGCTCGAAGCAAAGAAGGGCAAGTGATGATAATGCAGGCTACTGTAATGGTTGTCATTCAGCCGGAGGCCGCCGAGGTCTGTGTCTGGAACAATGAACTGTTCCACCCCGACCTGCCACTAGAGGCGCAGACGCCAGAGGCGCTAATATCGCACTTCCCACTGTCGGCTACCGGCGCTGTCGTCATGGCTCACATGCTACTGACCGCCGCGATTAGGCTGTCCGTAGAAACTGAGCCCACGCCGGAGCAAATTGACCGTATTCTCGGAGACCTGGAAATCGACCTATGATGTATGGTAGCTCAAACGAGTACGGCGAGAAGCTCCTGCGGGTCGGGGACCTGCTAAAGACCGAGTTCAAAATCTCGAAGAAGCCCCTGCCTGCTGGCGACTACCAATTCGACGCTAACGGCAAGCTGGTAGGCATCGAGGTGAAGTGGGGTATTGGCGACCTGCTTGACAGCCTCCAGGTCCAGGGTGAGGCTGGTGGACCGAGACTGGCCGTCGAGATGCGCAAGCTCCTAGCCGTCACGGACATACCCATCCTCATCATCCCGTCAATCCAGATGCGTGGCGACGGCTTCGTCCTGAACAACGGCTACAAGACCGGCTGGCAATACTCCTCAGTCAAGGGCATCCTCGCCGACATTCAGTTCTATGGCTGCATTGTTGACGAGTGGGCCGGGGACATTGCCATACGGCTGGCACAGTATTACTATTCCTTACGAGCGCCAGGACACGACTGGATACGGCAGATGGGTAGGCCGGAGTTCATGACACTAGACCCTCAGTACACACGGACTGTGTGGGCTCTCTGTGCCTTTGACGGCGTTGGTCCTATGGGAGCCGAGGCTCTACTTAAAGACCTGGGCTCTATTGAAGGGGTTGTCAAAGCTACGCCGGCCCAACTTCAGGCCGTCAAGTGGGAGTCTACAGGCAAGACGCGGCGAATACAGCGCCTGAAGCCAGATGCAGTCAAGTTTCTGTATGAGGGGCTCCACGGGAAATGGTAACACTGCGCTACATCATCCTGCGGCTCCGGTCCTGGTACTGGCGTATCCCCTGTTACTTCAGCCGTCATGCCTGGAGCACCTGGGAGCTTGACGAGGACCGGCGCTGATTTCGTATCTGCTGCTCCTGTCTGACGAAGGAAGTCGGTGGGTTCCTAGACCCAGATGAGGGAATTGATGACAACAGGTAAGGCAATCATCACGGATGAGGACGGGCAGGCGTGGCTGGTGCTGACTAACGACCCGGCCTGGCCCTCCGTCTCTCTACTGCGCAAGGCGCACCGGACAGTCATTATCCTACCGCGCGTGTTCATCGTGCGTCAGGTGCCTGTTGGCCCGGAGTTCGTAGAGGAGCGTATGCAACGGCTCGGCATCGCCGTCGAGAGTACGACCGATGCAGAGACATTCGCCCTGGTATCTACAGCATTCCAACGTGCGACTGTCCTCTACGATTGCCTTCGGACGGTCCAATGTGAGATAATGGAGACGGAGGGGAAATGAAGCTCTGTAAGTTCTGCGGTAAGGAACTCCCTTTGCCTGCTACCTGGCGGGAGCGCAAACGGGACTACTGCCCCGGTGAGAAGTGCAAGACCGCCGCCTCTAAGGTCCGCTTCGCAGCGCGGGTACAAGGTACAGCACCACCTTCAGAGCCCCCGAAGCCGACGCTCGATGACATGATTCGGGAGTCCTGGACCACACTTGAGGCCCTACCTGCCCCTGCTTCTAAGGTCTTTCTTCAGATAGCGGACGAATCTGACCTCGGCTTTAAGCCTCAGGTTCAGGTTGCTTTGTTCTCTGACCTCCACCGGAATGAGGTTGTAGACCCGCGCGAGACCGGCGGCATCGGGCTCTATAACAACGAGGTAATGCGCCTCCGGCTAGCACGTTGGCGGGATGGTGTAGCTCGCTTCAAGCAGACCTACCGCTTCCCTGTCCCGACCCTGCATATCGGCGCCCTCGGCGACGACCTTGAAGGCCACGGCCAGATATACCCAGCACAAGCGTACTTCATGGACCGTAACCTGCTCGACCAGGTAATGGGCTTCGTCAAGGACATGGAGGATGTGCTCCGGTTCTTCGCTACCCTCTATGAGACGGTAGAGGTTGACCACGTTCCCGGCAACCACGGGCGTACCGGCGCCAAGCGCGGCGACCGTCCCTTCCTTGACAATATTGAGAACATTGCCTGGATGTGGTTGCGTGACCGCGTGAAGGACGTATCGAACTTGACTGTGCGAGTACACCCGGCGTTCTTCACACTCGTCGACATCTTGGGCTGGACCTTCTACTTCGCCCACGGTGATGACGTGCTGCCCATGTCTCCATACGCTAAGCGTGGCGGACAAAACACGAAGCTGCGCATGAACGCTGTGACTGGCGAGCACATCAACTACATGTGCATCGGGCACTCGCACACGAATATCGAGTTCGAGCCCGAGATTAACGGTCGGCTCATGGTCAATGGCAACTTCGTCGGGCCTTGTATGCTCTCCGTTCAGGGGATGCACGAGGCCAACCTGCCGAGTCAACTTGTCTTCGCTGTCCATCCTACATATGGTATCACTCACCGCAGCAACCTTACGCTGGCAACGGCAGACGAGATTAGAAACGTCGAGGTGTTCGGCCGGAATGACTGACCTCCTAATTGCCGCAGCGAATGCCGGCCTCTCGGTCATCTTCTTCCCCACCGTCCTACAGAATATCAGAAGCTCGTCCTGCGGCATTCCGCTTACGACATCCATCCCCCGAACAGGTCTCATTGCGCTGCTCTGCGGGACCTACCTCTATATGGGACTCTGGCTGGCTGGCCTGGTGCTGTTCATTGACATCGCCTGCTGGCTCATTCTAATCAAACAACGGAGGCGAAGTGACTAAGAAGCACCTGACGACACGGGAAGACATTGAGCGCTTTACCGCATGCTGGAGGCGCCTTCTCGGACTGACGCAATGGGACATCGTTACCTCGTTTCACAAGGAACTGGATGACGGTCGGACGATGGACATGCAGTGGATTCGTGGCTATCTGAGCGCCGGTCTCCGGGTTAGTGAGGATGCGCTGCGCCTGCGACCCTCCCGTGCTGAGAAGTCTGTCATCCATGAGCTTCTACACCTGGTCTTCGCCCCCGTTGACGACCGGATGGAGCTTATAGTAGGTCATGGCACAGTCATGCTTGAGTTTCGCCAGGAGATGGAGCGCGCACTAGATGGCCTGTCTGTCCGACTACAGGAGGGTGGGTATGTTTAGTCTCGACGG
>Ga0315284_10005918_pt1 | contig 17408 bp, 7 predicted proteins | sample YL17G09_16_MG_FD_203696 | JGI IMG/M metagenome (GOLD analysis project Ga0315284, IMG submission 203696) | Sediment microbial communities from Yellowstone Lake, YNP, Wyoming, USA - YL17G09_16 | ecosystem: Environmental > Aquatic > Freshwater > Lake > Sediment | place: USA: Wyoming | collected...
AACGGCCCTTCAATGCGGACCGGGATGGTGAGGCCGGCAAGAGCGTTGGCGCCGCCCTTGCCTTCCGGTCCCGCCACAATCCGCGGCTGGGTCAGGAAGTCGAGGCTTCCCGTCACCATGTCGACGGTTCCCCGCCCGGTGATCTGGAGAAGTGGGCTCGTCACCTCGAGATCATGGGTCTCGGCCACGCCGCTTGCGATGGTGAAGGTGCCGCCAAGGGCGCTGAAGGCGGTCTTGGCGCCCGGTCCCTGCTCGAGATTCGGCATTTGGCCCGCGCCCATGCCAGCGATGAGCTCCGTCAGATTGATGCCTTCGATCGTGCCTTCGTCGATAGCGATGCTGCCATGGCCCGCAAGCGATTTCTTGATCTCCTCGCCGGTCCTGCCAGCGCCGCTCAGCTGAAGCTCGACCTTGGCGCGGCCGGACAGCAAGTTGAACCCGGCGGCGGCGTCGAGCAACGGCTTGGTCGAGACGCCGTCGAGAACAAAATTGCCGGAGAAGCTTGGGACGGGCTTCGCGGCATCGAGGGTGAATTTGCCGGTGCCTTGCCCGTCATAGAGCTGCATGCCGCCCAAATTGGCATCGAGCACGCCATCGCGAAGGCTCATGCCAAGCGACGTCGGGCCAATGGCGAGCCGCGCGACCTTCGTCTCGCGCACATTGACATTCACATCGGCATCGAAGGCCGCAGGCACCACGTTCGGCGCAGCTGCGGTCGCGGCCGCCTCAGACGGCGGCGCGGCGGGAGCGGCTGGCGCTACACTCTCCGCACCATCGCCATCGGGTTTCGCGACCGAAGTCTTGGGTTGCGCCGTGTCGGTCTTGGCGGGCGCAGCAGACTCTGCCGCTCCTGTCCCCTCGGACGCTGGCAACCCGGCCTCTGCCGCAGAAGTACCCGCCTTCGCCGCTCCCGACAGGAACGGATCGAGATCGAGGGTCTCGATGGCGAGCGCGGCACGGACATGAGGTCGTGGGCTCTGCAGTGTTACCACCGCCTGGCCTTGACCGGTCGCGTGCTCAAGCGCAAAGCGCGCCTGCGTGAACGTAATCTCGCCCGCCTGCCACGCCACATGGCTGGAAAGCTCGCCACTGCCGACGGCGCTGGCCGCCGGAGGCTCCTTGCGCATCCAGGCCAAGATCGAGGGCACCGACTGCGACTTGGCGGTCAAATCGCCTTCGGCGTTGAAGGCAGGCTTGGTTGCGATGTTGCCGCCAAAAGAGGCATTGATGGCGTCCGTGTCGAGGGCGAGGTCGAGCCTTGCGGAACGTGTGTCGAGATCGGCCGGCGATGTCAGCTTGAGGTCGAAGCCGACGCGCAAGCCTTTCCAATCGAAGTCGCCTTTCGCGGTGAGCGGATCGACGAGATGGGGAAGGCTCAAATTGGCGTTGATATGCTCGACTCGTCGCTCGGCGCCGTTGGCGTCATAGAGGATGCGCACCGTGCCGTCCTCGATGCGCACATCGTTCAGCATGATGTCCCGGCGCGGGGACGCGCCAGCGGCGTCAGCGGCGATAAAGCTTAGGTGCGCCGCAGCGGCGTGCTTGCCCGGCGCCTCGCCCGCATTGCCCTGTCGCTCAACGCCGCCTTGTTGGGGCGCCAGGCGCACCGTCAACACCGGCCGCTCCATGACGACGCGATTGGCGTCGACCTGACGGCTGAACAGCTGGGCGAAGCTCACGTCGATCGCGAGCCTTGCGATTTGGAGATCGGCGCCGGCCCGGTTCGCAGGATCGGTGATCTCGGCGTCGGTGAGCACGATATGGGGATTGGGCAGGAGCAGGAGCGAGGTGGAGCCGTTCACCTTCAAGTCGCGGCCGCTTTGTTCCTTGACGCGCGCCGCCACCCGGTCGCGCACCGCATCGGCGGAGATGAGGACATTGACGGCGACGAGCGCGAGCACGACAGCCACGACCACGCCAGCGAGGAGCTTGAGAAGCAGTTTCATTCGCATCAGGTTCAATCCGCCTTGAAGAGCGGGATCCGGTGACGGCTCATGTCATGCCGGGATCGATGCCCCGCGCATCCAATTCCTATGTAGGAGCCAAATTGGAAAACGTGAATGGCCTTAGCGACGTCGGCCATGACGCGACACGCGGGCGAGATTACGCCGAGAAATGCGGTGAGAATAGGCCCGCGCCGTGTCGATGCCGGGGAAGAAGCTCAGGGTCTACCTCACGAGAATAGCATGATTGTCCCATTCGTAAGGAGACGAGCGCCATTCCGCGTCGGCGGCATGCAAAGCGTCTGCCTCCACCAGCCATCCCTGGCCGCTCGTCAACAGGAAGCTCGCTTTGTGGCGCGTGGGCGCAACGCCGCAGCCGTCGCTGAGCTCGCTCGCCCCGAGAAAGCGCTTGGCGCTCACATCCCAATAGGTGATGAGCCCACCCTTCGGCGCCGACGCTGCGACGATGCCGCCGCCGGCATCCGTCGCTACCGAGCCGATATAATTACGCAGCGCGCCTTGGGTCGAGCCCGGCGCCGCAACGAGGACCGGTTCCTCTCCGCGCCTGTGGAAGCCGAGCAGCGCGGGCTCGTCGGCTTCGGGGCCGCGATATTGGCAGCCAAAGACCGCCGTATCGCCTGCCGCAAGCCCAAGGTGCCGGATGGAGAGCTGGTGCAGAGCGGGCGCCAGAACGTGCTCCTCAAGCAGCTCGCCCGTGGTGACATCGACATAGACGAGCGAGGGCTTCATGTCGGGAAGGTTCATCTCGTCGTTGCCGCTATCGGGATGGGTGCGGATGCCGCCGTTGGCGATGATCATGATGCGGCCGCCGGAGAGCAGCGCCACGTCATGCGGCTCCATGCCATGGGCCGGGAACTCGCCGATCTGGCGGTAGCCATCGGTCGCGTCGCGCACGCCGATGATGCCTTGGGCGTTCGTATAGTCGTTCTCGGTGGTGTAGAGCAGCTTGCCGTCGGCAGAGAACACGCCATGGCCGAAGAAGTGCCGGTCGGGCTTCGAGGTGAACCAAACCGGAGGCCGCTTATCGGTGGGGACGGCGACGCCGAACCGCCCGGGGCGGCGGGCGAAGGCCACCCATTCGCCGGTGCCAGGGCGAAGCGCGATGTCGTGGCCGCGCTCGGGAAGGTTCACCGACCGCGTATCGCCCTCCGCGACGGAGAAGAGGGCGGCGGAGAAGGTGCCGCGATCGTCTTTGCGGGCGGCGGCGAAGAGCTCAGGGTGGGCCCGCGCTGCGGTGGCGCGCCCGCTAGACAGGGCCAGCATGGCGGCGCTGCTTGCCGCGCCCAAGAGCAGCTCCCGGCGGTCGAGGTCCATGGTCAATCTCTATCCAACGCGTTGAAACCGAAGGTGAGGCCAGCGCCGCGGGCGATCGCATCGCCGGCGGTGGTGGCCGCGCTTTTCAGGGAAACGCGCAAGGCTTCGAGCCTGGCGCGCAGATCCTCGTTGCGTACGGCTTGCGCGATCGGCTGGTCGATCCCGCGCAACACCTCGATAGCGTGGTCGAGGTCGAACAGGATCGAATCCTCTACGCCCGCCGAGTCGTCGTGCACTACTCCTGCGAATCCGCCCTTGGCGAAAAGGTCGCGGACGCCGGCGAGATTGTCGGCCATGTTGGCGAAGCTCAAGCCGCTCCGCCAGAAGGGGGTGAGTTGGGGTCTTGCTTCCTCGGGCTTAGCCCCCAGCGCCTTTGCGATCTTCTGGTCGCGCACCGTCTCGATGCCGGTGTTAAAGGTCTTGAACAGCTCGAGCGTCACCTCCTTCGGCGTGTGATAAGCGGCGTTGGCCGGGCCGGGCTCGAGATAGGCCTTGGTGTAGGGCGCGCCCTTTTGCCAGCCCTGCTCGATCTCCTTGGTCATGGCGGCAACATTGGCGGCAATGCTGGCGGCGAAACGGCAGCGAAAGGCAGCTGGGCCGGCGCCTTTGACAAGCGCCTCGGCGCCGTCCCCGTAAAGCAGGTCTTCGAGCGCGGGCAGGCCCTGCAGCGCCACGCTCTTACCGGCAAGGGCTTTGCTGTCCGTCACGCCCTGGTCCTGTTTGGCGAGCGCCTCGTGCACCTGGCGACCGCCGAGCCCCTTGGGATCGGGCCAATAGAAAATCCGCTCATAGCGATCCGCTTCGGCGACGGGGCCGAAGCGGATCGGCTCGATCTTGCTCCAGGCCGCGACCGTGGCGGCGAACGCCGTTTGCGCACCCTTCAGCGCCGTGGCCGAAGGCTGCTCGCAAAGCGCGCCGACGGACTGGCTGAGCGCCTCAGCGCTTTCGGCGAGATCGGTGTAACCGGGCCTGATGTACTGCTCCAACGCCGCCCGCGCGATCCCTGCGTGATCCGCTTCGGCATGGGCCGCCGATGCGCCGAGGCAGAGGAGTGCAATGGTAAGTGCGGCGCGTGGCGTGAGCATTTTCACAGCGAGTTCACGAAAGCGATTAGCCGCTCCCGGTCCTGTTTGGAGAGCTTGGCGAAGGCGTCGCGCGAGGCTTGCCCCTCGCCACCATGCCAGAGAATGGCTTCCGCCACGTTGCGGGCGCGGCCGTCATGCAGAAACAAGGTGTGGCCGTTGACCGTCTGCGTGAGTCCGATCCCCCAAAGCGGGGCGGTGCGCCATTCGCTCCCGCTAGCCTCGCCGTCGGGCCTGTTGTCGGCAAGCCCGTCGCCCAAGTCGTGCAGCAGGAGGTCGGTATAGGGCCAGATAAGTTGGTGCGACAGATGCCGCTGACCCGGCGCATCGCCGGTCACGAATTTCGGCTTGTGGCAGCTCGCGCAGCCGATCGAGGAGAACAGCGCCTTGCCCTTCAGCACCTCGGGGTCGTCGGGCTTCCGCCGCGGCGGAACGGCGAGATTGTGTGAATAGAACACGATGAGCTTGAACAAATCGTCGCCCAGCTCGACGTTCTGGTATTGGGGCGAGTTGCCGTTCGGTGCATCGAGGCACTCTTTCTGTTTCTCGGTGCAGTCGCCGGACGGAGCGGGGATGAGCGAGGTCGAGAGACCAATGTCGCCATTGGCTGCCGCCGCCGCCTGCTCGGCAATGGTCGGCACGCCGGCCTTCCAACCGAAGCGGCCGAGCGTCACCTTCTCCTCCTCACGCGACCACACGTGATTGGGCTTGCCGGAGATGCCGTCATGGTCGGAATCGTCGCGATCGGCATTGCCGAGAATCTGTTTCTCCGGAACCGCTTCGAGCAGCCCAAGCCCGATCATCGGGGGTGCTATCCGGGGACTGATCATGGTGTTCGGGGCAAGCGGGCCATAGCCAAGGTCGACGATGCTGTAGCCAGGCGCGCGCAAATGCGCGACCTCGCCGCCGGCGAGCTTCACCGGCTCTTCCTTGTAGTCGATCTTGAGCTGACCCTCCGCCTTGAAGCCTTGGATGGAGAGGTCCTGCAACTGGCCGCCGTAAGTGGGCTCTGGCGTCGAGTTCACGCTGTGGCTTGCGAGCTTCGCCTTCTCCGCCTCGGTCGCGGGTGGAACCGAGAGACGCACCAGCATGGAGTGGCTGTCGTCGTGCACTCCTTCGGTGAAGGGCGGGTGCCCCCGCCCGTCCTTGAGATGGCAGTTCTGGCAGGCGCGGGAATTGAACAAAGGTCCAAGCCCGTCGGAGGCGTCGGTGGAGGACGGCGCCGAGACCCAGTTCTTGCGGAACATGGCGTTGCCGATCTTGAAGTCGAGCTCGCGCTTGACGTCGAGATTGCCGGAGGAATGGGAGAAGGCGTCGGCGTTGTCCGCGCTTCCCCGGGAGGTCGCGCCGCCGCCCGGCTTGTCCTCGCCCTCTTCCGGACGCGAATAGTCTTTGGTCGGCGCGATCAGGCCCGCAACGCCCGCATCCGCATCAGCCCCATGACTCTCCCAGACGCCGGCGAGCAGCGGGAAGCCCGCGCCGAGCGCCATGGCGAGAATAAGCCAGGCACGTCGCGCAGAGGGTAGCTGCGGCGATGCTTCAATCGGCGGTGGCACTACGCGGCACCGGAATTTGGGATGGGTTGAGAGCAAGGGTTCTTTGTCAAAAGCTCATGCTGCTACGGGCCCCGAACACAGCCGCATCCTGCACGGCGCCGTTCCCCGGCTCATTGGGCAGAAGGCCGCCGGGCTGCCAGATGTATTGGAAGTCCGGCTGCAGTGTCCACCCGGACGCAAGCTGCATGGTGTAGCAAATCTCCAAGAGCGCCTCGTAACTGCGCGCCACGGGCATGCCGGAATCCACATCGAAGCCATGCACCCAGTCGGAAATGCGAGTATAGGCGACGCCGATGGCGAAGACGTCGTTGGGGCGCCTCGGGATCATGCCTGAGAAGGTGATGCCGCCATCGGCATAGAAGTCGATGAGGTTCTGTGCCGACGGCGCGCCGACAACGCGTCCGAAGAGGGCCACGCCATTGGCGTCCGCGCTCCCCGGCACCCGCCAGATGAGCTGGTCGATGATGCCGTAGAACCCATAGTCGTTGTCGAGCACCTTGCCGGGAGGGCCGGTCACGGCGATCAGATTTCCGCCGACGGTAAAGCGCTGCTCTCCAAAATTGCCAAAATGGTTCCAGGCGCCGAGCTTGATCGTGCCGGCGAGCCTGTCCTGATGGTATTTGTAGAACCCCTCGGCCATCAGCAGCGGCGGCGAGTCGAACCGGAAGTCGAGACCGTTATTGTCACAGACCTGTGGATTGCCGGTGCAGTTGGGTCCCGCCGGATCGCCGTTGTACACACCGATCAAGAGTCCGAATTTGTCATTCGGATTGATGGCAACACGGACGCCGGGCGTGGCGAGCGGATAGGCCGGACCGCCGCTCGGCAGATCGGCAGCGGCGATCGACGGCAAGCCCCAGGTGCCGTTGAGAAAATTGGTGCCGCCTTGGGAGATGACGAACTCGGTATCGGCGGCGAGCTGGCCCACCTTGACAGCGAGCTTGTCGTTGAACAGGTGCTGCTCCAGCCACAGCTCGTCCAGCCGGGTCGCCGGCGTGGCTTCGAGATTGCTCACCGGCATCAGGCTGCCAATATTGTCGGCGGTGATGCTCTGGCCATGGATCTGGTAGCCGTTGGTATGGAAGCAGAGACCCTTCCAAAAGCCGAGCTTGTGCATGTCGGCGTCCATGGTGAGTTCGAGCACGCCGTCATATTTGCCGCCTTGATTGAAACCTCCGCTGTTGACGAAGGCCTCGCCGTAATAGTTGCCGCCGATGGCGATACCGGACTTGGCGAGCATGGGACGCAGTCCTCCAAGACTGGCCCAGTTGGGCCCCAAGCTCGAGAGCAGCGTCTCATCCGGCACGCCATTGTCCGGGACGTCGCAATCCGCTCGCGCCGGTGCCGGCAATGCCGCCGCGGCAACGGCAAGCAGGCTGGCGACGCCCGCGCCGCGCAGACGTCGTGCTGCGAAAGACACTGCCTCGATCTTCCGTCCATTCATGAGTCTCAGTTCCCTAACCGGCTTTTTGTCATCTCCGATCTGGCGTGGCCGCCCCGTCTTACGCTCCAGCCTCGACAACCATGTTACATTATAACATAGAGCATATTTCACGGCCCGCCTTCTCTCACTTCTCATTCGGGGCTCGCCGGCGCTCCCGTGCCGGCGGCCTTGTGCTCATCGACCTTACCCGCGCCATCCAAGCTGTCCGAGCCCTGGAACTGAATCGCGTGCAGATCCAAGGCGGCGACGGCCCGCTCGATTCCTTTCGTCTGATCGAGGAGGCTGTCGATGGCGCGCTGGACGGTCGCGTTGCCCTCGTCGTTCCCCTCGCCGATCATCTGATCGTAGGACTCGACCATGACGCCACGGCGGTAGAGCGCGCCCATGGCCGCCATGGTGGCGTCGAGCTTGGCTCTGAGCTCGGAGTCAACCTCCAGCGCCTTCGCCTTGACCAGATCAGACACACTCGGGCCCTCGACCAGGGAGCCGTCCACGCGCCGGTAGCGGCCGACATACACATTGCGAATGCCGAGCGCGTCGAAATAGTAGGCGGCAAAGGTATTGTCGGAGAAGCAATCCTGCTCCTCCTCGGGATCGTGGATCATCAGGCCGAGTTTCATGCGCTCTCCGGCAAGCTCGCCATAAGAGAGGCTGCCAAGCCCGGTGAGGATTGCGGTCAAGCCCGCTTGGTCGGTCCCGTCCATGAGCGTCTTGCGCGCCGCGCCGCCAGGCCCCCATTGCGCCGCCATCCAGGCGAGGTCGTCGACCAGCAGGTTGGTCGCGGCACGGAGATATTGAGCGCGGCGATCACAATGGCCGCCGGTGCAAATCTTGGTATCGAAATCGCTCGCCGGCCGATTGCCCGCCCCTGGTCCGGTGCCGTTCAGATCCTGGCCCCAGAGCATGAACTCGATGGCGTGGTAGCCCGTGGCGACATTAGCCTCCACGCCGCCAGCCTCTTGCAGCTTCTGGCTCAGCAGCTCCTTGGTGATCTTTGCGGTGTCGAGCTTCTTGCCGCCGATGGTCAGCGAGACGTTGGCGATGACGTCGGCGGCGTAGAGCTCGTTCTCAGGGGAGTCGGCGCCATAGGCGCCCGCGACGTAGTCGATCAAACCCTCGTCCAGCGGCCAGGAATTCACCCGGCCTTCCCAATCGTCGATGATCGAATTGCCGAAACGAAAGGCCTCGGTCTGCATGTAAGGAACGCGCGCGGCGATCCACGCGGCGCGGGCGGCACGGAGATTCTGGCCTGTCGGCTTCGCCAGCAATTGATTGACGGTCAACTGCAGGGTCTGTGCCGTGACCAAAGCATCCGCATAGCCGGCCTCGGCCATGTCGGCATAATTTTTGATCACGTCTTTCGCGCTTGGGTCGGCTCCGGCCGGCGACAGTCCAAGACAAGCGCCGAGCACAATCAGAGCAAGCAGCCTGACAAGCATCGGTATGCGAATCATAAGCACCCCTTGATCGTAAGCGGTCTCGAGCCCTTCGGCCCAGGAGACCCGGACTCCTTGCAAAAACCGTAGCTCGGCGACTAACATGCATGTAATGAAATCTTTTCAGCAGAATTATTTCGTTTCATGCATCTAAAAGAAGTTGACGCCAACCTCCTCGTCGTCCTCGACGCCCTGCTCGTGGATGCGAGCGTCACGAGGGCCGCCGAGCGCCTTGGGCGGAGCGCCTCGGCCATCAGCCATGCCCTTGCCAAGCTTCGCGAAATCTTCGCCGACGAGCTCTTCGTCCGCGCGGGCCAGCGTCTCGTGCCGACGGCGAAGGCGCTCCAACTCGCCCCCACCGTGCATGTCATCCTCGCCGGCATGGAGAGCCTGCTCAGGCCGGCCAAGCCTTTCGACCCGAGGGACGCAGAGCGCGACTTCGCCATTGCCGCCAGCGAGGTCGGCGAGCTTATCCTGGTTCAGCCGCTCCGGCTGCGGCTGGAACAGATTGCGCCCTCGGTGCGCGCGGGGTGGATGCCCGGCCAAGGTCCGGAGATCATCGACGCGCTTCGCCGTGGGCAGTGTCATTTCGCCATCGACGTCGAATCCATGGCGCTGCCCGCGCCGGACATCCACGTGCTGAAGCTTTATGACGACCGCCTCGCAACGCTCGCCCGGTTCGGGCACCCCTTGGGTGCGCAGGGACCGGATGCCGAGGCCTTCGCCGCTAGCGACCACATCGCCGTGAATGCGCTCCCCACCATCGAGCTGCTCGACCGCGAGCTCGCCAAGATGAAGCTTGCTTGCAACATTTCCGCGCGCGTCTCCTCCGTGCTCGCGGGCCTCTTGCTTACGCTGGACAGCAACGCCCTGCTCACGCTCCCTCATTCCTTGGCGCTGATCCTGGAGCGGCAGTTCTCGCTTCTGCGCGTCGCCCAGCCGCTTGGCGACATCTCCATTCCGGTGCGGCTGCTCTGGCATTCGAGCTATGACCGCGACGAGTGTCACCATTGGGTGCGGGATGAACTCGCGGCGCTGGGTCGGCAGAGCGGACGGGCTGCCTGACCTGCGGGCAGAGGCAATAGCGATGCGGATGCACCCGTTGTGGGGCGCTGGAATATCTTCCCCGAACGCGCCGCCGACGGGCTTTGGTCGACGGCAACGGACTTGGCCAAGCTGCTCGTTGCGTTAACCGAGGACTGGCAAAGCGAGGCCCCGGCCTCCTCGCCCGCTCACCCGCCAGAATGACTTTCCAGCATCCCCCCCCCCTCGCTTCCGTCACAAAGCGTCACTACATTAGGGTTGCGTCCCGCCGCGCCGAGGGCGGGCCCCGGGAGGAGATCAATGCCTGCACGCTTCCGCGCTGGCCTCATCGCCGCGCTGTTGGTTTTCGTTACGACGCCCCTCATCCCCGTCCAAGCCGCCGAAAAGACTTTCCAAGACGCCTCTCTTGACGACGCCGCGATCAAGCTTCAGGCAGACCTGAAGGATGAGACGGGAACCGTCGAGAAGCCGGTCATCGCGCTCAAAAAGGACGCCGACGCTGCTCTCAAAAAAGGCGACCTCGACAGCGCTGCCGATTTCTACGTCCAGATCGTAACCGTCGCGCCGAAGGACGCGCAAGCCTGGCGCCGGCTCGCCGATCTCTGGCTCAAGATTCCGACAACCGATGAGGACGACGGCAGCACGCGCTACGAGCGGGCGACGACGGCGGCCTATATCGCCTATCAGGACGCGACCAACGCCCCCGACGAGACCGATGCCCTCATCATGCTCGCGAGCGCCTATGGCAAACGAAGCGACTGGCGTCCGGCACTGAATGCGCTCGCTTTGGCGCTCAAGCTGCACCAGACGCCCGAGCTCAAGACCACCTATGACGGCTTACGCGAGAAATACGGCTTCCGCGTCTCCAACTACACCGTCGATTCCGATGCGGCATCGCCACGGGCCTGCTTCCAATTCTCGGAGAGCCTGCCGAAGCGCACCGACTTCTCGCCCTTCGTCGCCGTCGCCGGCCAAGACAAGCCGGCGATCTCGGTCGACGACCAGCAGCTTTGCGTCGAGGGACTGAAGCATGGCGAGAGCTACGCCATCACGCTTCGCCAAGGCATTCCCTCCACGGTCGGCGAAGACCTGCTCAAGACGGCGGACTTCAATATTTACGTACGTGACCGGAGCCCCTTGGTGCGGCTCGCCGGCAAGGCCTATGTGCTGCCGAAGACCGGCCAGCAGGGCATCCCGCTCGTCAGCGTTAACACCGACAAGATCAAGATCAAGGTCTACCGGATCGGCGATCGCAGCCTGGTCGACACGGTGATTGGTGGCGATTTCCAACGCAATCTCTACAAATATTCACTCGACGACATCGCCGACCAAAAGGGCGAGCTCGTCTGGACCGGCGACATGACCGTCGAGAAGGAGCTAAACGCCGAGATCACCACCGACTTCCCCGTCAACGAGGCGGTGCCGGCGCTTCAGCCCGGCGTCTATGTGCTCGCCGCGCTGCCGGCCAATGTCGATGAGGAAGGCTACAACGAGCGGGCGACGCAGTGGTTCATCGTCTCTGATCTCGGACTCACCGCCTATTCGGGAAGCGACGGCATCCACGCTTTCGTCAACTCGCTCGCCACCACCGCGCCTGTAGGTGGCGTCGAGCTTCGCTTGCTCGCGCGCAACAATGAGGTGCTCGCCACCAAGACCACCGAGGCGAGCGGAGCCATCACCTTCGACGCAGGGCTCGCGCGCGGTGAAGGCGGGCTCGCGCCGGCGATGCTGATCGCTTCGACCGCTTCAGGCGACTACGCCTTCCTCGACCTGAAGCAATCTTCGTTCGACTTGACCGACCGCGGCGTCGCCGGGCGCGACGCGCCGTCTGGCCTCGATGCTTTCGTCTTCACCGAGCGCGGCGTCTACCGCACCGGCGAGACCGTGCATGTGACGACCCTGCTCCGCGATCCGGAAAGCATCGCCGTTCCCGACGTGCCGCTCACGCTCGTGGTCACGCGGTCGGACGGGGTGGAATATCGCCGGAGCGTCGTCCCCGATCAGGGGATCGGCGGCCGCTCACTGGACGTGGCGATCATCTCCTCGGCGCCCACCGGAACTTGGCGCGTGGCCGCCTTCACCGACCCCAAACGCCCGGCCATCGGCGAGGCGAGCTTCCTCGTCGAGGACTATGTCCCGGATCGGCTCGAATTCGATCTCACCACCGCCGCGACCAGCATCTCACCCACCGCTCCCGCCAAGATCAACGTGGACGGGCGTTTCCTCTACGGCGCGCCGGCCGCGGGGCTCGACCTCGAAGGCGAGATCAAGATCGCCAAGGCGTCGGAGCGTCCGGGCTTTCCCGGCTATGTGTTCGGGCGCGAGGACAATAGCGACGCCGACCAGGACGACGAGTCCGATACCATTCCGCTCGCCGATCTGCCGCAGACCGACGCCGCGGGCAAAGCCACATTCACCGCAACCCTCGACAAGGTGCCGGCCTCGACGCGGCCGCAAGAAGCCGAGATTGCCGTGCGCATGGCCGAGCCGGGCGGACGGGCGGTCGAGCGCAAGCTTACGCTGCCCGTCACGCCATCTGCGCCGATGATCGGAGTTAAATCTCTGTTCAGCGGTAAGTCGCTCGGCGAGTCGGACACGGCAGGCTTCGACGTCGTCATGGTCGCGCCGGACGGCACGCCAATGACCAAGACCGGCCTCCGTTGGCAACTGCTCCGCGTCGATTCCAAATATCAATGGTACCGCAACGACGGCTATTGGCAGTACGAGCCCATCAAGGTGACGCGCCGCGTCGCCGACGGCAGCGTCGACGTCGCCCCCGGCCAGCCCGGACACATCGCCGTGCCGGTGACCTGGGGCCGTTACCGGCTCGAGGTCACGAGTGCCGATCCGCAAGGGCCGGAGACCGTGGTCGGCTTCGACTCCGGCTGGTATGCCGAGGCGAGCGCCGATACGCCGGACGTGCTCGAGATCGCGCTCGACAAGCCCGAATATAAACCCGGCGACAGCATGACCGTGGCGGTCACGGCGCGTACCGCGGGCCAGGTGACGCTGGCAATAGTCGGCGACAAGCTCTTCACCACCACAACGACGGATGTCGAGGCTGGCACAGCCAAGCTGCCGCTCACCGTGGGCGAGGACTGGGGCACCGGCGCCTATGTGCTCGCCACTTTGCGGCGCCCGCTCGACTCGGAAGCTAAGCGCATGCCCGGACGCGCCATCGGCGTCGAATGGTTCTCGATCGACAAGGCGACGCACACGCTAGGCGTCGCCATGGACCTGCCCGACCGCATCCGGCCCGAGACCACACTTCGTGTGCCCATCAAGCTTGCCGGGCTCAACCCCGGCGCCGAGGCCCGCCTCGTGGTGTCGGCCGTGGATGTCGGCATCCTCAATCTCACCAATTACAAGGCGCCCGCGCCCGAGGACTATTATCTCGGCCAGCGCAAGCTTTCCGCCGAAGTCCGCGACCTTTACGGCCAGCTGATCGACGGCATGCAGGGCACCAAGGGCACGATCCGCTCCGGCGGCGACGGCGGCGGCGCCGAGCTGCAAGGCAGCCCGCCGGCGCAAGCGCCGCTCGCGCTCTATTCGGGCATCGTCAGCGTCGGCCGACACGGCACCGCCGAGACGAGCTTCGAGATTCCGGCCTTCGCCGGCACCGTGCGGGTGATGGCGGTCGCCTGGAGCAAGGACAAGGTCGGCCATGCCTCGGCGGACGTGGTGGTGCGCGATCCGGTCGTGGTCACCGCCACGCTGCCGCGCTTCCTGCTGATGGGCGACAAGAGCACGATCCGGCTCGACCTCGACAATGTCGAGGGCGAGACCGGCGAGTATCGCGTCGGCGTTGCCGCGGACGGGCCGCTCACTCTGCCTGAGGCCACCAAGACCATCACGCTCGACGCCAAGAAGCGTGGCGCCATGAGCTTGGCTGTGGCGGCCGCCGGCGTGGGTTCCGGCACGGTTACGGTCAACGTCACCGGCCCCGGCGGCTTTGCGTTGGAACGTCAATACGCGCTGGCCGTAAAGCCCGCGACGCAGATCCTCGCGCGCCGCACGGTCAAGCCGCTGCCGCCCGGCCAGACCCTTACGCTCACCGGCGACCTGTTCGCCGACCTCGTGCCCGGCACTGGCAGCCTCGCGCTGTCGGTCACGCCTTCGGCGGCGCTCGACGTGGCGAGCCTGCTTGCCGCGCTCGACCGCTATCCACTCGGCTGCACCGAGCAGATCGTTAGCCGCGCTTTACCGCTGCTCTACGCCAATGAGCTCTCGGTCAATTTGCATCTTGCGGTCGACACCAGCATCGATCAGCGCATCACCGACGCCATCGAGACGGTGCTCTCGCGCCAGGGCTCGGAGGGTTCCTTCGGACTTTGGGCGCCGGGGGGCGAGGATGCCTGGCTCGACGCCTATGTGACGGACTTCCTCACCCGCGCCCGGGCGCGCGGCTTCTCGGTTCCGGACGAAGCCTTCAAGCTCGCGCTTGACCGCTTACGCAACTATGTGAGTACGGCGCCGGAGCCCTCCACCGACGGCGGCTTGGCGCTCGCCTACGCGCTCTATGTGCTCGCGCGCAACGGCGCGGCGCCGGTGGGCGATGTTCGCTACCTCGCCGACGCCAAGATCAACGATCTGAAGACGGCGACGGCGAAGGCGGAGATCGGTGCCGCGCTCGCCATGCTCGGCGACCGGATCCGCGCCGAGAAGGTGTTCGACATCGCGCTCAATGCCTTGCCGGCGCAACCGACCCTCGCGATCGGCCGCACCGATTACGGCTCGCCCTTGCGCGACGCCGCGGTGGTGGTGACGCTCGCCGCGGAAGGCGATGCGGCGAAGCCGATCCTGGTGAGCGCCACGGCGCGCGTCGATGCCGCCCGCAATCTCGTGATGCGCACCTCGACGCAAGAGGATGCCTGGCTCGTGCTCGCGGCGCGCGCGCTGGGCAAGCAGAATGTCCGCCTCGACGTCAATGAGGGCGCGCAGATAGGCCCCTATTACGGCACCTACGATCAGGCGGACATCGAAGAGAGCGCGGTTACCGTGACCAATAGCGGGGACGTACCGGTCGACACCGTGGTCAGCGTGAGCGGCGCGCCGATGACGCCGGAACCTGCCGCCGATCATGGCTTCGCCATCGAGCGGAGCTTCCATGGCTTGGACGGAACCGACGCCGATCTCGCCCACGCGAAGCAGAATCAGCGCTTCGTGGTGGTGCTCAAAGTCACCGAGCCGCAGCCACAATTTGCCAGAGTTGCGCTGATGGACTTCGTGCCGGCGGGCTTCGAGATCGACAACCCCGAGCTCGTCTCCTCGGGCGACGCAGGCGCGCTGTCCTGGATCGAGAATGGAGTGACGCCAACGCATAGTGAGTTCCGCGACGACCACTTCACGGCGGCCTTCGACCGCAATACCAGCGATCCGGCCGTCTTCACCGTCGCCTATGTGGTGCGCGCGGTCTCGCCGGGAGAGTATGTGCTGCCGCAGGCGGACGTTGAGGACATGTACCGGCCCGACCGCTTCGGCCGCACCGGCACTGGAATGGTCAGCGTGCAGCCCGCGAAATGACGAAGAGCGGCTCAGAGCCAGCGGCAAATTCCCCGCTCCCCCCTTGTGGGGGAGCACGACCGGTCGACGACCGGTCGGAGGGGGGTGAGCCGCAGGATCAGAGTTTGCCTGCTACCCCCCTCCCTACCCTCCCCCGCAACGGGGGAGCGTATCGACCGCACGTATGGCGAAGAAGAGCCGTCTATGCAGCTGTCGCTCTGCTCTGGATCGCGTCCGCTACCGTGGGCGTTGTTTGGGGGCTGGTCGATGCGTTTGGACCGGCCCCGCTCGGCCGCGACCTGAAACTCTCCAAGACCGTGCTCGACCGCCAGGGGCGTCTGCTCCGGTCCTACACCACGAGCGAGGGCCGCTGGCGGCTGCCCGCAACCCGCGCGCAAGTGGACCCGCGCTATCTCGATATGCTGCTCGCCTATGAGGACAAGCGGTTCTGGCAGCACCCTGGCGTCGATCCGCTGTCATTCGGACGGGCGGCGCTGCAACTCCTCACACAGGGGCACATCGTCTCGGGCGGCTCGACCATCACCATGCAGGTCGCCCGCTTGCTCGAGCCGCGGCGCGAGCGCTCCCTCCGCGCCAAAGTGAGGCAAGCGATCCGCGCGATTGAGCTCGAACGCGCGCTCAGCAAGGACGAGATCCTGGCACTTTATCTGACGCTCGCGCCCTATGGCGGCAATCTCGAAGGCGTCAGGGCCGCCTCGCTCGCTTATTTCGGCAAGGAGCCGCGCCGGCTCACGCTCGGCGAAGCAGCACTCCTCGTCGCCCTGCCGCAATCGCCGGAGCTGCGCCGGCCCGACCGGTCGCACGACGCAGCCAAGCGCGCCCGCGACCGCGTGCTCGACCGCATGGCGCGTTACGGCCTGTTCAGTGCCGACGAGATCAGCCGCGCCAAGCAGGAGCCCGTGCCGGATGCGCGCAAGCAAATGCCGATGCTCGCGCCCCATGCGGCAGACGATGCGATGGCCAACGAGCCGAATGAGCGAGAGCATCGGCTGACCATCGACGGCGCCTTGCAGAAGGGCCTGGAAGAACTCGGCCGCGACCGCGCGAAGGCGCTTGGGCTCGACATGTCGGTGGCGATCATGGTGGTGGACAATTCGACCGGCGAGGTGCTGGCCCGCGTGGGCTCGCCGGACTATTTCGACGCGCGCCGCGCAGGCCAAGTCGACCTGACGCGCGCAATACGGTCACCCGGATCGGCGCTGAAACCCTTCATCTACGGCCTCGGCTTCGAGGATGGACTGATCCATCCCGATACCCTCATCGAGGACCGGCCGGTGCGCTATGGCAGCTATGCGCCGGAGAATTTCGACCTCACCTTTCAGGGCACGGTCACCGTCCGCCGCGCTCTACAGCAATCCTTGAACGTGCCCGCCGTCGCGGTGCTCGAAGAGGTGGGCCCGAGCCGCCTCGTGGCGAGACTTAGCGAGGCGGGGGCGAGCCTGATGCTGCCGAGGCGCGAGGCCCCGGGGCTCGCGCTTGGCCTTGGCGGCGTCGGCATCAGGCTGGCCGACCTGACCATGCTCTATACCGGACTTGGCCGGCAGGGCACCGTCCAGCCGCTCCAGGAGCAGCTTGATGCTCCACGGCTTCCAGCCAAGCGCCTGCTCGAGCCGGTCGCCGCCTGGTATGTCGCCAAGATCCTGCAAGGCACGCCCCCTCCGGAGAACGCCGCGGGCGGCCGCATCGCCTTCAAGACCGGCACCAGCTACGGCTATCGCGATGCTTGGGCGGTCGGGTTCGACGGGAGGCGTACCATCGGCATTTGGGTTGGGCGCCCAGACGGCGCTCCGGTCACCGGGCTTGCCGGACGGACCGCGGCCGCGCCGATCCTGTTCGACGCCTTTGCGCGGGGATCGCAGCCGCTCGAGACCCTACCGCCACCGCCACCAGGCGCGCTGATCGCAACCACGGCCAAGCTGCCGCCGCCGTTGCAGCGCTTCGCTTCCCGTGCGGAAGCGGCCTTAGGCCTGACGCCGACTTTGCATATCGTGTTTCCGCCGAATGGAGCGAGCCTCGAGCTGTCGTCGCTTGCCGGCGACGAGCCC
>Ga0315284_10005919_pt1 | contig 17407 bp, 12 predicted proteins | sample YL17G09_16_MG_FD_203696 | JGI IMG/M metagenome (GOLD analysis project Ga0315284, IMG submission 203696) | Sediment microbial communities from Yellowstone Lake, YNP, Wyoming, USA - YL17G09_16 | ecosystem: Environmental > Aquatic > Freshwater > Lake > Sediment | place: USA: Wyoming | collected...
CAACGCTCCCGAATTGTCAAGAGGAGCGTCGGCCGACCGTCGAACGGTTTTTTTCACGACGGATGCGCGAATGTCCTGTCGCGGTTGGTTCCGAAAGGGGAGTCATCGAAAACTCCCTTCGATTCGCAAACCGGGAAAAAAGAGAAATTGTTTTCACGGCCGGGCGAGACGTCCTTCATCGTTGAAGGCCGGGGATCGGGAGTCCGTCAATCGGACGAGGTCATCCGGTCGAGAATATGATCGAAAAAATCCCGGACCGTTGCCTCGAACTTCGCTCGGGTGAACATTTGCGCTTTTTCGTGAGCCGCCCGGCCTAATTTTTCGACAAGCGGAGTGTTCCGAATGAGTTTCAGGGTATAGCCGAGTAATTCCGTTATGGACTTGACCCGGAAACCGTTCCGGCCGTGATCGATGATTTCCCTGAGTCCGCCCCCGTCATAGACTAAAGGAACCATCCGGTTCTGCATCGCCTCGACCGTGGTCATGCCGAAATGTTCGATTTCGCCCGGGTCGTCGTGGTTCAGACCGCACATATGCCAGAACAGAGTCGACTCCCGATAAAGAATTTTCAACTCCGCCAGGGGAAGGTTGATCTTCAATTCGATATTCCGGCCCGGATGATTCGCCAGCAGCTCACCTAATTTGGAAAGATAGCGGTTTTCCGGAGGGCTGCCGCCGGCCAGAATGAAGGTCCAGTCTCCAACGATATCCGGCCATTCCCGGCCGAGTTTCATGAAAGCCTCAATCATTTCCCATTGTCGCTTATGTCCTTCCGGCTCGAAACGGGCGACCGAGAGAATGATTTTCTTCTTTCGAATCTCGTTTTCCCCGGATTCCATATCGACCGGAGGATAAATCAGTTGATGAGGGGTGAATTTCCATTTTCTTCGGATCCATTCGGCTGTGTAGCGGCTGTTGTAGACCACCGAGGTATACTGATCGGCATAAAAATAGCTTTGGGGTCTTCGTTCGGGAAAATGACAAATAAAGACCGATTCCGCCGCTAAGGGGTAGACCATCTCGTTCATACTGTTGTTGACGAAAACATCGTACCGTCCGCTCTCCCGGCTGATGAGATGAAAAGGATTCTCGACTTCCGCGGAGACGAAGGCCGGGTCCAGATGGAACGCCTTGCGGTCCTCAAAAAAGGGCAGGGAGATGACTTTGATGGAGCATTTGGACAGGTCCAGATTATACCACTCCAGAAAATCCCGGTAATGGATCTCTCGGTTGGCCAAGATTGTGACATCGAAGCGGTCTTGGAGGGCCGAGACCAAGGTTAAACCGTATTTTTGGGCGCCGCCGATAAAATGAAAGGCATGGTCATAGACGGCTAACGAAGGTTTTCGAAGCCGGAGCCTGACCTCGGCTCGTAATAAGAAATTGTAGGCCGCCTGAATTCCCCCATGGCTCGATATCTCCATGACGGTTTTTGCCAGCTCCGGAGCGGTCGTCAGGGGATGGAGTTTAAAATTTATCAGGTCGGGGAGCGCGTCCCGGTCCGCCCCGGGGATCAGGGGAGGGGCCGCTCCCGCGGTTTCGACGGCGGGGTTTTCTTCGCCCTTGCCGATTTTTTCTTCGATCCGTTCGATTCGCTCTTGATTGTGATTGAGGCGAAGAAGCAAGGCCTGAGAGAACGCCGCGATCCGCCGGTTGAATTGGATTTGCCGATCCAAAAATCCATTGAGGCCGGCGAAGGTCGTTTCCAGAAAAGCGCGTTTAATGTAAGAAACGGGTTTGCCGACGATTTTCCGATGGGATGTGATCGCCTGGAGATCGAGCTTGGCTTCCTCCTGGCCGCTCACGTCCGAGAGGCATTCTCGGATCAGGGCCTCCAGCTTTTTATCGGAGAATTCCTCCGCCGGGGGAGAAAATTCCCGATCGATTTCTTTGCCGACCCAGATTCGAAGGTCCCGAATTTCTTCCTTTTTTCTGTCCAACTCTTCCTTTAAGCGATGGATTTCTTGAGTCAGTTTTTCCATTTGGAATCATCTATCAAGTCGCGGGAACATCGAAGTCGCGTCGATCACCTCGGGCTCGATTGTCCCGATTTTAATGAATCTCGTTTTTTATTTCAAGACGCGGGTGAGCTTTTCCGAGAAAACGGCTTGGACTCGACTCACCGTGATCCCGTGGAGGCAGAGCGGCTCGGCGAATTTACAGTTTTCCGAACACGGGCTGCAGGAGAGCCCCAACCGAACGACTTCCGGATCCGATCCCCAAGGTTTGAAACGTTCATATTCACCCGGGCCGAACAGGCCGATGACGGACACGCCGGAGGCGACCGCCACATGCAGGGGACCGGAGTCGTTGCCGACAAAAAACCGGCAGAACTTCAGGACGGCGGCCATTTCTCGGATCGTCGTTCGGCCGGCGAGATTGACGGTTCGTTTGTCGTGCAAACCGTTCTCGATTTTCCGCGCCAATTCCCGCTCGGCGTTCCCGGCCAAAATCAAAATCGCGGCCCGGTGGTTTTCCTGCAGCCAACGGCCTAAGGCGATGAACCGATCCGCGGGCCAGCGGCGATAAGCCCAGGCAGCCCCGGGGGCAAAGGCGATCAGCAAGGCTTGATCCGCGAGGCCGTTTCGGTTCAGCACATTTCGGGCGAATTCCTCATCCTCGGGGGTCGTCCAGACTTCCAATTTCGGATTTTCGGGATGCGCTCCCAGAAAGCCGAGAAGATCCAGTTGGTATTCGATCTCATGGCGAGGAGCGCCTCTCGTTGGACCGTGGGTGATCAAATGGTTCACATTATTCGAGCGGAACGGTTGATGGTCATTCAGGACGTCTCTATAGGCGATCCGCTCGGGGGCGCCGCTCGCATACATGAGGATGAGGGCGGCCGCTTGGTAGGCATCGTTATTCCACCGGAGGGAAACGGCCAGGTCGAAATGATGCTTTAATAGATGCCGCCCGGCCAGCTGAAAGGCTTTCAGCCACCACCAGACGCTCCCCTGAACGGCATTTTTATGGTCTTTGACGGTTCTCCAATCGAAAACGCGCAGTTCATCGATATAAGGGCATTTTTCGACCACGTTGAACTGGCTGGGCTGGACGATCAGAACGATTTTGGACTGGGGGAGGAACCGCCGCAACTCGCGCAGGAACGGCGCGGATAAAATGATATCGCCGAGGTCGGCCAACTGGACGACCAGAACTTCCCGTGGAGGAAAAGCGGCCGCGGGAGAATTTTTCCGACGCCGGCCGCTCAACCAAAGAAATCCTTTAAAGAGCGGAGGAAAAACCTTCAGCGCCGCTCCCGCGGAGGTTTTCCGAATTCGACGCCCGAGTTTCATCCTCACGATCTTCGGTTTGCCCAGGTTTCGAACCTCGACGAGAAAACTCCCCCATTTCACCGCTCGATTCGCCCGACGGGTGAGCTCGGAGAGGATTTTTAGACGCGCGCGTTCCGGTATCGAAGACCGTTCTTCGGAGACGATTCCCGGGCGGCCGATCCGGCTTTGTCCGACAGCCTCGCTCAAGACGGCTTCGATGGAATCGATGGAGGATTCCAGCCGGAACCCCTCTTCGATCGTGCCTCGGGCCCGCGAACGCAGAGATTCATAGAGTTCGGGGTTTTTGAGCAGGCGAAGAATTTGCCGCGCGCAAGCCTCCGGATTCTCTCCGGGGATCGTGAGGGCATTGACTTCATCTTTAAGAATTTCCGAATGGCCGCCGGTGGCCGTGCCGACAATCGCCATTCCACAGGACATCGCTTCCAACAGGGCGATGGCCATGGGTTCCACGAGCACGGATGGGAAGACGAAAATATCGTGCGTCCGATAGAGGTCGGGCATCGCCCGGGTCGGGCCGTAGTCGAGAAAATTCATGTTCGGAAGAACGCCGCAGGAAGCGGCCAGATCGTGAAGAGCGGCGAAATAATCGGGGAAGGCGTCCTGAATTCCCGCGATCGTCAGAGATAAGCCGTCGTATCCGGAGTCTCGCTTCAAGATTCCCAAAGCCCGGATCGCGATATCGATGCCTTTTTGAGGCCGGATGGACCCTTGGTAGAGCAATCGTCTCGGCTCTCGGCCGTCGGACGTCTTATAGGAGAAACGGCGGATATCGGTCCCCCAGGGGACGACGGCCGGATGGGCCGCCGATCGGCCCGCTTGTCCGGCCGCGGCTTCCAAGTAACGGCTGGTAAAAATTACCCGGTCGAAGTCCGGCGGCCGGGAGAACGTCGCGAGTTGAAAACGACGGATCAGATGGCGAAGGACCTTATAGCCGCTCGTTCCCTTGGGCCGCTCCTGATACCAGCGGTCCGCTTCCCACGTGGCCAATCCGTCGCCGGAGACATGGAAACAGACCGGAAGACCCATGTCTTGGGCGATGAACGCCAGCGAGGCCGAGAGCCGGGAGAAATCGAACAGGAAAACGATATCCGGGCGAAAGTCCCGGCAAAGCATCCGCGCCGAGGCTTGATTAACGACTTCTTTCAAAAAAGCTTTCTGCCAACTCGCCGGCTTTTTTCGATCTTTGATGAGCCAGCTATGGACGTCGCTGTCTCCGCGGGGTTTCCGGAGCCACGGCGCGCCGGTCAGGATCTCGATCCGGTGTTTCCGGGCTTTCAAAGCCTCCACGATTTCCCGGCATCCCAAGGCGTTGTCGTCTTTATCGTGGGGGGGATAACCGTTGGAGATGACCAGGATTCGCATCGCTAGAACATTATCTGCCGCGGAATATAGCACGATGGAATGACCGCAGGCAAACGAGTCCCCCGTCGGAAACCCGAGAAACGAAAGGCCATGATCTTCAGCTTTCGGCGACCTTCCGAAAAACATCCGCGAGCACGCGGGCGCTCACAGGCCATTGAAAAGCGGCCGCCCTCAATAGACCCGCGGCCGACAGGCGTTCGCTCAAATCCGGATTTTCCAGAACGGACCGAATTCCCCGGCCGATGCTTTCCGGTTCGAGCGGATTGGCATAAACGACGGCGGCGCCGCCGACCTCGGGGATCGCTCCCCGGGCGGACGTCACGACGGGAGTTCCGCAGGCGAGGGCTTCGAGAATGGGCATGCCGAACCCTTCATACAAGGAAGGCAGGACGAAGAGCGCGGCCTCCCGCATTAAGGGCGCGCGGTCTTCTTCGGGGATGTATCCTAAAAATTTGATCCTCGCTTCCAATCCGAGTCTCCGAATCGTCGCGGAGATGTCCCTGTTTTTCCAGCCCGGCCCGCCCGCAACGACGAGCGGTCGCCGAGTTTTTAGGCTGTCCGGCAGCAAAAAATAAGCCTCGATGAGCCGCGCGAAATTTTTACGGGGTTCGAGCGTGCTCATGGAGAAAACATATCCGCCGTCGAGGTCGTATTTAGCGAGAACGGCCGCCCGCTCTTCGAGGGGGATGTCCGTCCGAAAGACCGCATGATCGACGGCGGGGTAAACGACCGTGATTTTTTCGAGCGGGAACCGGTAGGCTCGATGAAGCTCCTTTTTAATGCATTCCGAAATCACGACGACATGGTTTGCCCGTCTCAGAGTCCTCGGCACATATCTTTTCAAATAAAGATGGTCCTTTCCCAGGAGGGTGTTGGGAAAGCGGAGGAAGCCGAAGTCGAAAATGACGGGAACGTACTTGGAGCGAATCAGCGGCTCACCCACGTAATTCGGGAAAAAATACAGGCCGGGCTTCTCCGGCTTGAAAATATCGAGAGGAATCGGCGGCCGAACGGCCCGGCGGCGGAGCCGGTCATAGACCAGGCTGGGGACGAGCCGGGAACGGACCGAGAGGGTTCCCCCCAGGTTGCGGGCCTGATCGGCGAAATTTTTTTCCTGCGGAGTCCGCCGCGGCTTCAAGAAGAATCGATAAGAGAGCAATTTGATCGGGAAATGGTCGGGAAACTCGTTATAAGCTTTAAGAAGCTCCCAGGTATAGTAGCCCACCCCGCTATAAGGCGGATGGAGAGCGCTCGGTTCGACGATCAGATCGGGGACCGGGCGAGCGGCCATGGAAGCTCCTTTTTCCGATACTCGGACTCTTTTCCCGTGAGCCCGAGTCGCCTGTCCGTGAATACGGATTTAAGACATATCACTCGAGACGAATCGCTGTCAACAACTTGTGGGGAGTCGGAATTCGGACGCGTCGTTCAGCGCTCTTGGGCGATAAGGAGCGTTTTGGGGTCGAGCTTCAGGGGGAGGATCCCCGCCGCCGGATGATCATGGTCCTTGATCACGCGAAGCTCGACAAAATCGCCTTTGGCATGAAGGGTGATCACGATGTCAAGCTCGCTCCGGTGGGGGATCAGGACACAGGGCATCCCGTCGGCGTCGTAAAGAGGGCCGTCGGGGTCGCGGAGCGAGGCGCTGAACCAGATCTCGATGTTCATCCGCCGGGCGAACTCTTTGAACTTGCGGAGGTCGGCCGACCCGGCCAGGACGAAATCGTAACCGTCGACGATGATCGTTTCGGCGGAGAATTTGCCGAAAGTGATCATCGCCTCGACGCTTCGGAGAACCTGATCGGTCTTCATCCCTTCCTGCTTGAAGTTCATGATGACCCGCTTTTTGATGATCTCGTCGTGGACATCGACGGCCTTGCGGAGCCGGCGGATCTTGGCGATCTCTTTGAAGATGTCCTCGTACCAGGTGATGATGTAGTCGACCCGGCTCGCGTACGAGACGTGGATAACGGGTTTTCCCTGGAAGAGCTTCTCGGTGGCGATGTGGACGAGGCAGGCGGTTTTCCCCACGCCCTTGGGCGAGGCGAGGACGGCGATGGCCCCCCGGCCGGGGCCGCCGTGGGTGGAGTCCTCGAGAATTCTGAGGGGGCTGCGCTTGCTGAGCAGGGACTTGACCATCGGGCGTTGCTCCTCCGTTATTTCGCGCCTTGCGCCTTTCTATCGGCGTGGCGGGCCATGAGCTCCTCGGCGACGGGGGCGGGCACCCGGCCGTATTTGAGGAATTCCATGGTGAATTCGGCTTTGCCCTGGGTGAGGGAGCGGATCTGCATCGAGTAGCCGAACATCTCGCTGAGCGGAACTTCGGCATCGACCCGGGAGAAGGCGCCGTCCTCGACCGAACTGACGATGATCCCGCGGCGCTGGTTGATCGAGGCGAAGATGTTGCCGGCGAACTCGGACGGCCCCTCGACCGAGACTTTCATGATCGGCTCGAGGATCTGCGGTTTGGCTTTCCGGTAGACCTGGCGGAAGGCCCCGACCGCGGCCGCCTGGAAGGCGTGGTCGGATGAGTCGACGTCGTGGTAAGCCCCGTCTGTGAGGACGACGCGCACGCCGATCACCGGGAAGCCGATCAGCTCGCCTTTCTTGAGCGAAGACTGGAAACCCTTATCGCAGGAGAGGATGAACTCCCGGGGGATGCGGCCGCCCTTGACTTCATTGACGAACTCGTAGGTGCCCTCGGCGAGCGGTTCGAGATAGCCGATGACCCGGCCGAACTGGCCGGCGCCGCCCGTCTGTTTCTTGTGGAGATAGTCGAATTCGACCCGGCTCGTGATCGATTCCCGGTACGCGACTTGGGGCCGGCCCGTCTCGACCTCGGCGTTGTACTCGCGTTTCATCCGTTCGACATAGACGTCGAGATGGAGCTCGCCCATGCCTTGAATAATCGTCTCGTGCGATTCGGGATCCACGTGCGTTCGGAAGGTCGGGTCTTCCTTGGTGAAGCGGTTGAGGGCTTTGGCCATTCGGTCGAGGGCATTTTTATCGGCCGGTTTGATGGCCAGCGAGATGACCGGATCGGGGACGTAAATCGAGGTCATGGCCAGATTGAGGCCGGGGGCGGCGAAGGTGTCTCCTGAAGCGCAATCGATCCCGAACAGCGCGGCGATATCTCCCGCGCCCGCCCCGGCAACGTCCTCCATGTGGTCGGCGTGCATCCGGATGAGCCGGCCGACCTTGATCTTTTGGCGGGACCGGGTGTTGACGATTTCGTCGCCCTTCCCGATATGCCCCTGGTAAACTCGGATGTAGGTCAGTTGGCCGTAAGGCCCGTCCTCGAGCTTGAAAGCGAGGAGGACGGCGGGCGCCTCGGGATCGGAGACGAGCTTGAACGGGCGTCCGTCGCGGTCGATCTCGATCGCGGTGTTGTCCACGTCGGCGGGGTGGGGAAGGTAGCGGACCACGCCGTCCAGAAGCGCTTGAACGCCCTTGTTCTTGTAGGCCGAACCGAGAAAAACGGGGGTGAGCTTGCGGGCGATGGTCCCTCGGCGGACAGCTTCGTGGATGAGATCCGCGGCGACTCGGTCCTCGAGGATGGCTTCGGTCAACGCGTCCGAGAACATCGAGGCCGCATCGAGGAGTTCGTCGCGGCGCCGGCGGGATTCGTCGCGGAGTTCGGCCGGAATTTCTTCGGTCCGGACGACCTCCCCGTCCCGGCCGTCGAAATAGACGGCCTTCATCTCCACGAGATCGACAATCCCCCGGTGCCGGTCTTCGAGGCCGATTGGAATCTGCATCAAAACGGCGTTGTGCTTGAGCTTTTCCTCGAGCTGGTCGCGGACCTTGAAGGGATTGGCCCCGACCCGGTCGCACTTGTTGATGAACGCGATCCGGGGGACGTTATAGCGGCGGAGTTGGCGGTCGACGGTGATCGTCTGGGACTGGACGCCGCCGACCGAGCAGAGGACGAGGACCGCGCCGTCGAGAACCCGGAGAGAGCGCTCGACCTCGATCGTGAAGTCGACGTGGCCGGGAGTGTCGATGATGTTGATCGCATGGCCGGCCCACTCGACATGGGTCGCGGCCGACGTGATCGTGATCCCGCGCTCGCGCTCCAGGTCCATGTGGTCCATGGTCGCGCCCACGCCGTCCTTGCCCTTGACTTCGTGGATTTTATGGATTTTCTTGCAGTAAAAGAGGATTCGCTCGGTCAGCGTGGTCTTGCCCGAATCGATGTGGGCGCTGATCCCGATATTGCGCATCCGTTCGATGGTCGTCGTCATGGCGGAAAAACCTTCAGTTCATAGGCCTCGTGGTTCGTTCGGGAGTCCGCGGGAGGGTCAAGGCCGGACCTTGATCTCGGTTTGCTCCGGTTTGACCCCTCCGGCTTCTCCAGGAACGAGGCGAAATTATAGCGAAAGGCGGCCGGGAATTCAAGGCCGACATTGACTTTTCAGGCCGATCTCCCTACACTTTAGCCTGATTTTTCGCCCCGCCCGACCTTATTTCCGGGAAAAACGGAGGGATGAGGAACGTTCCGCCATGAGCAAGGACAGAGTGCCCCGCGATTACGATTTTTCGGCCATCGAGGAGAAATGGCAGCGCGTCTGGGACGAGACCGCCGCCTTCGAGGTCCGTGAAGATCCCGGCAAACCCAAGTTCTACCTCCTGGAGATGTACCCCTATCCCTCGGGCCGGATCCACATGGGCCACGTCCGCAATTACTCGATCGGCGACGTCATCGCCCGGTTCAAGACCATGCGCGGCTTCAATGTCCTCCATCCCATCGGCTGGGACGCCCTGGGCATGCCGGCCGAGAACGCGGCCATCAAACACGGCATCCATCCCCAGACCTGGACGCTCGATAATATCGCCCATATGAAAACCCAGTTGCGCCGGATGGGCTTCGCCTACGACTGGTCGCGCGAGGTCAACACCTGCCTCCCCGAATACTACAAATGGAACCAGTGGATCTTCCTCAAGCTCTTCGAGCGCGGCCAGGCCTTCCGGCGCAAGAGCTGGGTCAACTGGTGCCCCGACTGCCGGACCGTCCTGGCCAACGAGCAGGCCGCGGGGGGGATCTGCTGGCGCTGTTCCTCCGAAGTCGAGCAGAAGAAGATGGACCATTGGTTCCTCAAGATCACGGATTACGCCGAGGAGCTCCTTTCCGGCCACGCCCGGCTTTCGAAATGGCCGGAGCATGTCCTCCAGATGCAGAAGAACTGGATCGGCCGCAGCGCGGGCGCTTATCTCGATTTCGCCGTCCCCGGTCTTGAGCCGCCCCTCCGCGTTTTTACGACCCGGATCGATACGATCTATGGGGCGACATTTCTCGTTCTCTCGCCCGAGCACCCGGCCAGCGCCCGCCTCGTCCGGCCGAGCGACGCCGCCAAGCTCCAAGCCTGGATCGCCGAGCTCAGAGCGGAGTCGCGGCTCAAGCGCGAGGACGGCGACGTCGAAAAGAAAGGCTTCGACACCGGCCGGACGGCCGCCCATCCCTTCACCGGCGAGCCGGTCCCGATCTGGATCGCCGATTATGTCCTGATGGAATACGGCACCGGGGCGATCATGGGGGTGCCCGCTCACGACGCCCGCGACCATGAGTTCGCCCGTAAATATGGGCTTCCGATTCCCGAAGTCATCGTCCCCGACCCAGCGTCCGCCGAGAGGAAAGAGGGCGAGCTCTTCGAAGACCTCGGCCGGCTCGTCAACAGCGGCCCGTTCACCGGGCTCGGCTCGGCCGAAGCCATGGACAAGATGGCCGCGGATGCTGAGGAAAAAGGCTTCGGTGAAAAAGCGGTCACCTTCCGGCTCCGCGATTGGGGCATCTCGCGCCAGCGGTATTGGGGCGCGCCCATCCCGATCATCCACTGCGATGCCTGCGGCGCCGTCCCCGTCCCCGCCGAGGATCTGCCCGTCCGCATTCCTTACGAAGCGAAGTTCACGGGCGAGGCGGGCTCGCCGCTCGAGAAGATCCCGGCATTCGTCGACGCGCCCTGCCCGAAATGCGGCGGACCGGCCCGGCGCGAGACCGACACGATGGACACGTTCGTCGATTCGTCGTGGTATTTCTTCCGTTATGCCTCGCCTCGCGAGGACGCGCTTCCCTTCGTCCCGGCCGCGGCGGCCTATTGGATGCCCGTGGACCTTTATATCGGCGGCGTCGAACACGCCATTCTCCATCTCATCTACGCCCGATACTTCACCAAGGTCCTCCGCGACCTCGGCCTGACGACGCTCGATGAACCGTTCCCGCACTACCTCGCTCAGGGGATGGTGACCAAAGACGGATCGGCGATGTCCAAGTCGAAGGGAAACGTCGTCGATCCGGACGAAATGATCCGCGACTACGGGGCCGACGCGCTGCGACTGTTCATTCTCTTTGCCGCGCCGCCCGAGAAGGAATTCGCCTGGAACGAGAAGGGCATCGAGGGATGTTACCGGTTCATCGGCCGGGTCCGGCATCTCGTCCAGGATTGCCGGGACGTGTTCGATCCGGCCGCGGCCATGCCGACCGGGACCCACGCCCCCGGCGCTTTCGCCCGCATTCGGAAGAAAATGCACCAGACGATCCGGAAGGTCGGGGAGGACATCGAAAGGCGATTCCACCTCAACACGGCCATCAGCGCCGCGATGGAGTTTGCCAACGTCCTCAAGGACGACAAGGATGCCCTTCTTGGATCGGCCGAAGGCCGCGAGCTTGTCCGCCGGGCGATCGAGGTCCTCGTCCTGTCGCTTGCCCCGTTCATTCCCCACGTCGGCGAAGAGCTCTGGCGCGAAATGGGCCATGAAACGCTCATCCTCAAGGCTTCCTGGCCGGCCTTCGATCCCGACCTCGCCAAGGAGGAGAAAGCGACGATCGTCGTCGAGATCAACGGCAAGGTCCGCGATAAATTCGAAGCCGACCACGACGTCGCCGAGGACGAGCTGAAGGCCGAGGCCCTCGCCCTTCCCCGAATCCGGCAGCTGCTGGCCGGACAGACCGTCCGGAAGGTCGTCTGCATCAAGAACAAGATCGTCAACATCGTCGTCTAGCGCCGGTGCGAATCTCTCGTTGCCTTCCGAAGACCGCGGCACGGTCTCGCTTCCCGGTCCGGTTTTTCACGCCATCCCTCCGACCCCCGGAGCCGCTTACGTGTTTCGAGGCCCCTTCTTTTCATAGGAGGGGTAGGGGAGGTAGGGACCAGTACGCTCAGAGTCTTAAAAGCGGCTCCGATGTCTTCGGCGGCGAAGAACTCGCGTCCCGGCATCTATTCAACGGACGTCGGCCGGGACGCTCAAACAACTTCGCCGGCCGGCTTCTTCCGATCCGGCTACCCTCGCCGACCGGGTCGGGAAGGCTAAACCGGACAGGTCCGCTTCGACCGCGCCCCGGTCTTCGATATACTCGCCTAGAACGATGGCCGTCGCCGCCTTCGAAAACTTCTCTTATTAGTTCCATTTCTTGATATAATAATAGATAGATCATACGACGATGATAAAGAACGGGACAAAGGTAGCGGCGGCCATGGCCGCGACGCTGATGTTCGGTGCCTGCGGCTATCAGCTCCGGGGCACGGGGAATTTTCTCTTCACCAGCCAGAACATCAAGAAGATCGCCGTCCCTGTCTTCAAGAACAACACGACCCGCTTCGAGCTGGACGTCAAGCTCACCCGGGCGGTCATAAACGAGTTCGTGGCCCGCGGCAGGGTCGAGGTGACTTCGGATCCGTCCGTCGCCGACGCGGTGATGGAAGGCGAAGTCGCGGCCTTCAATGTCAACCCCATCGCCTACACGAGCCGACAGTCCTCGGCCGACCGCTACAACATCCAGATCGTGGCCAACGTCCTCATCCGGAACATCCGGACCAAAAAAGTCATTTTCCAAAATCCCTCCTACGTTTGGCAGACCGACTATGAGGTGCCTCAGGGCACCGACTTCGAGTCCTCCGAAACCGAGGCGCTCAACAAAGTGGCCGATCTCTTCGCCCGGGCCCTGGTCATCACCATCCTCGAAGGCTTCTGAGGGATGGGGAAAGCCTCCGTCGCCTCGGAGCCCGGGCTTCCCGCCGTCGCCTCCGCCTTTCTCCTTTACGGCGAGGACTCCTCCCGGGCGAGCGAATTCGTCGAAGGCCTTCGGGAATCCATGACCGCATCCGAGGCCGAGCCACCGCATGTCGAGCGATTCTATCTCGAGGAAACGCCCTGGTGCGACATCCTCGACATCGCCCGGACATGGCCGCTCTTTCTCTCGCCGGGGCGATTGATTCTCGTCGAGGAAAAAGCGAAAAAATCCGGAGGAAAAGGCGGGGAGGCGAGTCGATCCGGGGCTCCCGAAGAAGGCCCGGAACGATCCGAAACCGGCGACGTTGAGATGCCGGAAGGGGAAGCCCGCCCGCCCGGCTTCTCTAAGGCCGATGGAGAGTCCCTCCGGGATTATCTGGCCGCCCCGATTCCCCGGACGACTCTTGTTGTCCTCTATCATGGAAAGATCCCCAAGACCAATCTCGTATTCAAGATCTTCGAGGCCGCCGGATCTTCGGTTGCGATTCGGGAATTCCGGCCGCCCAAAGGCGCGGACTTGGAGGGATGGGCGGAAAAAAGATTCGCCGCTTTGGGAAAGAGGCCCGGGCTCGGAACGATTGCCCGGCTTCTCGAAACCGCGGAAAACGATGCCGGGAGCCTGAAGAGCGAGATCGAAAAACTCGCCGTTTACGTCGGCGACCGGAAAACCGTCGAAGCCGGCGACGTCGATTCTCTTTCGGGCGGGTTGAAAAGCGTCGATATTTGGGATATCACCAAGGCGCTCGAACAAGGCGACGCCAATGCCGCCCTCAAGAGTCTCCAGAGGATTTTCGACGAAGGAGCGCAAGTCAAGAACGTTCTCGGCGTTCTTTCCATCCTCTCGGGTTTTCTTCGAGACCTCCTTCTGGCCCGGACGCTTCTCCAGGAAGGAGAGTTGAGCCGAGAGCAGGTTTTTGCCGAAGTCAAGCCGGCGTTCGTCAGGGCTTGCCGGTCATTCCCCACCGACAAAGCAAAAGCTTATTTCGCTCTGGCGGTCCGGCCGGATTTGCCCAGACTGATCGCCGAGCTCGAGCGCATCGATCTCCGGATCAAGACGACGGACGTCCCCGCTCAAGCGATGTTCGAGGGATTTGTCCTGGAGTTCTGCCGAGCCGGCCCGAACGAAGGGCTTACTTCGACGGGGCGGGCGCGATCTTCTCGACCTGGCGGCTGAGGCGGGATTTATACCGGGCGCCCGTATTCTTATGGATGGTCCCTTTCTTCACGGTCTGATCGACGGCCTTGAAGAGCTTGGGAAGCATTTTCTTGGCGTTCTCTTTGTCCTGCTCCTCGACGAGGGTCCGGACTTTCTTCACTTGGGTACGGAGAAGGGTTGTATTCCGCTTGTTGATCGCGGTCCTCCGCAGGCTGCGACGATGCTGCCGGACCGCGGATTGATGATGGGCCATGGTGTTCTCCTTAAAGGCCGCATTATAATAGAATAAAGGCCTTCCGAAGTCAATGCGAACCGGGACTGCCCGCCGAACAGTTTCATTACAGTCTGACCCGGACCGCGTCCGAGAACGGCCTCCACTCCAGATCGGGTTTGATGTTCCGCCCCTCCCCGCTCCTTCTCGGCGCCTCGGACCTTACGCTCTTCCCCTTTTACCAGCTCGTAGACTTCAGGTCGGCCTTGATGGTCTCTGAAACCTCGGCGTCCGAAGACGGGAGCCTCCAAGAGTGCCCGGCGGGGCGGCAAACCCTCATCACGTTCCGGCCGTTCCCGTTTGCGGACCGCAAAGCAACGCGAAAAGGCGAAAAAACTCAAAGTGTTCGACGGCCAGGAGGCCGGAATCCGGAGGTCAGCATGAAAATCGTCCTCCAGCGGGTGCGGGAGGCCGGGGTCGAGGTCGACGGCCGCGACGTGGGATCCATCGGCCGGGGGATCTGTCTCCTCGTCGGCGTGGAAAAAGGCGACGGCCCGGCCGACGTCGATTTTCTCGCCCGGAAGGCCGTCGAGCTCCGGATTTTTCCCGACGCGGCCGGCAAGATGAACTTGGCCTTGGCCGACGTGGGGGGAGAAGTCTTGGCCGTCTCGCAATTCACCCTCGCCGGGTCGGTCCGCAAAGGCCGGCGGCCGAGCTTCGACGACGCCGAGGAGCCGGGCCGGGCGGGGGAGCTGTTCGACCTCTTCGTGGCCGCGGTCCGCGCCTCCGGGGTGAGGGTCGCGACCGGGATTTTTCAAGCCGAAATGCGGGTCCGCATCGTCAACGACGGCCCCGTGACCTTCTTCTTGGATTCGAGGGGATCCTGACCGTCGAACATTTTGCCCCTCGTTCGCCTGCCCTAAGCTTACGAAAGTGCGAGATCGGCCGGAACGCGATGAGGGTTTGCCGCCCCGCCGGGCACTCTTGGAGGCTCCCGGATTTTCGGGCGCCGAGGTTTAGAAAACCGACAACGCCAATCGTCGAGCACGGTGAAAGGTCGAATATCCGAGAAGCCGAGGCGCCGTACATTCGGAGTCGCTTTTAAGACTTTGAGTGTATTGGTCCCTACCTCCCCTACCAAAAACCAACGAACGCGCTTTCCGGACTCCGATCTTATTGATATTCACCCACCCTACCCTCCCTCGAAAAAGGGAGGGCTGAAATATCGTGAACGCGTTCGATAGCCGGAGGGGCCCAGAAAAACGTAAGCGACTCCGGGGGTCGAAGGCCGCTTCCGGACGTAAGGAAGCTTAAGGCTTTGTCCCGAGATAAACGCGTTCGACGGTCAGGAGGGGATCAGCTGAATTTAAAGTCGCAGAGGCGGTCGAGGGCTTCCTCGGCGGCCAGGCGGACATAACGGTTGGCGTCCCGGGCGAGCCGGACCAAGAGCGCCCGGGCTTCGGTTCCTCCGATTTCCCCCAAAGCCCACGCCGCGGCCCTTTTCACCTCGGAATTCGGATCGCCGAGGGTTCCCCGGATGTGGGGGACGGCCCCTGCGTCTTTTTTGAGCCCGAGCATGCGGAGGCGGGTGCTCTTCGCATACCAGGGGGGTTTTTCGAGCCGGGAATACAGGTCCGAGACCGTCCAGTCCTCGCGGCCAAGGAGCTCTCGGACGGCGAGGTCGCGGATTTCTTCACTCGGGTCGGCGAGAAGGTCGAGGAACACGAGCGGGACCCAGGGCGCTTCGAAGGGACCGATCGCTCGGAGCATTTTGATTTTCATCGCCCGGTTTTGGATGATTTCCAAGCGGCGAAGCAGGGCTTCGGTCACCGTCCGGGGATCGGCCGTTTTGAAGTCGGCGGGGAGGAAATCCTCCGCCTCCCGGACAAACCGTTCGACGGCTTCGGAGCCGTCCCGCCGGGCCTTTCGGAGGAATTTCGTCACGCCTACACCATCTCCAGGATGTGGCCCATCTTCTCCTTTTTCGTCCGAAGGTACTGGAGGTTGGCTTTGTTCGGCGGGACTTCGATCGGGACCCGGTCCACGATTTCCAGCCGATAGCCGGACAGGCCGACGAATTTGCGGGGATTGTTGGTCATCAGCCGAATTTTCTTGACCCCGAGCGAGACGAGGACCTGGGCCCCGAAACCGTAGTCCCGCTGGTCGGGCTTGAAGCCCAGCCGGGCGTTGGCCTCGACCGTGTCCGCGCCCCTGTCCTGGAGGGCGTAAGCCCGGATCTTGTTCATCAGGCCGATCCCGCGGCCTTCATGATTCAGAATATAGAGAATGACGCCCGCTCCGGCCTCCTCGATCATTTCCATGGCCCGGTGGAGCTGCTCGCCGCAGTCGCAGCGGCACGATCCGAGGGTGTCGCCGGTGAGGCACTGGGAATGGGCCCGGACGAGGATCGGGACGTCGGGGGAAATATCGCCTTTGACGAGGGCGATATGGTTTTCGCCGTGGATCCGGTCCTCGAAGACGGCGATCCGGAAATGCCCGGAGGCCGTGGGGAGGTCGGCCTCCTCGATTTTCCGGACGTGGCACTCGGTTTGCATCCGGTGTTTGATGAGGTCGGCGATCGTCAGAATCGGGAGGTCCAACTCGCGGCTCAGCCGCTCGAGTTCGGGGGTGCGGGCCATGGTCCCGTCCTCGTTCATGATCTCGCAGATGACCCCGGCGGGCTTAAGGCCGGCCATGCGGGCGAGGTCCACTGCGGCCTCGGTTTGTCCGGCCCGGGCGAGCACGCCGCCCTCCTTGGCCTGAAGGGGAAAAATATGCCCCGGCCGGGCCAGGTCCGCCGGCTTCGTCCGCGGATCGATCGCGGCTTGGACCGTCCGGGCCCGGTCGAAAGTCGAAATTCCGGTCGAGATCCCGTCCTTCGCGTCGATGGAGACCGTGAAGGCCGTCTGGAAGCGGGCCGTATTGTCCGAGACCATGAGGGGGATCTGGAGCTCTTCGAGACGCTCCCGGGTCAGGGGAAGGCAGATGAGGCCCCGGCCGTGGCGGGCCATGAAATTGATGCTCCCGGCGGTGGTTTTCTCGGCGGCGACCATGAGGTCGCCTTCGTTCTCGCGGTCCTCGTCGTCGACGATGATGATCAGGCGGCCGGCGCGGACGGCGGCGAGGGCCTCCTCGACGGTCGCGGTGGGGAATCGGTCGGGCATGATGGGTGTCCTATCGATGGGCGCGGCTCCAAAAATTATACACGTATTTCCCGATCACGTCACATTCGACGTTGACCTCGGCGCCGGGGCGCAGCCGGTCGAGGTTGGTGGCGCCGAGGGTCGCCGGAATGATCTCGACGTCGAAGGAGGCCGGGCCGACGGCGGCCACGGTCAGGCTCACCCCGTTCACGGCCACCGAGCCCTTGGGGACGAA
>Ga0315284_10005920_pt1 | contig 17406 bp, 12 predicted proteins | sample YL17G09_16_MG_FD_203696 | JGI IMG/M metagenome (GOLD analysis project Ga0315284, IMG submission 203696) | Sediment microbial communities from Yellowstone Lake, YNP, Wyoming, USA - YL17G09_16 | ecosystem: Environmental > Aquatic > Freshwater > Lake > Sediment | place: USA: Wyoming | collected...
GCAAGCGAGTTACGAGTGGTTGTGGGTTCCCTGTTGACCGGACAGGGATGAGGTCGGTCATCGCGCGCCTGCCTGCCTCAAGCTGCAACGGGGAATTCTGCGAGCGGTTCGTCACTCGTAACTCGCTTGCTCGTAACTCGTCACTGCATTCTGCCTTCTCTTATGACGCTGGCTTCACCACCAACTCAGGCGATACCTTCTCCCGCAGCGCCTTCTCAACCACGTGCTGCAGCGTGATTGCCGATGACGCGCAGTTTGAGCAGTGCCCGGTGAGTGCTATGTAGACGGTGTTTCCGTCAACGTCAACCAGATCGCAGTCGCCCCCATCCTGGTTGAGCATCGGCTTGACGTCTTTGGCGAGCACCTCGCGGATTCTGTCGATCTTCTGGATGGTGGTGAGCCGCGCCGCTGGCCTGGGCTGTGCCACCTGTGCCGTGCCGCGAACCTTGTCAAGTAACTCCTGGATCTGCGGTTGACATCCGCCGCATCCTCCGCCGGCCTTGGTGAAGTGCGTGACATCTTCGACGGTCTGCAGGTTGTTCTCGCCGATGGCCTGCTCGATTTCCTTGTCTGTCACGCCGAAGCATGTGCAGATAACGTGCCCCTCCTTCTTTACCTTGGGGGCTGTGGATTTGCCGCCACTCTTGTAGAAGCCGATGGCAGCCTCAAGTGCCTCCTGTCCCATAACGCTGCAGTGCATCTTCTCTTTGGGCAAGCCTCCGAGTTCCTGCGCGATGTCTTTGTTGGTGATCCTGGCAGCTTCCTCCAGAGTCTTTCCGCGAACGATCTCGGTGAGAATGCTGGCTGTGGCAATGGCGCTGCCACACCCGAATGTCTTGAACCGGGCGTCAACAATCCTGCCGTCCGGACCCAGTTTGAAGCTGAACCGCAAGGCATCGCCACAGGTGATATTGCCGACCTCGCCCACGCCGTCGGCATTCTCGATTTCGCCCACATTACGCGGGTTCAGATAGTGATCTCGAACCTTGTCGGTGTACTCCCACATGCTCAGTCCTCCTTAGTCGACCATCTTTTCTTCTGGCTCATCAGCAATACGAAAAACGTCTTTGAATGTTTGCACGAACCGCGCCACAGTCAGTTCCTTGGGTTGCGAGCCCAGAGCGATCCTGCCGGCTGCGATCCGGCCGTGGCCACCACCATTGCCCCCAAGCGCGTGACCAATGGCATGGGCGCGCTGGCCTGCATCAGCGTGCTTCTTTGTGCGCAAGGAGAAGAACAGGCTTCGCTTGAAGACGCCGGAGCACACCATCCACTCGAGCTTCTCCAGGCTCTGGAAGAAGTCGGCCATTTCGGCGATATAGTCGGGTGAGGAGACCGTGCCCAGGTGCGTGTACCCCACGGTGCCGTAGCACACGGCAGACCCGGTCGCTTCGTGGATAGTTCGATAGAACTTGACGTCGCGATCGGGGTTCTCGATCAGGGCGAGCCGCTGGTGATCCATCAGGTCGAAGAGCAACTTGTAGCAGTCGATGTCGTCGCTTGAGACATCGCGCCCCATGTCACCAGTGTCGGTCTTGATGCCGTAGAAGAGCGCGGTTGCCAGATCGGGTGGGATGGGAACCCCGGCTGCCACAAGGTACTTGGTAATGATCGTGGATGTCGCGCCGATGTCTTTGCGCACCTCACAGAACGATGCTACGCCGCAGCCCGGCTCGTCCATGTGATGATCGAAGACCGCATCCACCTTGGCATTGCGCGGTAGCGACAGATTACCGCCGCCCGGTATCGCGTCAACTACCACGATCCGGTCAAAGTCCTCTTTGTGCACCAGCGCCACGGGCAGGGTCTCGATATTGAGGAACCGGATCATGGCCCGGTTCTCTGCCCGGCCCACGAACCCGCCAAAGGTGATGAGGGTCGACTGCGAACCCCAGTGGTTCAGCAACAGGGAAAGACCCGAGGCAGCAGCCAGACAGTCGGGATCGGGGTAGTCGTGGGCAACGATGAGAACCGACTTGGCCGGGAGGATGTGCCTCTTGAATTCGTCGATTCTGGGGCTGAGCGCCACAGCGGGGGGTCCTTCCTGGGCAGAAACACTGCAAATCCGGTGGGTGCCCGCAAGTTCCCGAGTTCGGGTCGTGCGCGCAAATTCCACCAATTCCGGCATTGCTCGTAACTGCCCGGAATAATATAATTTATCGAGGATCTGATGGTTCCCGGCACTTCGCGTTCACGATGCTGGTCCGTCAAGTCCCTCGTGCGCAAGTAGTTGATTCACCGGTCGGGAGCGACAGATACCGATGCGCTACGCGATCATCTCCGATATCCACGGCAACATCGAGGCGCTTCAGGCGGTCCTGCGCGACATCGAGGGACGGAAGATCGACAAGATCGTGTGTTTGGGCGACGTTGTTGGGTACTACCCCGATCCCGAGAAGTGCATCGACCTGGTGCGCAAGAACGCAGAGTTCTGCATTGCCGGCAATCACGACTACGCGGCAATCGGTCGGGTTGACACGAAGACGTTCACCTACTACGCCTTCGCCGCCATGGAATGGACCAAACGGCACCTGTCCGACGAGGCCAAGGCATTCCTGACATCGCTTCCGCTATCGATGGAAGCCGACGATCTCTACTTCGTGCACTCCTCTCCCGCAAACATTGAGCAGTGGCCCTACGTGTTTCCCGACAACGAGTACGCGGTGTTCGAGGCGTTCAACAGTATCGTCCATTGGCTCAACTTCGTTGGGCACACGCACTGGCCGTCCATCATGTATCAGGACGACGACAAGATCATCCTGTATCCCGAGACGTCAATTGAGCTGAACCGGTCGCACTACTACCTTGTCAACGTCGGCAGCGTGGGTCAGCCGCGGGACTTTGACCCGCGTTCCTGCTATGGTATCTACGATTCCGATTCGCAGCAGATATCGCTGGTACGGGTGGAGTACGACTACACCATCACGCAGAAGAAGATTGCCGAGAACCGCCTGCCCTCTTTCCTGGCCGAGCGGCTTGAGAAGGGCCGGTAGACCGGCCCTTCTCAAGCTCCCCCGGCATGCGCCCCATCGAGATAGGAACCGCCCATGTCACTCTCCATCGGCAACCCATTCACTCCCGCACACATCGAGGCCAACCGCCACGCAGCTCCTGCTCCGTTGGCCGAACTGGCAGCACACTGCCTCGAACTGGTTGCAGAGCTCGTCCACGCAGGCCTGCGCTACCAGTTCAAGGGCGGCAACTCTCTGCTCGTGCTTCTGGAGAACCCGCAGCGCTTCTCCATCGACGTCGATATTGCCACCGACGAGTCACGCGAGCGTATCGAGGAGTGCGTGGATCGGGCCGTCAAGGAACATGGAGTCTTCACGCGCTGGGAGAAGCGCCGGCACAAGACAAAACCGTGGCTCCCCATCTCAAGCTACCACGTGTACTTCAAGCCGTGCATGAGCGACGATGCCGAAGTCTCGGTGATGCTTGACGCACAGTTGCGCCGCAGTCCGTACAAGACGTTCTGGAAACCTGTGCGGTGCGCAACGCTCTACCAGTCGACGGTGGAATGCGAGCTGCCGGTGCCTGCCGGCATTGTGGGCGACAAGTTGCTGACGCTGGGGCCTTCGACTCTGGGCATCCCTGTCGGCAAGAACAAGGAGGCACAGCGGCTCAAGCATGTCTTCGACGTGTCAACACTGCTCACCCAGAACCCCGCACTGAGTGATGCGCGTGCGAGTTTCCTGGCCTGCATTCACCACGAGTGCGAGATCCAGGGCCGCGAGATTCCGGTGGAGACCATTCTCGCAGACACGTTGGCGTTCTGCGCGACCACCGCTCGCCACGCCGGGAAGCCCGATCCGGCGACAGTGACCGATCCGGTCCTCAAGGAGAATGCGGTGGGGCTGGAGCCGTTTGCCGATCATCTCTTCTCGAAGGACTACACGTGGACTCGCCTGCAGCGTGATGCTGCTCGCGTGGCGCTGTGCATCACGGCCGTGAGCAGGGACACTGTCTCTGACGCGCAGTTCGCCAAGGCTCTGGCAGACTGTGAAACTGTGACGTCCGGCACTCGGCCACCACATCCCGGGCTTGCGGGCGGCCCCGAAGCAGCGTTCTGCTGGAGCACGGTCAGGACGTGGCTGGGAACCGACCCCCTTGCATAGTATGGAGCAGTGCCCGATGCTGAGCCACCCGTCCGCTCCGGACGTGCCACAGCCAACACCCCGGACCTTGCAGCATGCCATGGACGACGCGAACATGCGCGTTGGCTCGGCACTGTTGACGGACGAAGACCTGCTGGTCCTGTGCGCCGCAGAGATCTCCCGCACCTTCACTCGCGACGAGAAAGGGTATGCGGCCGTCTGACGCATGTCACAGTCAACCCTCGTCATTCTTCCCAACAATCTCGGCGACGTCATCATGGCCACTCCGGTTCTGGAGGGGCTGCGCGCCGCACATCCCGACGCCTCGGTGTCCTTCCTGGTTGAGGAAGGCTTCGAGTCCGGCATCGAGAACTCTCCGCATATCGACCGAGTGGTGAGGTTCCCGCGCAAGGCCATTCGCAGCGCGCTGCGGTCAGACTCCTGGTCGGGTGGTGTTGACATGTTGCGTGACTTCCGTCGTGACATCGACTCTGCCGGATACACGCGCATTGTCAACCTGTGCCAGCATGAGTTTGTCGCCTACCTGGTCTCGCTGCTCGTGTGTCCGGACATCGTGGGGCGTCGGTTCCTTCGCGAAGGCAACCAGGCCGTCCCCGACACCTGGTCGCAGTACCTCTATGCAATTCCATTTGCGCGGCGCTTCAACAGCCTGCACGCAACCGATGTGTACCGCCGGATTGCGCGAGTGTCGCAGCATCGCGGCGGCTACACTGTGCGACTGTCGGAGCAGGAGATGATCGCGGCGAGAGGGGTGCTCGCTGCCCGGGGGATTCCGGCCGATGCAGCCCGCATTGCCGTGTTCCAGCCGGGAGCCGCATACCCGGCCAAGCGCTGGGCAGTAAAGCAGTTTGCTGCACTGGGCCGGATGCTCCTTGACGCAGGGTGGCACATCGCCGTGAGCGGCGCGCCGTCGGAGCGTGACATTGCGCAGGGTATCAGCGATGCGCTTGCAGGGCGGTGCTGCGTGACAGCAGGGGAGACGACATTCCGCCAGTCCATGGCAATCGTCTCGCACGCGCAGGCATGCGTAACCGGCGACACCGCGCTCATGCACGCTGCGGCCGCGTTTGACGTGCCCACATACGCGCTCTTCGGCCCCACCAATCCAGTGGAGACCGGCCCCTACGGCACTGGCCACTGGGTCTTTGCGGGAAAGTGCCAAAGCCGCCCGTGCTTCTGCGTTGAGTGCAGGAGCATGCTGTGCATGAAGTCCATCTCCGCGCGCACGGTGTTCTCGTGCATGGAGCGTGGGGATGCCGGTGCAGATCCCGGCTGTGACGTGTATCGCACGCGTCTGGACGTGGACGGGGACTGCGGCCTCATGCCGGTGAGTCAAGGAGCCTTCGAGTACTTCGATGCTGCAGGGGCGGAGATGACGCGGATGACGGTCTCGTCCGATGAGCGCTCGGGCAAGAGCCTGACGACCGAGCCGGACCGGACGCACGTGGGGCACACGCGGGAGTTCCTGCGAGTACTTGAGGCAATGACGGGCCATCTCGACGAGTTTCTGCGAATGCACGACGTCAAGCACGTGACCGCGTTTGAGCAGGCCAAGGGTCAACTTGCGGGGATCGAGGGGATCGGTACGTTCTGGTCGGCGCTCCTCAATCTGCGACTCAACTCGGTGCCGGTGCTCGATCCGGTGACTGGGGTGCGGTGGACAGTCGAGGAGTGCAGGCGGACATACGGGGATATTGCGCGGTGTCTGCGTGGTCAGCACGCGGGTGCGTGACTTCCGCGAGATTGGCTCTGCCCGAGGCGGATCAGAGCAGCTTCCGAATCCGCTCCCAACCCTCATCCGGAATCTGCGCGCCCAGAACCTGGCACACTTCGTACCCGCACGCTGAGGCGATCTGGCCGCACTTCTCCGCCGGGAATCCCTTGACAAGACCAAACAGGAATCCGGCAGCCCACAAGTCGCCTGCGCCCGTGGTGTCGACCGCAGCGCCCGAGCCCATGATGCCGACCTGCGTGGTGGCGCCGTCCATGCGGATGTAGCTGCCGCGCCTTCCCACTTTGAGAACGGCGGTGCTTGAGTAGCTGGAGAGAATGTCGAGTGCTTCTCCTTCGTCGGAGGTCCCCGTGAAGGCACGGGCTTCATCTTCGTTGGCAATGAGGATGTCGACGTACTCTTTGGCGATTTCCCGGATGAACTCCTTGTTGGCCTCCACTACGGTGAAGCTCGCGAGGTCAAGCGACACGCGCACACCGGACTTCTTCGCCATTTTGAGCGCGGCGAGGATGAGATCCTGATTGAAGATGAGGTATCCCTCGATGTGCACGATTGACGCGTCGGAGAAGTGGTCTGCCACGATCTCGGCGGGTACGGCCTCCGATGCCGCGCCCAGGTAGGTGAACATGGTGCGCTGCGCATCGGGTGTGACAACCGAGAGTACACGTCCGGTGGGGGAGGTGGACACGGAGATTCGCGGGTTGACCAGACTCCTGATGAGGCCGTCTTTGAAGAGCTTGCCGAGATCGTCGTTGCCGCACTTGCCCACGAATCGTGCGCTGCCGCCGATCTTGCCAACGCCGACGATGGTGTTGCAGGCTGAGCCGCCCGGAACCACCGAGGGGTGCGCGCGGGATTTCTTGAGTGCCGCCTCGATAAACGCACTGTCCACCAGTGTCATGCCGCCTTTGGGCGCGTTGAGCGTCTGGAGGAATTCGTCGGTTTCGGTCAACAGAATGTCGACGAGGGCTGAGCCGATTCCGACAATGGTGGCGTGCTTCCTGGTGGGTGCCATAGGAGGGCTGGTCCTTTCGGGGTGGCAGGAATTCTCGGGGATTGAAAATACATCAGGCTGGCGACCGGAATCGGGATTGCCGGACGTGCAAGCGCATCAGGGTTTGGAGGGGCCTATGGGTCCTGCTGCCGGCGGGAACACCAGTGCGAGGGTGCATGGGAATGCAACTGTTTGAGTACCGGGAGCCACGGGGGTGTCAGCATTTCCCGGCTGATGGACCTCTCGCAGAGACCCTTGCACATATCCCCGGTGCTTACGGGAATACTAATTTTAACTGAGGACCGGCCGCAGTGGCAGCGCCGATCCAGTCGTCTGGGGCAGGTTAAGGGCTCTGCCTGAGTGCTCGGTTTCATTTCGGTGCATCGGAGGGAAGTCATGCCTGAGACAGTCGCTCAACTCACCCCGCAAGAACATGCGGCTCTTACCGAAATCAAGCGCCGAGTTTCGGCGATCTTCGATGTTCGGCGGTATGTCCTCTTCGGGTCCAGGGCTCGCGGCGATGCAACGTCGGATTCTGACATCGACCTGCTGATAGTTACTGAAAGGGAACTTGAGCACTGCGAACGCCACATGATTTCGCACGAGATTTTCGAGGTCAACCTTGAGCGCGATACCCAGTTCAGTTTCTTATGCATCGACGCCGGAACCTGGGAGAGCGAACTCCACGGATACATGCCGTTGCACGTCAATGTCACTCGCGAGGGAATCCCTGTATGACAGGTGCTGACTACCGTGCGATCATCGCCCGCAACAAGGTTCAGTATCGATGAAGTCAGAGAACTCCTTGTTCTGACCAGGGAGTTCGTTGCGCTGTGCAGGACCTTTGTCCCGGACTCGGCGCCCCCCGAAGACACGCGATCCGACTGACCTCGATACCGCCGGCGCCGTGGTTGCCACAAGTCCCGCCCGCAGTCCTTCCCCGAATCGGTCTGAAGTATTTTCGTGACGCTCATAGGCCTTCACCGAATATCCCCCAAGGACCTCCACCATGTCCGGCACCAACAAGCATCTCTACCTCGTCGATGGCCACGCCATCGCCTATCGCGCGTACTTTGCCATGTTGCGTACACCGTTGACCAATGCGAAGGGACAGGCAACCGGCGCAGTAATGATGTTCGCCCTGACACTGCTGCGCCTCATCCAGACGTACAAATGCCCGTACCTCGCCGTTGTCTTCGATAGCCCGGTGCCCACGTTTCGTCACCACATTTACGAGCAGTACAAAGCCAATCGCGAGGCAATGCCCGACGACCTGAAGACGCAGATTCCACTCATCTTCAAGCTGGTTGAGGCGTTCAATGTCGTATCGATCCGACAAGACGGTCTGGAGGCTGACGACATTCTCGCGCACCTGACACGCGATGCAGTGAAGCAGGGATTTGACGTCTCGCTTGTCACCAAAGACAAGGACCTGATGCAACTCATCGGGCCGGGCGTGCGCATGCTCGCGCCTGAAACCGGCGGCGGACTCGAGGTGTATGGCCCCGAACAAGTCAAGACCAAGATGGGCGTTGCTCCCGAGAAGATTCGCGACTTGCTGGCACTCATGGGTGACTCCTCCGACAATGTGCCCGGCGTGGCAGGAGTGGGGGAGAAGACCGCCATTAAGATCCTGGAGAAGGTCGGCGACATTGCCACACTCATGGTAAATCCCGCGGCCGTGGACAACCCGAAGCTGCAGGCGAAGATCGAGGCCGGTATGGAGTCGCTTAAACTGAGCCTGGAGCTGGTGACGCTCAAACCGGATGTCAAGATCGATGTTGAGGTGGAAGACCTCAAAGCGCGTCCTGTGCATCGCGAGGCATGCATCGAGATGTTCAAGGAGCTGGAGTTCCGGTCGTTGCTCAGTAACCCGGTCTTTGCAGTCACCGAGACGCTCACTCACGCGTCCAACACCGCCGCATCGCTTAACGATGTCTCGGCCATGGTCGCGCGGATCACGGCTGCCGGCATGGTGAGCATCGATACCGAGACGACCAGTACGCAACCACGAGAGGCCAAGCTGGTGGGCATCTCGCTTGCGGTTGACGAGAAGGACGCGTTGTACATCCCGGTTGGTCATGTCCTGCCGACTGACGTGTCACGGAACCTTCCCGTCGACGAGGTGTTGGCGCTGCTGAGGCCGGTGGTGGAGAGCGCGGACATCGCCAAGATCGGGCAGAACCTCAAGTACGACTACCAGGTGCTCAAGAACTGCGGTGTGATCATGCGGGGGATCGTGTTTGACACGATGGTGGCAGCCTACCTGGTGGATCCGGGGAAGCGCGCGTATGGCCTTGACGCACTGGCCGCCGACATGCTGGGCCTCAAGACCATCCCCATCGAGTCGCTTATCGGCAAGGGTGCTGCCCAGAAGTCCTTCGCCGAAGTGTCCATCGACGACGCCACACGCTACTCCACCGAGGATGTGGTGCTGCCGATCAAGCTGCGCGCGCTGCTTCAGCCCATGCTTGACGAGCGCAATGTGGCGGCGCTCTTCCGCGACGTGGAGATTCCGCTGGTGACTGTGCTCGCCGACATGGAGTGGCAGGGCATCATGCTCGATTCGTCTTTGCTGGGCGGACTCTCGGTGGAGGCGCGCTCCAAGCTCGAGACGATCCGTGCCGACATCTACCAGTTGGCCGGAGAGGAGCTCAACCTCAATTCGCCCAAGCAGATTTCCGAGGTGCTCTTCGATAAGATGGGTCTGCCCAAGTCCAAAAAGACCAAGACCGGCCTCTCCACCGACGTTGACGCGCTGGAAAAGCTGGCGCCGGATTTCCCGATTGCGCGCCGGATTCTCGACTACCGCGAGGTCCAGAAGTTGTTGTCAACCTACATCGATGCGCTGCCCGGACAGGTGTGCGCGGCCAGTGGTCGGCTCCACTCCTCGTTCAATCAGACGATCGCAGCAACCGGACGACTCTCCAGCACCAACCCCAACCTGCAGAACATTCCGGTGCGAACGGATGAGGGACGCCGGATTCGTGAGGCATTCGTGGCGCCCATGGGGCACGAGATCGTCTCTGCCGACTATTCGCAGATCGAGCTGCGCATTCTGGCGCATGTGGCGCAGGATCCGATTCTGATTCAGGCGTTTCACGAGGACCGCGACATTCATGCGCAGACGGCGTCCGCGATCTACGGCGTCTTCCCGGAGATGGTGACCCCTGAAATGCGTCGTGCTGCCAAGACAATCAACTTCGGGCTGATGTACGGCATGGGTCCCCTCAACCTCGCGCGGCAACTGGGGATCTCCTTCAAGGAGGCGCAGACCTTCATTGACACGTACTTCATGCAGTTTCCTTCGATCCACGGGTACATGGACGCCACGATTGCGCGAGTGCGTGAAGTGGGGTATGCGGAGACGCTCCTGGGCAGGCGGCGGTATCTTCCGGATATCAGTGCGGAGAACCGTCAGGTGCGCGAGGGAGCGGAGCGGACTGCCATCAACACGCCGATCCAGGGAACAGCGGCTGACATCATCAAGATTGCGATGATCAACATTCACCACAGCATGCCCGTGGAGTTCCCGGACGCGCGGCTGCTGCTGCAGGTGCACGATGAGTTGGTGTTCGAGGCGCCGGATGCGCAGGTCTCTTCGTTCCGCACATGGGTGAGCCAGGCCATGTCATCGGCATTCACGCTTGACGTTCCGCTCAAGGTGGATGCGGGCGCCGGCGCGAACTGGAGCGCGGCTCACTGAGCACCACGCGGAGCGGGATGTCGCTCCGTCACCCCGCCGGCCGAGTGCCGCTCGGACAGCACAACCCGTCTTGAACTACGATCCCTGACACCGGAAACATCGAGACCCATGCGCAAGACCTCCCGGGCGGCCCTACTCCTCCCGAATCAACCTCAACAGTTCCTCCGCACTCACCTTTCCCGACATTTCACCACCGTCAAGCAGGCTTTCGGCCAGGTCTCGCTTCTCGGCATGCAGCGTGAGGATCTTCTCCTCAATCGTTCCCACTGTCACAAACCGGTAGATCGTGACCGGCCGCGTTTGACCGATGCGATGCACACGATCCGATGCCTGATCCTCCACTGCCGGGTTCCACCACGGATCCATGTGCAGCACGTAGTCGGCGCCCGTAAGGTTGAGTCCGAAGCCTCCTGCGCGCAGACTGATGAGGAAGAGCGCGCCCGTGCCCGCCTGGAAATCCGCGACCGCGCGCTGCCGGTCTCGCTGGGGCGTGGAACCGTCGAGGTATTGGTACTCGATGCCCTTTTCATCAAGGAATGACCGCACGATCGAGAGGTAGTCCACAAACTGACTGAATACGAGTGCGCGGTGGTTGTTGGCAATGAGCTCCTCCACACGCTCGCCGAACACCGCGAGCTTGGAGCTGGAGATTGTCATGTCCGGCATCACCAGAGAACTGTGGCAGCACGCGCGGCGCATCCGGGTGATCTCGGCGAGAATGCGCAGGTGGTTGTGCGACGGGTCGGATGCCACCTCCTCCAGAACGTCCACCGCCTTGCGCCGGACCGCCTCGTAGAACGCTGTTTCCTCAGCACTCATGTCCACGTTGACAACGATTGTTGTTTTGGGTGGCAACTCGCTCAGCACCTCCGCCTTGGTACGCCGGAGGATGAAGGGGCTGATGATGCGTTTGAGGCGATGGCGGGCGTCGGGATCGCGGCGCGCCTCAATGGGCGCGGCAAATCGCCGGTTGAACGTGTCCAGGGACCCCAGAAGTCCCGGATTGATAAACCGGAAGATCGACCAGATCTCACTCAGCCGGTTCTCAATGGGGGTTCCCGTGGTCACCAGCCGCATGTCGGCCTTGAGGTCCATGGCAGCCTGCGAACGTTTTGCCGTGTTGTTCTTGATCGCCTGCGCCTCGTCAAGCACCACCGTGTGCCACTGCTTGCCGGCAAAGAGTTCCGACTCTTGCTGAAGAAGGCCGTAGCTGCACGTGATCAGATCCTGCGGCCCGGCTTTCTCGATGAGCTGCGTGCGATCGCCCATGCCGAATTGGTGGACCCTCAGTGACGGGGCGAACCGCTGCGCCTCTGCAATCCAGTTGCCGCAGACGGAGAGTGGCGCCACGATGAGCGCGGGCCCGCCCGATGCGCGGGCGAGCAGCAGCGCCAGCGTCTGTACCGTCTTGCCAAGACCCATGTCGTCCGCAAGACACGCGCCCGCGCCGATGTGCGCCAGACGCGCCATCCAGAGAAATCCGTCGCGCTGATAGTCGCGCAACTCACCGGCAAAGGTGGTTGGCACCGGCTCCGCGAACTGATCCATGGACCGCATCTTGCCCACAACCGCACGCCAGTGCTCGTCAAAGACGACGGAGTCGTTCTCTTCGTCAAGCTCCCCGATGGCGGCTGCGGCCAGGGGGTGCAGTCGCAGAGAACTGCCCTGTACCTGGGTGAATGCCCGGATGTCGTCGAGCCTCCGTCGCAACTCCGCAGTCAGCGCCAGAAACTGGCCGTCCTCAAGCTTGACGAACCGCTGCGTCGATCCATCGAGGAGTTCAAGGAGTGTGCGCATGGCAATGGTGCGGCCTTCGTCGATCTGCAGCTCCCCGGAGAGGTCGAACCAGTCGTTCTTCTTGCCGATGCGCAGGTGCATCGATTTTGCGTCGATGGGGGAGGTGACGCGGTATTTCTCGCCCTGGGGCCAGAGCATCTCTACGCCCTCACCGATGGAGCGCAACTCACTGAGCGCGGCGAGACAGTCGGTTGGGTCGTCGACATCGTATCTCCACTCGTCCTCTGTTGTCCATTCCAGAAGGCTGAGGCACCGGAGGCCCACGTCGCGCGCGCGCTCGACCTCGCGACTCAGAGCGCGTTCGGCCATGTGTCGGGCACCGTTGATCGTCTCAAAGACCGTCTTCCCGCCATGTCCGGGGGGATAGGTGCGGCCATCGGGGATGGGGCGGACGGCGAAGACAAAGGCGAGTCCGCCTGGCGTGGGCGAGAGCACCACCCAGATGCGTTCGTCGGTCTCCACTGCAACAGCCTGCTGCTCCGATATGCCGGCGACCGTCGATTCGATAGGCGCGATGGCGCCGATTGCGCTGAGCGTCTTGGCAAGGATCTCCTTGCCTTCGGAGGGAATCACGATGCCGTCTTTGCCCAGGATCTCGTTGAGGCGGCGTTGACGGGCTGAGATGGGCAGAATGCGGATCCGAGTGTTGGTATCGTTGACAGTAAGGAATTCCTGGTTGTGGAACTGGTCGATCGGCGGCTCCAGTGTGACACGGTAGCCGCCTTTGGACTGATTCACACGAATCCGGATCTCGTCGCGCACCAATTCCATGTGCACCGAATGATCGTTGTGGGAGTACAGGTGCGGGTGTCCGGAAAAGGAGAGAATGCCCGGGCCGTCGTCAATCTCAAAGTACTGGTACGATGAGTAGCCTTGTCTCATCCCAGATGCGAGGTGCTCCAGACGCGGTTTGTCCCGCTCGTCCGCAACTGCAATCGCCTCGTCAAGATTCTTCTTTGTCAGGGGGCACGGCCGCGACCACGTACCACGCTTGGTGGGTTTCTGCAGTGCGGGGATAACGCCGAACCTGCCCCGGTAGTCGTAGGAACTCCCCTCCCTGAGCAGCCAGATCAGGCGCGCGGTACTGGCCTCGGCGTCGGTCTTCGCCTTCGGAGGCGGAGGTGCGAGCGCGTCGATCTTCTCAAGTGTCAATTGCCAGGGAGCCTTGACGTGCAGCATGTTGCAGAGCGGGGGGCACACCGTCTCCGCAGAAGATCCGTGCACTGTCGTGGTACTCGTCGAGTCCGCACCCAGCCGATGCAGCACAGCCGCAATTTGCGCGGCAAACCAGGGGAGCCCGGCCTTCTCCGCGCGTTCGAGCCCTGCGCGTAGTGGAGCCTCCTCGGCAGGACCTCCACCGCCGCCTGTCCACACGTGCACGAGTCCGGCGAAGAGCACGGTCCAGGGATGGTGGTAGTGGCTTTGGCTCAGGGGAGAGAGATAACCGGTTCTCGCGTCCGCGCGGTCCAGCTCCGTAATGCCATCACGGAGATGGCCAAACACCGACTCGAAGACCAGTCGCTCGTGTCCGCCGGCCAGTCCGAGTACGCGCAGTGTGGCGGCGCGCGAAGCCGAGGTGTTCTCGCGCAACATGCACAGCAGGTAGAACTGGAATCCTGGGTGATCCAGTGCAGACCTGCGCATTGCCCGGTCCTTCCTCATCTGCTTGACCACCGGCTCGAATGCCTTCAGCGCCTCGTCGTAGCGACCGGTCATGGCAAACAGCATCGTCTGGAGGCCCGGGGGCATCTCTTTCTCATTGGGGAACAGCTCGATGCAACGCACGGCGTCCCCGCGAAAGAGCGACAGTATCGCACCGACCTCCCGCAGCCGGGATGACGCTCCGTTGGATTTGAGCAGGTGGCTGACAACCGCATCAAGCGGACCGAGATCCTCGACCCATTTGACAGTATGGTAGCAGACGTAGGCGAGAATCTCATCGCGGATTGCGTGCGGCATGCCGCGCAGCAGAGACGGCTCGAAGGGGTTGTTGACTACCTCGCCGGCTATCGCAGAAACGTGTTCGGTGGTTCCACACTCCCGCACAATCGAGGCGAATCCGGTTGTGTCGCCCAGGTACAGGCTGACGCGTAGAGCAGGCACAATCCATGCCGTGTACCCGTGAAATTGGTATCGGGAGCCGCTGCCCGAGTCCCCCGGGTACGACGGCTTCCGGGCGAACAGGGGGTCGACAGTGCGAACCATAATCAGACAGTGATCCAACTCACCCCGGTATGCAGCGCGCTGGACACAGAGCTCCCGAATCAGCAGATTGCAGCCCACCGACCAGTGCGAATCGTCGATCAGCTTCAGCGTGGCCAGGTTCTTTCTGATGCGGTCGGGGTTGCCCACTTTCGCGACTCTGCAGAGACGCTCCAGGTTGTCTGCGGACGTGGTTCCGTACAGAGCCAGCAGGTCAAGCAGCGTGCGCGAGTCGTCGTCGAGCCGGTCGTACGTCTCCATGAGCATGCGGCGCATCTCTGCGCGGTCGCCCCAGTAGACTGGTTTGGATTGTGGGATGATCTGCATGTGGACAGCCCGCTCGGTGGTGGGAATCCAGTTGGGAGGACGCCCTGTCCATAGAGAGGATCGTCATTTCCGACTGGACCAATGCCAAAACGACCCGAGAGCCACAAGGCCGCCAGGTCGTCCGTTGATTCGTCCCAGGGTGCGTGGCGCCCCTCGCCCCGTCCAGGAACGCGAGGAGAGCCGTCCGCAAGGCCGGCTCAGTAGCCGTGCCCAGCCGAACCCAACACATTCTTCGTCTTGGCCGCGTACAGCGCCGTGAGAGCGTCACGGGCCGGTCCAAGGTACTTGCGGGGATCGAACTCCGCGGGCTTCTCGGCAAACACCTTGCGGATCGCAGCGGTCATGGCAATGCGGCCGTCAGAGTCGATGTTGATCTTGCAGACTGCCGACTTCGCTGCCTTGCGAAGCTGCTCCTCAGGAATGCCCACCGAGTCTTTCATAGCGCCACCGTACTTGTTGACGGTCTTGACATCCTCAACCGGCACCGAAGAAGCGCCGTGGAGCACGATGGGGAAGCCAGGAAGCTGCTTCTCGATCTCCTCGAGAATATCGAAACGCAGCGGCGGCGGGATGAGCACACCCTCGGCGTTTTTCGTGCACTGTGCAGGTGTAAACTTGTTGGCGCCGTGCGAGGTGCCGATGGAGATGGCCAGAGAATCAACACCGGTCTTGCTCACGAACTCCACAACCTCAGAAGGCTGGGTGTAGTGCGAGACAGCGGACGACACTTCATCCTCGATACCTGCCAGCACCCCGAGCTCACCCTCAACCGAAACGTCGTGCGCATGAGCGTACTCAACGACCTTCCTGGTAAGAGCGATGTTGTCGGCGAATGAATGGTGCGAGCCGTCGATCATGACAGAGGAGAAACCCGTATCAACGCAGTCCTTGCACAGTTCAAAGGTGTCGCCATGGTCCAGGTGCAGCGCAATGGGGATGCCCTTGCCGCCGGTGAGTTCTTTGGCATATTCCACCGCACCCTGAGCCATGAAGCGAAGAAGTGTCTGGTTGGCGTACTTGCGTGCGCCAGAGGAGACCTGGAGAATAACCGGGGAGTTGGTGGAGGAACAGGCTGCGATGATGGCCTGAAGCTGTTCCATGTTGTTGAAGTTGAACGCAGGAACGGCATAGCCGCCCTTGAATGCGTCGGCGAACATCTTCCTGGTGTTCACGAGACCGAGCTGCGTGTACGAGACAGACATGGTGATACCCCAATGGTTAGCGGTGAAAGACGCTGCTATATAGATAGAGCCGTGGTCGACGATTGTCGAGCAACCGATGAAAAATAATCTCCGCGCGGAACCGTCCTGGTGCTCGGTGCCACGGCCTCTGACGCGCGGCAACAGAGTACATCGAGGGGGGAGGTGTTGGGTGGTCCCGCCCTGCGCATGCGCGTCAAGTCAGCGACATTCGGCTCCGAGGCGCGGCATCCGTATGGCACACGGAAATGGGGTCGCGACACCCCGAGGAACTTGCGCATGTCAATACATCTGCGTGGCATTCCTCGGCAGAGCACGCACATGCGCCAAGTGAGCGCACACCTTGTCGTCGTCCGCTTGTGGGTACCCGTAGACGAAGTGTTTTCCCACGGCAACTGCCGCGGTTCCGAACAGGCTGCATATCTCGACAAGCGCATCCCAGGTGTCCTCGTCGGATGCCCCGGAAACCCGTTTCTTGATCCACATCAAGACCCGGCATTTTTGCGAAACGTATTTATCTGACAAGCGGGCTGAACAGGCATGCAATGAGTGACACGATCGCATGAACGGAGTCTTCCCGATGAACAAGCCTCTGCGCTCCATCCAACGGGAGAATCGCACTCTTCGTGCAATGGTCGGGATCTACTGCCGCGGCACGCACGGCCACAAAGGCGCCCTCTGTTCCGAGTGCACCGAACTCACCGACTACGCAGCGCAACGAGTCGCACGGTGTCCATGGGGTGACGCCAAGCCTGCGTGCGCGCAATGCACGATTCACTGCTACAAGCCAGCCATGCGGCAGCGCGTGATTGCGGTCATGCGGTATGCTGGTCCGCGCATGGCAGTCCGACATCCGGTGTTCGCACTGCTTCACCTACTGCGAAGATCTCTTCGCCCGGGCGGGCGGCCTGTGCGCAGATGAACCCACGCGCTCCTGAGCGATGGCTATCAGGCCAGTGAAGCGGCAGTCTTCAGAACTCGCGCACAGGCGGTGTTGTTGAGAGCCTCGACGATCGCAGATGAAAGCGAGCCTTTGACGGCGAACCAGTTCATGATGAGGGGTTTGTGATTCGGAGGGATGTGCTTCGGAGATCTCCCTGCCGGCTGGATCATGCAGCCTCGGGGAATGAGTCCGGAAGCGAATCTGCCCAACGCTGCGAACGTCCGATCCGTACTACTACCCGTCATTTTCTTGGTTTCTTGCGCAAATTCTGAGATGCGTGCGAAGACTATCAATGACTTGACGTTGCTTGCTGACCGCTGAATTCTGACCGCTGACCGCTGACCGCTTGCCGGCAAGAGCAACGCAGCCACAAGCTGCGCTGACGCTGGAT
>Ga0315284_10005921_pt1 | contig 17404 bp, 15 predicted proteins | sample YL17G09_16_MG_FD_203696 | JGI IMG/M metagenome (GOLD analysis project Ga0315284, IMG submission 203696) | Sediment microbial communities from Yellowstone Lake, YNP, Wyoming, USA - YL17G09_16 | ecosystem: Environmental > Aquatic > Freshwater > Lake > Sediment | place: USA: Wyoming | collected...
ATGCTCCTACTCTTGCACCGACTGACGTTGGACAGCATTGGATCAACACATCTACCGGGGCTATGTGGCAGTCAAACGGGACTGCAACGGTAGCTAACTGGGTGAAGGTAGATGCCGATACCGACGTGAAGGTAAAGGTATCTGCGAACGATACGACCCCAGGATTTTTAAACGGCAAGCTGGTCGCTGGCGGTGGCATCGTCTTCGTTGAAAACAACGACGGCGCAAACGAGACGCTCACCATCTCATCTACCAGCTCACTGCTTGGTGCCATGCTGTTCAGGTACAGCGGTCACTTTCTAAACGAGCTTCGCCACAACCTTGCTGATGCAAGTGCAGGCGTACCAGTCATCATCTCTCCGGCGCCGTTATTCGCCGACGTAACCTACACCAGCATATTGGTCCTTGGTTTTGATGACTCGGTATCTGAGGGAGTGAAGTTTGGTGCGACTATTCCCTTAGGTGCGACTTCGGTAAACTTTCGCTACACCTCAAAGCCAAGGACCATCCCGGCAGGTGCGGTGGCTGTTAACACAGCGCTATACACCAGGCGCTTTGCAGACAACACCGCCCCGGGCGCTTGGTCTGCGGCGAACAACCTCGGAACCTTGGCCTTCGCAGCCAACCTCAATATGCGCCTTCACACTCAGACGGTAACGCTTGCAACTCTCGGAGTAGTGGCGGGCGAGTTCGTTGACTTCGCGCTAATCAGGCGCGGTGCCGATGCTTCCGATACTTTGGTCGGAGACTGGCAGCTTGCCGAGTTTGGCGTTTTCTTCACCTAAGGGGAGTACATGGAAACAATCGTAGCAGTCATGTTCGACTTTATGCTGATGGGCATGTTCTCCCTGGTAACGCTATGCGGGTGTTTCGTTTTCAAGATGCAGATCAAGAAACGTCTTCAGGACTTCTTGGACATAAAGACCGACAAGATTCGGGAGATCAAAGATGGCTCTAGTAATAAATAAGACGACGTTCGCGGTCATTGCTTCGGGCAACACGCCGGACTACTCCGAAGATGATTGGCTGATTAACCCAGACCTATCTTCGGTCGCTGGCGTTGAGCAGAAATATTGGAAGGTCGCTGGAGGGCAAGTCGTCGAGATGAACACGGGCGAAAAGGCTGTGGTCAACGCCATCAACTCTCAACTCTATATTGAGTCAGTGATTAGAAATTCCATCACCTTTGGCTCGAAGCTCATCACGCAGTTTGCCGCAGAGAATGTGCTACTCGGGATCACGCAAGCAGGGATGACGAGTGCGGTAAGGCAACACATGGGAGAAGTGATAGGCGCACTGCAAACGGGATCGCTCTACGAAGCTATCGCTAACGCCAAGGCTGTCCCTTCGGGCAACAAGGACGCAACCTTTATCACAGAGGCTCGCCTTTTGCAGTTCGTCAACAAGATCGAGTCTTACCTGGGGATCACTCTGAGCACATCCTTATGATTGACTGGCTGCAAAGAAAACTGATCCCAGTTACCCGGTACTTCGGGAATCTTGCAGCGCCTTGGACCGTTAAGGGTGTGACGGGCGAAGACTACGCTAGGGTGAACATCTTAATTGTCCCCGGCGATATTCTCGTAGCTAGAGCCATGGGTCATTTCTCGAACTGGATGATCCCCGGGTATTGGAAACACGCAGCAATCATGGGGCCACATGGCACGGTCATCGAAGCCATAAGCTCCGGAGTCAGAGAAACGGATCTCATCACCTTCCTGACCTCGAAGGACGAAGTCGCTGTAGTCAGGCCTACCTTCTGCGGCCAGTGGGTCGCAAACAACGCCGCCGAGTCGGCGGAAGTCTGGCTGGGCGCTCTATACGACTACGAGTTCTCGCTTGGCAACAAGGCGTTCTACTGCGCCGAGTTGTGCTATGTAGCCTATAAGACTGCATGCCCTGGGATGGGGTTTGCCCCGCGAGAGCGACTCGGAGTCTTGACCGTGACCGCGGACGACTTCTTTCAGGCAAAGGCATTCTGGAAGTCGGTGTATGATTCTAGGGACCATTAACCAAGGAGATCAAGATGTCTAACGAACCGGTGATGTTAAAGCATGTGGCAGAGACTTCGGCGCTGGACGCAGATGACCCAGGCGTCAACGCGACCGCCGCATCCAAGATCGTGGCGAAGGCACTCATCGCTCTAGCAACCAAGCTGGACGCAGATGCAACGGTCACAGATACGAACTATCTTGCGACCATTAATGCCTTGACCTTGTGACCATGAGGATCTTCATGGTAGGTTTCGTAAAGACGTTTATCTTTACGAAGGGGCTACTACCATGAAGATCACCTTGAAGCGCAAAGCGGATGTATCCGACCACGACCCTCTGATCGTCCAGTACCTGGAAGGCCGCGAAGGGCACCAGACAAAGAAGAGCATCACCGTTAAGCTGGGCGAGACGCTGGACGTAGACGATGACCTAGCGATTGAGATCATGCAAAAGTATAAGGGCCTGTTCACCATGGGTGAGGCCGACGCTGCGCGGATGCCGAAGACGGCTAGCCTGGCGCACAAATACCAAGACAAGTCCGGGCAAGGGTTGGCTACTAAGGAAGGGTGATAAGTGGCTCTGAACTCAAACGCGCTGACGACCTTGGCTCTGGCAAAGTCGTATCTTAAGATACCAGCTCTTGAGACATCGCAAGACGCCATGGTCGAGCTGTTCATCAATGCAGCCTCTGAGATGCTTGAGAAAGAGACTGACCGAGTTCTGAAGCAGAAGGTGGGGATCGTCGAGTATCAAGACGGACGCAAACAGAACATCATTGTTCTTAAACAGTTCCCTGTCACCGCGATCTCGGAAGTAAAAATAGACTCCGAGTCGAACTTCGCGGCTGATACCCTTGTCGACCCTGCCGACTACGAGATCACTGACGACGGCAACGCCCTGCTATATGTGGGCGGGGTCTTCTCATCTGGGTACCGAGGCGTCAAGGTCACCTACACTGCCGGGTACAATCCAGTGCCCAGCGATCTTGAGCATGCCTGCCTCTGGCTGGTCTTCTGGTACGCAAAGATCAGAGATGCAGCGGACATCGGACGCAGCACGAAGAACAAGGAAGGCGAGTCTATCTCCTACCTTCAGTCGGCGCCGGATGACGTAAAGAACTGCATCTTGAGATACAAGCGCACCGAGTGCTTGACCGGCAATGCCTCCATCTACAACGGGTAAAGAAGCGTGGCTCTAACCCACAACACCAACCAACTCATCAAGCGCATCCAGGCTAGGACGAAAGGTCTGTCTCCTGACTCGCCGGCGCTCAACCAGGCGTTGACCCGCATAGGTCTTTACATCACCGCAGTCGCCAAGTTGAATGTCAGGGGTCAGAACCTGATCGACACTGGTCGGCTGCTCAACAGTATCAGATACGAGTTTTTCCGCGACGGAACCAACGTCGGCATACGGGTCGGCTCGTTCAATGTGCCTTACGCTGCGGTGCATGAGTTCGGGTTCCACGGCAGTCAGAACGTCCCCGCTCACTCGCGCCTGATGACCACTGCGTTCGGGCGCAAGGTTAAAGACCCGCGAAGGATCGAAGTCGCGGCACACTCGCGGGTCATGAATATCAGGGCACGACCATACCTGCGGCCAGCTATTCGGACGACCGGAACCTTCGTGCTAGACACACTCAGGGCAGCCCTTCTAGTTGCTAAGCAAGGAAAGTAAAGACGTGACCGCACCCCAGTCAATTAGATCGAAGATCGCAGATGCACTAATGGCTCGCCTCGCGCTGGTCACCGAGCTGAAGTATCGGTCGTTTGATACAGTTCGTTTACAGGCTAGTGACTTCGCTGATTATGAAGTGCCTGCGGTCCAACTGATTGACTTGGCAGAGCTAACCATCCACGAGCAGCGCAGAGCGAAGAAAGAATGGAACATCATCATCGAAGTCGTCATGGGACCAACCCAGACCGAAGCGGTGACCCAGCAAGGTCTATGGGACCTGATGGAGCTGATCGAGACGACGATATGGGCGGTGCCAAACTTTGGACTTACCGAGGTCATCCATGCGAAACTATTGCAGACCTCGACCGACCTGCACTTGATGGCACCCTTCTATCTCGGTAGGATAGAGATGTCTGTTATGTACTATCAGCACCTTGTCGGGGATTGTTGACCGACTGTTCCTCTTTAGGAGACCCGACTCGTGAGCAAAAACTACGCGGACATCTACAACTCAGTCAACGTGTCCATCGCTCTTGAGCAGCGTTTCTACATCAAAGAAGAGACGACTCGCGGCAGCTTGATCCTGCCGACCAACACTGACTTCTTTTTTACGCTAGCGGGCGGCGCCCTTTCGATGACTCAGCCGCAGGAGTCTTCGACCCACCGCTCGGGACGCCACCATACGAGCGTCATTCGGAAGAAGAAAGAAACGTCTTGGACGCTGCCCACGTACTTCAACATTGATACGACATTAGGCGCAGCAAGCGTGGCCGAGATCGACCCAGCTCTCCGCGTCCTCTGGAAGTCCCTCATGGGCAAGGAAGACACGACGCTAGGGTTGAAGTACACACCGACGGTACCTTCAACTTCGTTCTCGCTCTACGAGTGCGGCGATAGGGTCGCAAAGCAAAGTGCGCTCGCCTTCGTGCAACAGGCAACCGTCAACCTGCCAGGCGACGGCGAAGCAAACTGCGAGTGGTCCGGCAATGCCAAGGACATCATCTACGTTGGTATCGGCAAGTCGATCACCAACAACACTGCAAACACAGTTACTTTAGTCGCGGGCGACGGAAGCCAATTCCTAAAGGCTGTCGGCGGCAAAGTGATGATAATCAAGTCCAACGGGACTTCGCGCTCGACCGACACGCCTAACCCGACGGCTCGGACTGTCGTCTCGATTGTCGGAGACGTTGTGACCTTGGACGGAGCCGTACTCGCCGACGCTGACGGCTCTGGCATCGGCACTCCGATCTACCTCGTTTACTACGAGACAGTAGCTCCGACTGCAATCGACAACCCGATCACCGGCCTGACCGGTTCGATCTCGGTTGCAAGCATCGGATCAATCTGCGCTCGCAGCATGACGTTGACCTTGGGCAACGAGCATGAGCTGGTGAACTACTGCTACGGCAGTGACCACCTGGATGACTACGTACCTGGGTCGCGCTTCACCGCTGCAATCTCCTTGGACGTGAACCTCGACAAGAACGTCTTCAAGCTGTTCAACCAGCTTCAGGACTTCCAGTCGCAGGTCCTCGAAGTGAAGCTGGGAGATGCAGCCGGTCGCCACCTAGACATAGACATCCCTCGGGCCATCTTCGAGACGCCTGAGATCCCGGTACCTGAGACAGGGTCCATCCCAATCTCGTTCTCCGGGACGGCTTACCAGACTGCTCTGGATGCCGAAGACGAGATCTCAGTACACTTCAAGTAAGTCATGCGCTGCTCTTAGTTGTTGGGCCGGCTCTTTCGAGGGCTGGCCTTTTTGTTGTCTTCAAGCTACTTTGGTAATGACACAGCGTAAAGACGATCAGGAGTGTAACCAATGGCTTTTACAACAGACAACCTACTTACCGACGGCGACATCGAGGTGATCCTAAGGGTGGACAGCTCCTTGGACTTGACCGACAAGGGCCAAGACGACGACGAGTACGACGAATATCTCAACGCGGGCCTGGACGAGTCCAAGCTGAAGTTCAAAGAAGGCGAAGAGCCGACTCGCTTCATCATGCGCCGGAACATCACCCTGAAGCACGCGACGCGGATCGAGAACGCCAAGGTCAAGTATGAGGCTGGCGGCGAGGTATCAGTGCAGCTCGGCTTCATCATCGAAGAGGTCCGAGCCGCACTGAAGGGCGTCAAGAACCCTCCAAGCGTACCCGAAGACAAGCGGGTCGTCTTGAAGTTCACGGGCGACGGCTTGGTTGATGAGCGGCAGATGGCTGGCCTGGTCGCTGCGGGCGTGGTGCAGAACCTGTATGCGGCCCGTCAGGTCGGACTGAAGGCGGCGATGGGTGGGGACCTCAAAAAAAAATAGGCGCTCTGTTAGAGCTCGCCTTCGCCGACACCGGTCGCCTTTCAAAAGAAGGGCGATCTTTTTCGTGCGCCAAGTGTCCAGACGGCACGAGGAAGGCACGCAGGTGCATGGAAGATCGCTGGGACTTCACCGAACAAGACGGCAACGCCTTCCCCGTTTACATCACTCAAGGCGGAGGTCTTTACGGGTTCTGCCCGTCAAAGGTAGCCCGCGATGACCACGCGAGCGTGCAGGTCTTCCAGCTCCTAATGATCGCAGCCGAAACCGGTGCTATGCTAAGGACAGGCGGACTGGAAGATCAACCAGACTGGTTTATCGAGATGTTAGGCTGGCTTATCCCGAGGCTTGATCTCGCCAAGTTTGCATCGAAAGTGTCGATGGTAACGGGCGGCGGCGGCGGAAGCTCCTCAGACAAGACTAAGGCACTTTTCAATCAACTTCAAGCGGGCAGCAAGGGGAGCGGGCGTGGCGGTAACAGCGGATCAGCTACTCGTTAATGTCTCGGTCAACACCGAGAAGGCCGCAGCTTCACTCGATGCCCTTGCCTCGGAGCTAGCGTCTCTGCGAGGCGAGCTGTCGAAGACGGGTCAGAGTACCGAGAAGGCATCCAAGTCCGTGACCGACTTCGGGACCGCCAACCTGAAGATCATGGGCATCATGAACAACGTCGAAAAGAGCGCCAAGCTGGTCGGCAAGGCCCTCAAGTTTGCCTTCGGCGACGAGTTCATCCAAAAGGCGTCAGAGCAGTTCGAGAAGCTCGGCGCGGAGATCGGGTCAGCAATCAACCAAGGCTTCCAGGTTGACGTTGGTAAGGAGATCATCAAGGAGCTTGATGGTGTCGTCAAAGCCTTTCAAGAGGTCAAGCCAGCGGTCGTCGAGGCAATCGCCACAGTCAGGAACTTCGGAGGCGCGGTTAAGGACGGACTGAAGGCCATAAACTTTGAAGCCATGATTGCGTCTATCGCCTTGATCGGCGCAGCGTTGGCGGTCGCGTTCGGCCCCGCGATTCTCACGGCGGTCGCAACGTGGGCCGCAAGCATGGCGGTAGCTGCGATCCCCATAGGCATCATTGCAATCAAGGCGGTCCTCATCGCAGCCGCATTAGGTGCGCTCGCAGCGACCATTGAGATCGTCGTGAGGAACTTCGACGTCTTCACCAAGATCATCAAGGAAGGTCTGTTGCTTGCCTTCGCCAAGGCGAAGCAAGCCATGGCCGACTTCGGCATCATGGCCGTTGTGACCATCACCAAGATTGTCGCCATGGCGGGTCAGATGTTCCCGGCGTTCGCCGGCACCGCTGCAAAGGCGGTGAGTGCGTTGACCGATACCATGGTTGAGCTAGGGCAGTCGTCGCAGGACGCAGCCAACGAAGCTAAGGCGCTCGGGGACAACATAGCTAAGTCAGCCAGCGGCATTGACCTCGGAGTCACCGGCAAAGTCATCGACGGGCTGAAGAGCGGGTGGGACTCGTTCAACAAAAGCGTTTCCGATACCACCGACGTTCAGACGAAGGCGAAGTTTGCTGTCCGAGGCACTGCCAAAGAGATCGAAGAGGCCAAGAAACACGCCGAAGAGTTTAAGAAAGCTCACGAAGAGCTGACTAAGTTTCTCCAAGAAAATGAAAAGTCGTTGGCTGCGGTCGGAGCAACCGAGGTTGCAAACATTCAGGCCAAGGCAATGGCCGACCGAATTGCTTTGAGCGTTCTGGTTCAGAAGCTGTCCAAGGAAGGGAAGATCACCGATGAGATAAGGAATCAGATCACGGAGAGCGCACAGCTCATCGCAGCGACAGAACAGGCTGCTATAGCGAAGTCTCAGCTTGATGCCTTGAAGGAGATTACCAAGCAGAACGAAGACCTCGGCCTGGTGATTGCGTCAAATGACGCGACGACTCGTGAGCGCATCGCCTTGGAGTTAGCGTCGGCTCAGAAGGCGATAGATAAAAAGATTGAGCTGATGAAGCTCGATAAAGTCGTAGATGAGGACTCGATTGCTGCCCTTGAAGAGCAGAAGAAACTACTGGGGGACATCGCAGAGCAAAAGGCTAAGAAGGCACCAGGCAACGAGTTTGAAAAGTCAGCGAAGGTGGGCACGGACATTGCCTCGTCAATCAGCACAGCGTTTACCTCTGGCGCCCTTGGCGCTGCGGCGGGCATGATGAGCGGCATCGGAGCGATTGCCGACGTTGCCCAAGGCATCATCGACTTCATCCCGAACATCCTAAACAAGATCGCCGGTATCTTTTCAAGCCTCGCAGATCTTCCTATTAAGATCATGGACGGGATGAAGAACATCTTCTCGTCGGTCTTAAAGTTCGTCGCTGACTTCATACCCAACATAGTGAAGATGATCTCGGGGATGCTTGAAGCTGCCGTAGCCTTTGTTGAGAAGCTGCCTGACGTTCTCATCAATATGATAGACGTAGTGCCCGAGATGATAGTCGAGCTGCTGAACAAGCTGCCGGCCCTTGCCATTAGGTTCATCAATGCGGTCATCGGCGCAGTGCCGAAGCTGATTAGCTCTGCAATCAACTTCCTAATCACCGACGCGCCCAAGATCATCATGGCCTTGATGAAGGTGCTGCACGTTGAGCTGCCCAAGACGATCTTCAACGCGCTCATCGGCGCACTGAAGGCCGCTGGCGGCGCTCTGTCGAACATCTTCAAAGGCATCATCCCTAAGGTCAAGCTAGACACCAAGCAGATCATGGGCGGCGTCAAGGCACTTGGTCGCACACTCAGCGGCGAGGCATCGAAGATCTTCGCAGTGATGGACTTGGGCGAAGGCTCGAAAGCTACCGACAAAGCCAAGGCGCTTGCCGAAGGCATTGAAGACGGGATGAAGAAGGCAGGCAACTGGCTGAAGGATCTTTGGGACAAGATCTTCAAAGGGCTGAAGGCCGTTTGGATGTGGATCTACGAAAAGATCTTGAAGCCCATCATCGACGCAATCAAGGCTGTCTGGGCGTTCGTCTACGACACGATTATAAAGCCGCTACTCGACGGACTCAAGGCGGTGTGGGCATTCGTCTACAACACCATCATCAAGCCCTTCCTTGACGTATTGAAGGCCGTCTGGACGGCAGTCATCGGCTACCTTGTCGCGGCGTGGAACGGGCTTATTGGCGTCCTCAAGGCGGTGTGGGAAGCGGTCACCAACAACCTCAAAGCCGTCTGGGAAGGCGTCGTCTCGATCTTCCAGAACGTCTGGAAGAGCATCCAGTCGATCTGGGACACCATGATGTCCTTGTTCTCGGGCAAGATCTCCTTCATGGAGGCAGTAGGGAGGATCTGGGAGACAGTCTTAGAAACCGCACGGGTGGCATGGGAAGCAGTGAGCAAGGTCTTCGGCTCCATGTTCGAGGGCGCGGCCAAGGTCTTTGACAAGATCGTGCAGGCGTTCGCGGGCGTCTTTAACTCACTCGGAGACGGAGCTACGAAGGTCGGCGAAGCGATCTGGGCCGCTATCAAGAAAGGCTTTGAAGGCGCTGGGGAGGTCTTCAAAAAGATCGGCACCGGCATTTGGGACGCACTTAAGGACGGATTGTCTGGTGTGCAAGACATCTTCAAGAACGCGATCTCTGGCCTCAACCCGTCAAACCTGTTTGAGAAGATGTTCAAGATCGACTACCCGGGCACTCACATGAGCAACCCAGGTACGGTCGAGAAGACCATCGGCATCGACGTTCCGTTTGCCAGGTTTGCCGGAGGCGGCGTCGTGCCGGGTCAAGCCATGGTCCCCGGTAACTCCAAGCTCAATGACCGGATCGTTGCCATGCTCTCGCCGGGCGAGGCCGTGATACCCCGCGACAAGATGCAGAACCCAGCGATCCGAAATCTCGTAGACATGATTATGGCCGGCTCCTTGTCTCCTGCTGGCTACGCCTATGGGATCAAGGATCTCAAGAAGGACGCAGGCAAGGTCACAGGAGCTGCCAAAGATGTGCTGGGCGACCTGGATCCTCGCAAGGTCTGGGAGCGAATTAGAAGAGAGGCGTTCGACGTGGTGATGAGGTCCTTCGAGGCCAACAAGTTCCACGGCGGCGGGCTTGTCCCTGGCTTTGCCTTTGGCGGCGACGTTCCCGCGATGCTTCAGCCGGGTGAGTTCGTCATGAACCGAGGGGCGGTCAGCTCCCTTGGCACCCCGTTCATGCGGTCGGTAAATGGGGGCGGGTCTTCTGGCTCCCAAGGAGCTACAAATATTGAGATGAACTTCGACATTAAAACGACTGAGCCAATCGACGAAGCGTTCTTCAGGAACCGCCTCATGCCCAAGGTGAAGGATGAACTTCGTCGCGCCTCGCTTGACGGCGCCTTCATCATCTCTGGCTCAGGCGTGAGGAAAACCTAATGCCCAATCCTTCGTTCCTCGGATACCTTGATGCGCCATACCTCGATGATCCGTACCTCGGTGGCACCGGATTTCACGCATGGGGCATGGAGGTAAACCTCGTCATCGACTCGACTAAGGTCGCAGCGATGGAGGTACTAAGGAACGTAGTCGACTTCACCGCACCTTTTGGCTCAGAAGTTCAGCTGAACATCTCGGACGCGCTGATTCCTATCGGGTCCGAGGTTCAGCGGACGATTGATTCTACCCACGTTATAGGCATGGAGGTTGATAGGCTTACCGTCGCAAGTGACTACCGAGGCATGGAGGTAGCGCGGCTCGTCGATGACTTCCTGAATGTCACTGGGTCAGAAGCCGAGTTAACCATTGAGTCATCCAGCCTTAAAGGGTCGGAGGTCGCAAGGTTCGTCCAAGGGTTTCCAGCAGCCACGGGGATGGAAGTCAATCGACAGATCCTAGACACCTTCAGGTCAGTGGCGATGGAAGTCAGGCGCGACCAATCCATGGCGTCGTGGCTTTGCGAGGAGCTTGGATACCTGGAGCAGCCATACCTGGGTGAGCCATACCTGGTCGCAGGCATCTGTGCACAGATGGGCGCAGAGGTCGCAAGAGTCCTATTCAAGACACCCGCGACTGGGATGGAAGTTCACAGAACCATCAACTCGTCGAAGCCCCAAGGCATGGAGGTCTTGCGCCAGATTGTAGACGCACCACACGCAGTAGGCATGGAGGCCAACAGGCTCAGCAGCGCGAAGATCGGGATGCAGGTTCGCCTCGTCCTCTACAATACGAACAGGCTCCGCATCTTGGTGGAGTTCCCCTCTCGGGGAATCTCAGGTCTTAACTGGACCGCAAGCTCAACTGCTGTCGGTGATTTCAACGTCAACAATCTGAACACCGATATAGTTGAGGAAAGGTGGCAGTCACTCAACGGCGATACCTCGATCATCTTGACGAGCGACACCGAGGTAGTTCAGGGAGTGCCCGTTGATACCGTCGCCATACTGAACCACAACCTAACGTCTTCCGCATCCATCACGGTCGAAGGGTCGAACAGCCCCATCTTCTCTCCGGTAGATCAGACGTTCACCATGGTTCCCACTAAGAATAACGCCTACTACATCGCTCCGACGTTCCCAACGGTTCAGTCGCGGTACTGGCGGTTCATCATCAATGACAGCACCAACCCTGCGACCAACATCAAGATCGGAACTATCGTCTTCGGAACGACGATTATTTTCTTCGGTGAATGTTTCGTCGATGCAGTGACTCGTCGCAACCGTCACTTCGCCGACAAGGTCTCTACAGAAGGTTTTACCAACGTCTCGAACGACCGCGCAGTCAAGAGAGCCGTTGCCCTTGAGTTCAGAAACCTCGGGTATACTAGGGGCAACTTCGCCAACCTGATAGACATCTTTGACTTCGTGAGGACGAACCTCAAAGCTCTGTGGATACCTGATCCGCAAGATCCGCCGAGGTTTGCCGTCTTCGGCAAGCTCCTCCAGATACCTGACGAGGTTCATAACAACCTTGGACCAGAGGCATCGGATACAGTTGACCTAAGCCTTGAAGTGGATGAGAGCCAGTGAGTGGAGTAGACCGAAAACCATACCTGACCGCGACGACGCTCACCCAGGCGTTGCTCGATGACTGTCACGACAATCTTGAGAACCGTCTTGAGATGATCTGTGATATTGAGGCGCCAGGTGGGAACACCATTTACGCGAGCGACAGAAACAAGTACGTGGGCGGGGTCTTTTACGAAGCTCTGCTAGTGTTCCCTGTCATCGGGCGAACCGTGGGCGACTGGCTGACGCCCGAGTTGCAGTTCTCGACCTTAAACCTTGAGCTGTCTAATGTGGATGGGCGCTTCAACAACTACCTGCCAGGTGGAGCTGACTTCGCCAACTGGATCGGGAAGACCGTCACCGTCAAGCTGGGGATCGCCGAGGCATCGGGCACCTATACGACCGTCTTCCACGGGACGATCACCGATGTGGGCGGGTTCATGCGAACCGTCAAGTCGATCAAGATCATTGCGCGAGACGACTATGACAAGGTGAACAAGACCTTTCCCGTCGCTGCCTTTCGTGAGGCTCAGTATCCAAAGATCGAGCCAAAGAACATCGGCAAGCTACTGCCCGTGATCTACGGCGACTGGACGACTACCACGGCTCCTGCTCCCGCATCGGTGCCTGGGTTCATCGTTAATGGCAACGACCCGATGGTCACCTTCAAAGAAAAGACCATCGTCAATCTTACCGCGCCTGCGTCTCCGGCAGTCTTCACAGTGCTAGATCATGACTTCGAGAACGACGATCTGGTGCAGCTCACAACGTCTGGCACCTTGCCGACGCCGTTTCTTCCCGCCGTTGACTACTATGTTCAGGTCACGGGTCAAGATACCTTCGAGCTTGCGCTGGTAGCTGCGGGCGCCTCAATCAACTCCACCGTGGCTGGCACCGGAGATCACAAGGTCATTGCAGCTCCGACTGCGAGCTATAGGGATCTATCCCTGGTTGTCGCTGACCGAGATCTGACTTTCTTCGATGCAGAGTCTGTCTATCTGAAAAGAAACGATATTTATACGGTCGTGCCTTCGTCTGAGATCACTGTAGGCGGCGGGAATAAATCTTTCGTAGTCGCGCAGAACACCGCTGTTCTGTGGGTCGCGGCTGCGGCCTATACCTTCGAGTCGACTGACGAGTTCTTCGTCAAAGTGAAGGGTCATGACTTGCCAGGGTTCCAAGACAACCTGATAGAACAGGCTAGGGATATTTTGAAGGTCTACGGAGGCCTTACTTCCGGCGAGTTCCATGCAAACTGGGATACCTATCGGTCAAAGGCATCACCTTCTCAGAGCGCGATAGTTTCCATCAAGAGCCGCGTCTGGATCAACGAGGCGCAGACGGCGCTGTCTTATGCCTTGTCGATGCTGGAACAGGTGCGCCTAGAAGCGTTCATCGACCGCACGCTGATGGTGAAGATCAACTCCCTGCACTTCGAGGATTGGAACTCTGCGCCCACCCATAAGGTAAAAAACTGGGACGTAGTGAGAGACTCCTTCCAGACCCAGACAGAGGAACGAAACAACTTTAACGCGGCCCAGGGAGCCTTCAACTACCTGCCTGACGTTAACCAAAACGCCTACTCGACTGCGATCTTCCAGAACGCTCCTGCAATCGCTCAGATCGGCAAGAGGATCGCCAAAAGGATTGTCTTCCCCAACCTATACGTCCAATCCCAAGCTGAAGATCAGATCAAGGAGATCCTTCGCCTTGCATCTAGCTCGTTCGAGGTCATTACCTTTGCCCTGACTTGGCGGTCACTGCTGCAAGACATCGGCGGCTTCGTCGGCATCGAGGTCGATATTGGCTCGTCAGTTTTCGACAATGTTCCTGCAATGATAAGGGAGATCGGCTACGATCCTACAGGACTAAAGATACTTGCCAAGGTCTGGAGCATGGCCATGGTGCCTTTTCCAGGTTATGTGCCCGGTTACACTGGTACGGTTGGGGGCTATTCAGCTACCATAGTGGAAGAGACTTGACAATCAAGAGACTTTGACTCCCCGGAGTTTGCCATTTTTTTTAAGAGGTAAGAAATGACTGTACTGTTGACCGTCGCTGGAACTTGGAACGGGGCGAACTACGCTGACGCGCTCGAAGGTGGCGGCACAGGCATTGATATGCTGAGTTGCATTAACGGGCAGTATAGCCCGATTATATCGCAACCAGCGAACACCGGGTACAAGGACATCTTCATCTTTCACGATGCAGTGGTCGACCCGATTACTTCGGTGAAGACGTACTTGCAGCAGTTCGGTACAGGAACGGGCTTCTCCTACGGCGGAGCGAATACCGCAGCTACCGACTACTCGCACGTCACCAAAGGCATCTTGGCACTGGGTAACGCCGATACGATGGGAGCTGGCGTAGCCAACAACTCGGACGGCTTCGGCGGCGGACTCCACATAGACATGGATTGGGACGTCACCACCGCCAATCAGTTTCTGGGATCTCGCGTAGGTACGCTCAAGCGCATCTACGGCGACAACGGGGGACCGACGGGCGACGGCCGCAACCTGGCTACAGCTTTTACGCTGGTTGCCGATGCCATGTCCAACTCACAGAACACCGGCGTCGAGATCGCGCCGACCGCTGCGGTTGCAGGATCAATTGGACGGAAGTTCAGCGTCAACGCGGCTTCCGCAGCATTGCTAGGCGACCTTGGGCACGTCCGGATGAGGTTCTTCCTAAGGACGGATGCTACCGAAGGCGGCATCATGCAGTGGGAATGGGTTATAGCTTATAGCTTCACCGCTTGAGGTCGCTTTGTATCCACCTAATCCACAGACGAAAAAGCATGAGCTACGCTGGCGCTTTGACTTCGCTGGTCGCCCTTCCAAGTATGGAAAGTGGTCGAACCCGGGTAAGAGCGACGAAGTAAAGGCATGCTTCCAAAACAAGGAAGGTCTTGTCCGCGCATCTATCGAAGGCCAGCATGTTGAGACTCAGCAGATCTCAACTCTGGCCGAGTGTGACGGGTGGGACTTTGTGAACTTCCAATGGATGGCCGTAGCGATGACTCCCGCTAGTATCACTGGGGTCGCAAAGCCGGTGCACGCGCTAGTTGGTCTGAAGATATTGACCAGAGACAACGAACTTTGTGTCTTTGCGAACGGAACCGTCGAAAAGACGGTGCGCCCAGAGGCCGAGAAGCAACTTCAGTTTGCGACATTTGGGAGATAAATAATGGCTACCGTATCTCGCTTGGTGCTCAACCATCCTGCCCTGGGCACAACGGGTGGCGCTCCGCTCCATGCTTCTATTGAAGCTCTATACGAAAAGATCGGCGATGCGGTAGACAGCCGCTGGTTTTCTCTGGCCGACTTCGATCAGGCGGAGACGGTAGACCTATCCCACAACTTCAACACGGATATAGCTAGTTTACGTTACGACTACTATAACTTCGTGGGTGGCGAGTGGGTGCTAATCACCGCTGCAACGACGCCGCTGCGCTCTGCCTTCTCGGTCATCGAGAAAGTTGGCTTTGAAAATACCGTGCTTCAGATCACAAACAACACGGGCGGCAATAACCTGACCTTTGCCGTGGTGGTCGTCAACGATCCGATCTCTCTGGCCAACTCTGATATCACCGATATCGACATTGCGACGGTGGCACCCGAGGACGGACAAGCTCTTGTATACGAGGCGGCAAGCAGCAAGTTTAAACCGGGAGCGTCGGGTGACAGCTCTTTTAAGCTCCAGTCAGTCGCCGCTAACGTCGCCACGGTCAAGGCTGGGACAATCTTTTTAGACGACGGCAAGGAGCTTTATAAAGCTGCTGACACGTCCTTTAACTTAAAGACCGCCGTCAACTCTCTTGGCGTCACCGCGCCCGCTGCCTCGACTGCCTACTACGTCTACTTAGACTTGGCATTCTTACCGGCGCAAACCTTAGTCGGCACCTCAGACCGCAAGGTGTATGCCGTGGTGTCAGGCACCACCGGCATGTTTGTAGTCCTTGCCACTGCGCCTGAGCTTACAGACCTAGCCCGGTATGTCCCACTCTATTCCCTAAAAACCGATGGCTCTGGTGATTACGTCACGGCCAACTTTGCTAACCTTGCCGTGCGCAGGCACCAGCTTCCCGCCGTCAACGTCTCGCCGCTGGTGTATGAAGACCCTGACCACAGCATCGGCACCGTAGGCAGCGCAGGGCAGCTTGCGACCTACGGTGCGCTGGTAGCTGGGGACTTTCCTGGAGCGGGGTCTCTATCTAGTTTTTATGGTCTCAACGCGAACGGCACAGACGCGAGTGCTAACGCCCGTACATTTTCAAGCTCTGGCAGCCCTGGTTTTAATGCTGTTGGTTTTTATGGCAATGAATCAACCCTACAGATTCTTGCGACTGCGGATAAATTGCAAAGAACTGGCGATACATTCTTTAACATTAACCTAGCCAGCGGTGCTTTTACCTACGGCGCTTGGTTCTATGTTGCTGATTGGTCCAGCGTTGCTGTAGGCAAAGCCTTTATGGCACAAAGCTCTGCGACCGCAGGCACGCTGATTCAGATGGGCGGGGCTGGGCTAAGGTTTACTGACAGCACTGGCACCATCTTTGCCGCAACACCGCAAAATAGTTTGTCACCTGGCTGGCATCACGTTGTAGGCGTGATAAACGCAGGCACGCTCAGCTTGTATTTTGACGGACAGTTAGCAGGGTCTACCGCTGGAGCTACGGGGACTGGCACCGGGTCAGACGGCTATATTGGAAATAACTCTGGTAGCAACGGCTACCTTGGCTTAGTCGTGCAGCAAGCCTTCTTTACTAACCAAGTTCTAACAGCTTCACAGATCAACCTCATCTACTCCAAACGCTTCAAGGGCCAGCAGCTAGCAGGCGGCCACGTCCTGGCAGCTAACAGCTTCCCGCTGGCTAGCTTGTCGGGGAAGGCTGCGTTCTATAACCTTACGGGCCTGACGGATGGCAGCGTCAATGCTAAGAACCTAACGGATGAAGGGACGGTAGCGTACACGGCTTTGGATATCGTTGGCGCAGCGTCATGCCCTCGGTTTAACGGCACCACGCAATCGTTGAAATCTACCGACTCGTTTTTCAACTTATCGAGCAAAGTATTCGCGTTCGGTGGGTGGTTTGCCGCCGATAGCTGGTCGCCTTCAGGAAGGCAACTTCTAATAGCTTTAACAGATGGAAACACTGAGAGGCTGGGTATAGACCTTGGTTATCCTAGCGCGGGATTTCTGTCTTTAGACATGGATGGGTTCTCAAACAACGTCGCAATACCTATCAGTTTTGCGGGTGGTTCTTGGCACCATATAGCCGTAACCGTTTTCAACGGGGAAGGAAGATTATATGTTGACGGTATTTTGGCTGCAACAAAGACGCAGACCACAGCGACACTAGCTTCACCCGTATTTAGAATATCTGGAAAAGCTACAACCCTTGGAAATCCGTTTGCTGGTCGCAGCGATGAAGTCTTCTTCATCAAAGACGTTCAGCTTACCGATGCCGACATTCAAAAGCTGGTAGCTGCCAGCCT
>Ga0315284_10005922_pt1 | contig 17404 bp, 12 predicted proteins | sample YL17G09_16_MG_FD_203696 | JGI IMG/M metagenome (GOLD analysis project Ga0315284, IMG submission 203696) | Sediment microbial communities from Yellowstone Lake, YNP, Wyoming, USA - YL17G09_16 | ecosystem: Environmental > Aquatic > Freshwater > Lake > Sediment | place: USA: Wyoming | collected...
GCGAGGCGCGTTGACTGTCGTGGGAAGCGGGAATAGAATTGGCGTCGAGCGGGAATAGCTCAGTTGGTAGAGCATCTGCTTCCCAAGCAGAGGGTCGCGGGTTCGAGTCCCGTTTCCCGCTCCAACGTTTTCACGCGGTACATTAGATACGAAGCCGGGCGAAACGCCCGGCTTTTCTTACCCCTCGCGACGGCCATTTTTCGTGACCATCTGCTTTCTAGGCAGAGGGTCACAAGCTATAACCTAGCATCTCGCTACGGCTTCGCATCTGTCGTTACAGTATTAGGGTGGGCTCGAGACTCTCGGCGCCCACGCCGTGCTCTCAAAGGATACGCAACCGCCGCGTTGCTGCTATAATGGCGCAGCGTTGCTGCTTTCGCGATCAGGAGCGTCAATGGGTAACCCTCTCGCAGAACTGTCCCTGGCCCTATGGCTGCTTGCAGGGTCCGTACCTGATCACAAGTTGACCTTTGTTCCATGCGAGAACGAGAGCGGGGCCCACTTCATTTGCGCCTGTCTGAACTCTTCCCCAGCCCCATCTCGTCGCGTGCTCGTATGCCGTGCAAACGCAGATCTCAACTCACGTGCTGGAGTATGTGCCAGTGCCAAAGTGTGATGAGACCAGACCTTCGCCCCTCAGCTCGAATTGGCCGGGCTATCTCAGCAAGCGCACGAGGCTGCAGCTGTGGAACACAATGAGGCTCTCGCCCAAGCACAGGCACAAATCGATCAGGCAGCCGCCCTACTGTGGGGGCTGAGCAAGGCGGGACTTCACGAGATCCAGCGATCGCTGGCAGAGTTGAGGATAGCCGGTTAGGACGAACTCATGACAGTCGACGCCAGAGAGGAATCCTTCGAAAAGTACCTGCGGTCGGAGTACGACCACATCGCCGAGGCGCACTTCCGGACCATAGAAAGCATCTCGGCATTCTTCCGGTACTATCTTCTGATCGTGTCCGTCCCCATTTCCCTGATTGTCCTGGTGCTGACGATATCGCCTAAACCTAGCGATCTCGGCACACTCGTCGCAAGCCTCAATCCTCTGCTGGCGACTGTGTTCCTCGTGATCGCCGTTGCGGCGTTCTGCGTCATGCTCTATCTCGCTAACCTAAGGATGGACGCGCTGCTCTACGCCCGCACCGTCAATTCAATTCGCAAGCACTTCTTCGACCGAGCGCCACTCGCCCCCGAAACCCGGCTCCGGGGGCGGATCTTGCCTCAAACCTTATCTCAACCGAGCTATTTTGAGCCGCGGTACTTCCTTCCGGTAATAGGAGCGTTCGCGGTCCTCAACGGGTTCTACATGTTTGCCTTCTTCCTACTGCTCAAGGGCACAAGCAGCGATGCAATCGGGCTGCAGCTGATCCCTCGGAACATTCCGTGGTGGGGTTGGACCGTCAGCGTCGCGTTCTTCGTGCTTCACCCACTTGGCTATGCCTGGATGGCACACCACCGTGAACACGAATACCTGCGATCTTGCATTATGGGAGTGGACATCGACGGGGTCTTGAACGACCACCGTACGCATTTCTGCGAACTGCTAGTCCGGTGCGTGGGCAAGGACCTCAGCCCGGACGCGATCACGCGCATACCGCTGCATGAGGATTCCCAGCTTGGCATTACCCGTGATGATGAGAAGAGAGTGTTCAACGATCCCAAGTACTGGACGGAGATGATGCCGGTCAATGGCGCCGCCGACAACCTGAAGAGACTCCACAATGCTTTCAGGCTAAAGATCCATATCTTTACTCATAGACCGTGGCCCAATCTGGCCGGGGTGGACGAAGCCGAAGGCAGGGTGATCCGAGAGAGGTGGCTCGCAGAAACGAAGGGGCCCGTCGGGAGAAGGCCGTTACGTCGGATTGGTGGTTGGATCGCGACGCATCTCCCGGTCCCAGCTCGTACTAGAGGCTGGCTGGAGGAGTCTCTCGTGGAAACGGTAACGAGAGCCTGGCTCCTGAAGTGGGGGTTCTGCTTTGACAGGCTGACGGTCGAAAAGGGGAGTGACGATGTTTCTGATCCGCAGGGGCGCTTCAAGAACCGATTCTACGAAGCACGGAAGGGCAAGATCCGGTTCTTCGTAGAGGACGACGCTGAGAAGGCCGCGAAGCTTGCGTATGTATGCGATGTCGTCCTCCTTCTCGACCAACCGTACAATAGGGACTCCGGCACGCCGCTTCCAGGGAACGTGATCCGCGTGCAGTCTTGGGACGAGATATATCAGAAGATCAGGGCCTTGTCCTGACCTAGCGACCAGAGGAGAGGCTTAAAGGTCTCAACACGGCAAAACTATGCGTGCTCGAGAGGCCGGCTCTGTGTGTCTTCAGCAGTCTGGAGCTTCGAGCTACGTCCGTGGTCTGCTGATGTCGGCATACGAAAGGTCCCAGAAACGTGCTGCAAGTACGGCTTGAGTATCTGTTCAACCAGTGGTTCCGCAATGAAGTCCTTGTCGCGATATTCGAGGATAGCTTTGGCAATCGATTCGAGAAGCGCCTTTGCGTCCAGATGCCGAAGCTTGCTCTCATCTAGGACATCCCGAAGGAACGGACGGTTGTGATTTGCCTCGTTCAGCATCCCGCTGGCCCTTCCAAGTCGTCGTGATAGCTGGGGACCAAGCCGTGCCCTTTCATCTAGCCCCTGAAGAGTGCGGAGAATGTCCACGGTCTCTGCACGAGTTCGCTCAAGGTCTTGCTCGTCAACGGCAAATTCTCGATTCAGAAGAGATTCAACGCGCCGAAGCATCCCCTCTGCCACCAACTGTGCACTCCGGCTACTTGACGAAGCCCGGCACAGATGGCTGAGATGATGCCCCAGCACGTTCATCTGTTCTATGAAGGACTCGTGCTCAACCGATTGTTCAAATCCATCGCGCCGCGCGTTCGGTTTGAGGCAGTACCCTACATGGAGCTCTCCAATGTGCCATAGAGCGAAGCGCGATTCCGTGTATATTCCTTCAAGCGACCGCTCGTGGCCGACCTCGAAATTACCTTGCCGGACTCGGACGCCACGCATTCGAATCTGACGCGGCAAGCTTGCAAGCAATTGCGTTTTCGCATACCAACCACGGGCCAGCGGCCTCCCATTGGCCTTTATCTCGAAGAGCTCGATGCCACGAATTTCATCCTTCCGGGTTGGGCCGATATTAATTGCCATCGTATGGGGGCGGTAGAGTCTGTGACCGTTCAACTGAATAGAGTAGCAGCGATAGCCGTCGACTTCAGCAAGATGGGCGTCGATCTCAGTAGAAAGGGAAAACTTGGTTCGGTCAAAGGGAACTGGTGCAACCTCGCTCAAGTATCCTCGCATGCTTCCCAAGCTGGTGAGATCGTCTTTGTGGAAATGATGCACGCTGAATAGTTGGACCCGAAAGAAATGCGGAAGGTCATCCACTTCTGCCGCCCGGTAACGAATCCTTACGGCTAAACGAACCGCGTCTTCAGCACTGAGCTCCTTCGAGGAGCTAGCAAGAATCGCTCGCAGCTTGATACAATCCCAGTCAACAACCGCAACGCGTTCATCCTCAAAGCTTCGCGTTTCAAACTGGACACGATCACAGTAGCCAATCCCGCCAAGCCTCCCTATACCTCTGAACCCCCTTCCCTTTCCCTCTCGTTTGCTGCTCCGCCCAATCGCGCACAGGGATTGCTCCGCTTCATCATTGCTTACTCCAATCCCGTTGTCCAGTACCCTAAGAATCCGGTTTCGGCCGTCGAGCGTCACATCAACGATAGCATCGTTAAAGTCAAGAACTCCCTTCTCAACCGCCTCGTCGATCGCGTCTACCGCGTTTTGGACATACTCGCGCAACACCATCATGGGCTCGCCGTACATCCCTGTCGTCAAGACACCGAGCACTCCCATGCCCACCTCTGCGGCGGAGGGCGGAATGTCTCCTACCTCTTCAAGTACAGCTTCAACCATGTCGCTAGCTCCGGATCGTCGAGATTCTTCAAGCACTTGCGCACTTCCTGAACAGAATTGCTACTCACCGCATTGTGAAATGCCTTGAATCGCCCATCTTGATTCCTTAGAAGAGCCAACATGAACTCGCGGAAGTCTTCGATCAATCCATTGCCAGGGGGTCTAGGAGGTTCGTGGGCATATACCCTTCTTTCATACTTGTTCCGGTTCCGCAGAAGCTCTTCGGGCATATAGAGGTTCGTGAGAAATTCCTGGAAGTTCTCTCCGATGGCTCTCCGTGCGAACTCCGGCGACGGCGGAATCGCGCCGTTGGCAGCGCCTCTAATGATTTCGACGTTGCGGACGAAACGAGCCGTCCATGCCGGGGCTTCGAGCCAATCTCGCTTCTCACGAGGATTCGGTGCCAACAGGTCCCTCTTCCGATTGGCGAGATTTCCGTTGTCTGAGTGAATTGGGGCAAATCTCATCGGATAGCCGTATATCTTGCTGTTTGCAGTCTCTGAGCCTTCGGACAGCCACTTCTCATTCAGCTCAACGTTGATCATTAGTCTCTCGTATAGGTCTCGGGGGCTGTCATGGTAGTTGTAAAGCATGTAGTTCGAGAACTTCTCTATGCCATGACGATGGCCGAGTTCGAGGGCATCAACGTAAGCACGCTTCATTGCGAGCTTGTCGAACGCGATTCGCATTGGGCGGACATTTAGCTGCGCTATGAGTCGCATGTTGGACTCGTTCATGAAGCGGGCATCAATGCCCTGGTTGAAGTCTACGACGCGCTGTCTCGGACGCACACTCCCCGTGTACTCACCCCTGCCGTACCCGAGCTCCAGCAGGTCCGCAACTATTCTCTCTAGCTCTGGACTTGCCAAGATGTTGTTGTCCATCAGCTTAAGCGTTGATTTGTCGCCATAAGCGAGTCGAAGTTCGTTGATAATCGGCTCTATGTCGATGTAGGAGGAGAAGTGGGGCTCTATCTTCGGAACCGCACACCAAGGGCAGCTCCTGGTACAGCCTTTAGTTGTAAACGCATAGTAGGTGTCATTGACTGCGTACTGGGCCCCGTCCACGAGGTTGTAGTCCGGCGGCAACAGATCGATATTGGTGTCATCGTCGAAGCCAAGCTGTCTCGCCGAATTCAGGATCCCGCAAACTGGGTAGACGCCAGTCTCCTCGAAGATATCCTCCGGCATTATGGAGGCCATAGGTCCGCCAACATAGATCTTGCTCAACGTCCCCCCGGTAGCCTCCAAATAGAACCTAATGGTCTTGACGATCTGAGCAAAGTGAAAGGTGAAGACCGTCGTGATATACACTCGGTCCCACAACTGCGCGGGAGTAAAGAGATCACCCTTGTAGCAGACGTCCGCGTCGCAGCCATTCGCAAAACGGACCTCGTCCCCGCGCAACTTATGGAACTGGGACAACTTCATCAAGCCAATTGGTGGGTACCACAGTGTTTCGTCATTTCGTGAAAGCTTCCGAGGGGCAGCCTCTTGCGAGACCCTTACAGGGCGCTCTCTTCGGTATTGAGGATCGACCAGAAGAACTCTCACAGCTGCGCGATCTCCTTGAGCCTGTTATACACCTCCAGTGCCCCTTTCCGACCGCCTGCGTCTGAAAACATGCCATTGGAGCTCCAATCGACCGTTCCTTTGAGTGATTCCAGCTTCCTGACGAAGAAATCTTCGTCCATGGCCTGCCCATGCGCTTCGTTTACGATGTCAGTTAGAAGTAGTGTCATAGCGTAGAGTCCCACCCCTTTGGTCAGCAGATGCCGCCGATGGTCGTGCCATTCGTTCGGGAAGACCGTAGCGACGCTTCTCCAGAAGGATACGACCAGATGATATTTCTCCTCGACGTCGAGGCGATCCTGCGATCGCATTTGAGCCAAGAACCGGGATATGCTCTTCTGCATCATGCGGAGAGAGGTGCGGCGTTTCAATCCCGAAGTGGATTCTCCTCCATATCTTATCAGCTTGAACCACGGGGACTGCCGATCTTCGTTGAGTCGGCGCGAGATGTACAAATGAGGTGCTTCTTCAGACAAGTCTTCGATCAGGGTACTTTCATGGAAATCGGTCAGGGAAGAGGATAACCCCTTGGCTTTGCTGTTAATGATTACAAACAAACCCATTTCGGCACGCAAGTCGAGGCCAATGAAAGCCATGAAAGCCAAGGGGATGTCCGAGTCGCTCATTTCTCCCAGGCGATGTTGGCAATCAACTTGAGCGAGACAGCGGACTCCTGGTCGAATAACGAGGATTGCCCTACCGTTGCCCTTCCGACGGATTCCCCAAGCATCCGCCATCTCCCTGCGCAAATTGAAGGTCAGGGGTACGGTGGAGCTGCCGTCGCGCGCGATATACCGTTTGAAGTCCAGGCTGTGGCTTCTGTTGCGAGGACGCTGGTACCCTCTTCCAGTGCCTTCGTCAAGCACGTCCGCAAAGGAAGCCGAATGGAGAAGTCGCGCGGGAGCAAAGCCGAGAAAGGCCTCCAGACTTCCGCACCGACCGATCTGCCCCGCGATTATTGCTTCCCGTTTCTGCATAATGAAGAATATTGCTGCAGAATCGCCATATTGTCAATAGCTTTCGCCACACCCATATCATCATTATTGCGAATTGATCTGAGATTCGTGCGAGACGTTGACGAGATGACGAAGCTTATCGGGCTACGGGATCTTCTTGAGCAGGCTCTGTGCAGCGTTCTTGATCTTCTTGAGCTCGAAGACGCACCTCTTGCGGTGCTCCAAAGTCATGTCCTGCAGGGCATTAAGTGTATCAGGATCGACGAGGTGCATCCTGAAATCCTGGAAGCGCTTCGGCCAGGGGTTCTTGGCGCCGCGAACGACGGCACGTTCGTAGCAGTCATCGAGCGTGCCCTCCTCCTCTATGAATCTCTTCAGGACCTTGCCACCAGCTCGTGCGATGACTCTAACCTTCTCCCGCACGTCGACGGCGCGAGGTATCTCGGACGAGGCGATCTTTGCAGCTACGACGTCGTCCAATTCCGGATGCTCCTCCCGTGCCTTCTTGATCTCGTTATGCCTGAGATATTCGTCGTAGTAGCTCCACCTGTCCACGTTGTTGTCCTTGTACTTCACCATAAAGCGATAGACATTGAGAAGATGGTTAACGGTACGGGTCGACAGACCCATCTCCTTGGCCACCTGAGCGGGATCAACGCCGTGCATACTTTCACGACGATAGAGGTAACCGGCCTGCTCGTACGGAGCCCAGTCTTTCCTGCCAATGATGTGATACTCGCCGAGAAGAGAGAACACTACGTCATCGCCGATATCGGAAGGGAGAAGCTTTACTTTAACCTTTCCCCACTTGATTGGATCGTTCTTTGCCAGGATACGATAGGCAGCTAGGCGGCTGTTTCCTTCCAGCACGACGTAGTCTTCATCCCGAACGATCAGGGGGTCGATGAGACCTCCATTGCTGAGTATCGACTGACGCAGCTGTCTCACATGATCCATGGCCCCAAGTCGTTCCTCTATCTCGCCCTGCGGCGGCTCCGCTTCGTCGGGACGTATGATCGAATAGACCCTAGGGTTCTCGGCATAGAAGCGCAGATCCGACTGGCGAAGGATCCCCAGCTTCACAGGGATCTCCTTGCCGGCAAGCGTCAGCGTGTCATGAACCCATTCTGATTTGTCCATCGCAGGTCTCTCTTGCGGGTCATTCCATACCCAAAACATCCCTCAGTATGTTGCCAAACTCATAGGACATATGAGCTTTGTAGTACTCCAGTGAGATGTCTCCTTGCGCGAGCTGAGCCGCCATTTGTTTGGCGTGCAGGAGGACATCAATCCACTCATCGACTGAGTCCTTCATGATGAGATTGTGCACGATGCAGGTCTTCTTCTGGGAAATGCGGTGAATGCGATCTTGGGCCTGCAAATAGTCATCCAGACTGAAACTTCGATCGTAGAAAATCACGTGATTGGCGACCGTGAGCGTTAGGCCTTCTCTCGCGGCGCCCGGGGTCGCAACCAACACCTCAGTTTCGGAGTCTGTGAGGAATTTCTGTATCGCTCGGTTCCGAGCATCGATCGACAGCTTGCCATGAACCCTTCGAGCGCCGTAGGAACGCAGCTGTGTCGCAAGCCAATCCGCGTTGTCTGTGAATGACGTCCAGACGATGCATTTCTCATTCTGATCGTGGATCATCTCAACCAAATCGAGAAGTGAGGCGAGCTTACCTGGTTCAGCGGAGTAGCTCGAATCGACCAGGCGAGGGTTGGAGGCAACCTGCACAAGTCGCAACAGCCTTTTCAGGATGTTTTCGGATATGTCCTCAGCAGGCAGTCCCTCTCGGATGACCACGGCTCGAAGGTCGTCTCGAACCTGTCGATACAGGTCGAACTGGTGCCGCTCCCAATCCGTCATGACCGAGTGGATGACCTTCTCAGGGAGACTGATTACACCGCTCTTCTTGTTCTCTCGCACAGAGAACGCAGACGTGGCGTCAAGTATTCGTTCGAGATGCCCTTCGAGCGCCTCCTGCATGTCCTGATGATCGCTCAGCTTGTTCGAAAGGTCGACGTCCCGTTTGAACGCAGAGAAGTCCGCTCCCAGACTCGCTCCCTGGTCTAGAAAGTAGACTTGTGCCCAAACGTCCTCAGGACGGTTCGCGACCGGAGTCCCAGTCATGATGACCCGTCTCGCAAACAGTGGGGCGAGTTCAAAGAAGGTCTGCGTCAGAGCCGAGCGCGGATTCTTGATCTTGACCGATTCGTCAAGAATCGCGGCAACCCCACGTGTCTTGAGGAAAAGCTTCATTCTTTCCATCTCGCTCTTGATGACTTCGTAGTGGGTGAGCATAACCCGCGCTGGACTGTTGAAAACGTAGAAGTTCGCTCCGCGGTCTTGGCTCAGGACTCTTGGGTCCAAGAACGTGTGAATCGCGAGTTCGTTCTTCCAGTTCTGCAGGAGGCTCTTTTTTACCACCAGTAGGACCGTGTCCACCAGCTTCTTCTCGAGCCAATAGATCATGAGGTCTATCGCTATCTTGGTCTTCCCCAATCCTTGCTCGTGGAAGATCGCCGCATAATCGCGATCACGGACCGCCATCACGGCTTCCATCTGGTACGTGAAAGCTTCATGTTTCACATCCAGCCTGGGTTCCTTGCTAAGAACAATTCGTTGCATGTTGGATCCTTTGGGTGCGACTTCGGAACACCGGTGTCTCTTCCTCAGTTAGGCTCCCAGCTGCTCCAATACGATTGCATTCACGTCGTCCAGATCTGTGTGACGCTGGACATGGCGCAAAACAGCCTTCGCAATTCGCTCTGAATGCCATGGCGTCGCCACCACAAGCACTGAGCTAGCGTCCTCGGCGCACTTCCCAAGAAACGCCGCCAGTTGGGCTCGTGTGTGGTAATTCTCGAGGTCGCTTGGCGTCTTTGCCTCTCCGATGATGATTCCACCCACCAGGTCCCTTCTTGCGTACAGATCTGGGACAAAACCACATATGGTTGGCGGCTTGGAATGCCTATTGCTGTCGCCGGAGTCGACAAGAATGGGCCCAGAATCACCACTGAAGTACGCCGCTGCAACCCAATCCTGTAGCAACTGCACAAGCCTCCTATGCTGGTCTGATTCAGTCATGGCGGTCACGCATCTGAGGCGATGTCGGAGCAGAGTTGAACCAGATTGTCTTTTAGCTCACACAGGACCTCGACTTCCTCAGCATTCACATCGGAACGCAGTCTTTGGAGTTCCGCCCATTCCATGCCTAGGACTTTTCGGTTGACCGCTCTAGCTAGTTGCTCGAGGGAGGCGTCCCTTATGGCGGCATCCGCAGACGGTATGTCGAGGACTTTCTCCGCCTCCTGAGCGCCGTCTCTCAAGAAGATGTCCTTGCTCTGCGGATTCCGAAGGATACGTGGCAGACTTCTAACCTTGGCTTGCGGCGATATGAGCTCATCTTTGACCCACTGCGCAAAATCCTTCTTTGTGAAGCCTGCGGCCATGATTGCCTGCAAGATGCTCTGTCTCTGCAGTTCGACAAAGGAGCTGAATCGAGTCGGATCGAATTGATCATCGCTGTCGAGGAGCGGACGGTACGTGGACTCCATGTCGTTGAATGCGGCGATGTAATCAAGCACTACTCTCTTTTCTCCGCCACAGAAATCCACGATCTGATCAAGCGTGAGATGCTCAGTATCGTACAGGTGCTTCAGGTACCTAGCTTTCGAGTAAGGATCCCATTGGCGAGGTCCAACAAGATGAGCCTGGAGCCGAATGGCATCGATGTCCTGCTGTGAGAGATCGCCGTAGACCATAGCTGGGATCTTGTCCCAATCGCCCGCCACCCCCTGTCTCTTGAATTCGCGGTATATGAGCACCCTCGTATTGCCTTCTATGACGACGAGACGTCCGGTTGCCTCTCCGTTGACTAGAATTGCGTGGATGATACCCCCCTGCGTCCTAATTGACTCTTTCAAGCTCGCGAAGGTCGTGCCACCATCTCCGGTACTGCTATCTGCAGCTCCCAGGGCGAGACTCATCTGTTCTGCCGTTATTTTGCCACCGTACATCCCAATCCACCGTGCGATCCTTGGGTTTTCCACGTCGAGCTCGACTGAGTCGATCGCAAGTTGCTGGAAGGTGCAATCGCCTGTCTTGATCATCGTATTCCTCCGTACCTGGTCGACCGAATGGTGCGAGAAGCTACTCCGCAGGGAATAGGACGCTTTGGCCTAAACAATGCCGAAAGGGCGAGAATGGGACCAGGTTCCCTCTTCCTGTCCTTGGGTTGTCCCAAACAGGGTCCCGTGCGCCTACCCAGGTAATCAGAACATCCAAATTCATTCGATAGGCCGAGGCGACGCGAGAATACCCTCTCTTGCGCTGCGGCTTAGTGTACTCGTCAGTATACGAACTGTCTACTCCAGACCGACGCGCGCCTTTGCCCGCCGCTTCAACATCGGAACAGGATTATGCTTCACCGCTATGCCCCAGAGACAAATGGCGTTGCCCCGATGCCTCGGAGACAAATGCTGTGCCGACCCTGTCTCTTGGAGGGAAGATGCTCTGCCGAATCGACGACCGCCGAACGGACGGTCCTGCTTAGTGACGGTCTCCTTGAGCAGCTGGCCGGGACAGGCGGCGTCCTCGCCAGCCTGTTTCCGGCGGGTCGGGTTTCGTAGGTTCCAGTGCTGCGGCGGTGTTGCGGCCGACGGGTATCCGGCGACAGGCCTGCTGGCTCCAGCCCCGGTTTGCGCGCGAAATGTGGGTGTGGGTTGCCAAAACTCCATCCGTAGACGGCCGATTAGCTGTGTTCGCCTTAACCCACCAGCGTGAACCGGTACTTCATGCCTGCACCAACGAGACGGAAGAAGGGCCGGCCGCGCTCGCTGAACGGGTTAGGGAGAACATGAATGGCCATGCCCTGTGAGTGGCCCACATTCGTCAGGTAGAGAATCGCGTATCGCCTACTGCTATCACGCGCACAGCGCTGCGCCCGCTCGACCTCGCTCTGACCAAGTTCAATCTCCCCGCTGTCGCCGGAAGATGCCTTCACTTCGAAGAAGAGCGTTCTCCTCTTCTCGACAACAATGAAATCGTAGCCGAGGCTGTCGTCCCCCGGGTCACCCCCCAAGAGGCAGGCGCGGAAGGTTGACCGCCAGCAGTCGTCATTGACATGAGGGTAGTGTCGCTTGAGCCACTCGAGCGCGGCCACCTCACCGATGAACCCGATCGCGTTGCGCTGGGAATCGCTTTGCCTCTCTGGCCGCTTGCCCCTTGGTGGGGGGCGGTCGGGACCCTGCGATCGCCCGCGAGCGCTGGTGTGAACCAGCGCCAGCTTCGAAGCGCGCGGGGAGGACGAAAGGAAGTCCTCGCTGAGGCTATCGATGACAATCCTCGCTATCGTCGGGTAGTTTCCCGGATCAGCGGCGCGGCGCTCGCCGTCGAATTCGATGGACTGACGCTCCCACGCTTTCTCCCGCCTGACGCGTTCAGTTTCGGTCTCTCGCGCCTGCAAGTCCTGTTCGGAGAGCCCGAGGGCCGAGAGTTCCGCCGTCAGCGGCATGCTCGTTGGCCAGTGGCCGCGACGTGAAAGCCATTCCAAGATGTAGCCGTCGTCCAAGGGACGAAACTCGAGAATGCCTGTTTGGTCCGCTTCCTCCGCGACGGCTCCCGTCGCCCCGTCCACATCTGACCAGATCGCCGGTGTGTCGCACTTGTTCCCCTCGCACCAAGCGGGAATGATTCTGGCCAGGCGGCCAGCAATCTGAGCAATATGTTCGCGGTTTTCGCGGCGGAGATCATCCGCGCTGGCCGGGGGATGGAACACATCCGACAATGGTGGCGCCGCCACGCTCGCGAGCCAGGCATCGACTCGGCGTTCCATCAGCTCGTCATCCGGCAGGTGGCACTGGTCGAGCCAGGCTGAGTCAGGCGGCAACGCGGAAAGCTCTTCGCGCATCCGCACATAATCCGACAGGCCTCTCCCAGCCTCGAAGTCGGCCAAGAAGCGATCCCTGAGTGAGGCCAAGATCAGATCGCGCTTGGAGTTGGTGAAGTAGCGGAACGCTTGGGCCTGACCGTCGACATTGGAGATCGGCACATAGGGAGGGCCTAGCCCTCGAAGCGCGTCGTTGAACTGCTGATATGGAATCCCAAGTGTATCCCTGAGCGTTCCGAAGTCGTCCGCGTCCACACATCTAGTAAGGAGCTCACGAGGAGTCATCGGAAGTAAGTCCTTGTACTCATCCAGAACCGGCAGAACCGCCTCCTGTGACGTCAGCGCCTCGTTCTCGATGCTCAGACGGTCTGCAGCCCCTGGGCCAGCGAAGTGCAACACTATGGGGCGGAGAAACTCGAGTGCGCGAGCCAGGGACCCTCGCAGCCCTTGCCGGACCTGCTGGACGCGTTCCAAGCCGCGCCCGAACGCCCTGGCCAACGACTCATCGGAAGGAGGCGTCAGGCCGTCACCGGGTTCATCCTTGGCCAGGCTGAAGGTGGCCGCCCGTAAGGTCTCCCCTAGCGCGCGATAGCCGAGGAGCTGTCCAAGCGGCCGCGAGATAGACTGCAGCGTATCCCAGTCGACCGGCGCCGGCTCCCGGGCGAGAACGAGGGCCGGGTAGCGCTCATCATCCAGCGCCACAGCGCGATCGAGGTGTGCCGGCAGGTCCAGTTCACGGCCGTCGATCCGCGTTGCCACGGTCATGGCCTGCTTCAGCCTAACCCTGCGAAGCTTGTCTAAGACCTGCTGTTTGACCCGCTCAGATCTCGTCCAGGCCAGAGGACTCTGGAACTCCACGGCCAGCGCGACCAGAGTAGCCAACCATTCTAGGTCCGATCCCAGGAGAAGCGGTGAACCGTCAGACGGGGCGAACGGCGCACCGTCAACAAGGACGTCGAACTGAACCTCTGACACTCTCCGGACTTGGTCCCCGAACCGGCCCTGCAGTATGCGCGCGACCTGTTCCCCAATGTTGGGACCGACGTCGAGTAGCGGCCGTTCGAAGCGCTGGAGCAGGCTGACCCGGAGTTCGTCGTCTGTGTCAACAACGTGAACGGCGGCACCCGGGTCTGATTCGCCGGCTGCCTGCGGGGACTCCTCGGTCCGGAGTGACAACGCTTCCAGCGCCTCGCCTCGAGTCACGACCAGCGGGTATGGCGGCGTCCCGATTCCCAGTCGCTGTTCCTGGTCCCCCCCGATCACGTGATGCCACGCCAGACTGTAGGCCTTACGGAACGCGTCGACCTGGGTATCGGCGGGAACCTGGGCTTCCAGAAGCGAACCGAGGCAGCGAATCAAATCGGCCGCATGTTCTGGGTCATCCCAGACCTTCATCCCGAAGAGGTTGACCAGGTGACTCAAGGCCATGGAATCCGCCTTGAGCTGGCGTCGAAGCTCGGTTGGTATCAACGGCGCGAAGGATGGAGCCTGATCCAGAAATCCCTCGCTGACATGCCAGGCATTTCGAGGTCGGTAGAAATCCCATGTATCCCGCTGACCGGGACGCGCCATTGGGAGCCAAGCCCTTTGGCTCAAGAAGTTGGCTAACGGCGTGGGCCTGTGGAAGGTATCTCGCCTCGTGGAATGCTGGCGACTGATATCGACCGAGAAACACGACTCTGGCCAGAGGTTCAGACCATGTAGGATCAGGCGGGCGAACAGCTTCCGGGAGGCCTCACTGAGAGAATCATACGCGGATTGGCCCGGCAAATGGGAGAATCGACTCGCGGCGCGATACGGGGTATACGGATATCGTGGCGACGAGTACGATTGCCCGTTGATGCCCGCCTCCCACTCGGCCACTTCAGTCTCGCCCAACCCAAGATCATCAGCTAGCCATCGTGGGTCAAACTGGTATCCGTACCGCTCGAGATTCGCTGGACCGATTTCTTGCGGCCAGAGCCCATCACGAACGCCTACTCGTCGAAGAAAATCGGCCCAGGAAGGCAGGTCATCGATCGCAAACGGCCAGTCATCAGGAGACACAAGCAGCTGCCTTCCCAGCTCGGCGACCTCTTCTGACGTCGAACCGGCTTCGTCAATAAAGCGGGCCATCTCGGCGCCCACCGTCCCGGGCCAGCCCGCCGAGAAGAGGGCGCTCTTCGCGGGCACCCACCCGGCCGTTGACGGTACTCTCAGCTGCACCGTTCCCAGCTCGGGAGCTCGACTGTACCTCGCGGCCTTTCGCAGGTTGTAGGTCCACCGCAGGGCGTCCTGCCACAGTGGTTGGCTCTTGCTCTTGCGCATGATCCGCGAAAGCTGCTCGAGGAGCTCACGGGTGTCATAGCCGCGCACCAAGCGGTGATCCTCGAAGAACGTGCGCGATTCCTTGCGACGCGTTTGGCGCCCCTCCGTGACATACCACTGTATGTCCGGGTGGATGAAACACAACCGGCGGCGGAGAGCAGCGGGCACTCGGACATCGACCGCCGGGTCTAGTTCCTCCTCGCCCTCGGTTCGGCTCTGCCTCGGCTGGAAGAACACGAGCTCAGAAGCGCCGCGGCCGTCCTGACGCGCTCCGCCACACCGGTGCAGTCGCCCGTCTTCGCCGAGTAACAGCTTCCGCCCGGCGAGCCTTTCTCCCTTCCCGCGGAAGTGGACAGCGAGATCATCGTAAAGCTGGCCCCATTTCGGAGCTCTCATCGGCACCTTATGGAGCCCAGCGGCGATCCTCTCCGCCCATTCGGCGACCGTCTCGTCCCCCGGAGAGAATTGCACATTGAAGGCGTCACCGATGAACTTCGTCAGCCGCTCCAAACGGTGCTGGCCGAGGCCCTCATCAAGCAGCTCCACCCTGGCCCACTTCACAATATTCTCCGCGTGAAGCTGAGCGAAGCCACCTCCAGGCCATCGCCAGGCCATCTCGAATGATCCCCAGTGTCGCTCGTCCGGGCTCGCGGTGGGAAGTATGGGCAATATCTGAATCTTCCACAGGTCCTGCCCAATTGTGGCGAACGCGCGCTGAATGCGCTCGTGCTCGCCGCCGCCCCAGCTGACCAGATCGGCGATAGCTTCTCGTGAGGAACTGCGAGTCTGGTCGCGGAGACAGAGAATAAGGCGCGCGCACAGGTCCGCTGCGGCGTCGAACAGAAATGAGTTCAGCGGCACGTCTGGCAGCAGACTCGTGCGGTCTGTTCTGGTGGAGAAAGGCGCATTCAAGTAGCCGGCGAATGGAGATGAAGCGCCCGGTCCCATTGGCAAGAAGTTGTACAAGATGGGAGCCTCGACCATTCCACTCATGGGGACTGCAACGGCAACCCGCGCTTCCCCACGCCAATCTAGCCAGGAGTCGCGCAGTCTTCCCGCTTCCACACTCTCCTGGACGCTGGCCATGAGCTCATCGTGATTGATGCCGCGGCTGGCAAGAAGAAACTCACCTTGATCGCCGAGGTCTACCTCCTCAAGCCGAAGCTCGAGGTCCCCTTGCCACCCTGGAAGAATGCGGCTCTTTCTGCGCAGTTCGAACAGATGGCTTGTGCCGTCGCTCACTGACTCGATCGAAAGTTGGCTGATCCGCTCAAGGAACAGAAGCATAGGAGCGCTCAATGCCTGTATCGCTGCGATCTGCTCCTCCGCAGCTTCTCGTGCCCGGGCGCTCGTCAATGGCAGCCGTACGACGGTCACGAACGCCTGCCTACCCAGGCCGATCACCGTCTCGTTCTCGGGCTCCTGAGGAACGGGAAGGCAATACGGCGAGACATCATTGATCGCTGCTTCGGCCACGTCTTCGTCGAGCAGCAACCGGCGGATATCTTGGGCAGTGGCGAATCGGAAGCAGTAGCCATCGAAAGTAGCGGAGGTCGGGTTGGCCGGATCCTTCGAATAGATCTCCGGCCAGAGCGAAACCTGCAGAACACTGCGGAAGCCTAGCCCCTTGTTGCCGATGCCTTCGTCTACCCTCTTGCTACTTAAGCCGATGTTGCAGAGCGCCCTGAAGTTCTCCGGCCCGAATGGCTTCCCTGTATTTGCCACGTAGAGGACGCCATGCTGGCCCTCGTCACTGTCAAGCCTGATGTGTATATGCCCACCTCCGGAAGTGGGCGGATGCGCATCATGGGCATTCTGGATCAACTCGACGAGGAAGCGGTTGCCGTATTCCTGGGAAATCTCCGATGCGAGGATCCTCACACTCTGGTAGACGGTCGACTTGCCAAGGGACTCCGTGAAGACCTCAAGTTCGTTTCTCGTCTTCTCTTCGATGTCGAGAGCGGGGGTGGGGGCGGTGGCTCGAGCGGCGGCCATGTTTGACGCTCCTACAGTTCAATTCCACGGCACTGCGCGGTTATCATACCCGAACGATCTGAGTGTCTCAAGTTGCGAGGCGCCAATGTTCCATCCGCATTTGGGAGAGCGGCGGGTGGCAAACCAGGACCGCCGAAGCTGGCAGAGGAGCCCAAACCCTCTGCCTCGGAGGCAGATGCTCTGCCGAATCGGCGACTGGCGACCGGACGCACACGATCCACTCTCTGTAATGTTTCTCTGTAGTCTTGGAGTAGCTTGAGGGTCAGCACTGCGAAGCAGGCTGACCCGACCATCCACTGGCCTGTGTGCCCTTTAAGTGAATTGTCGCCTGCTCGCCGCGCTCCGGGGCTTGACCTGATAGGGGCCAGTCTTTGACCCGAGAGAGTACCGTCAGCCCCTGAGACTGCGCTCGGAGGGAGGCATAGATGATCACGATCGGGGTGGATGCCCACAAGCGAATGCATGTCGCTCTGGCACTCGATGAAGCGGGGCAGGAGCTCGGCCACTGGCGCGGGTTGAACAGCGCTGCGGGCTGGCAGAGCCTGGCTCGGTGGGCGGGCGAGTTGGGATGCCCGCGGCAGTGGGCAATCGAAGGCGCCTGGAACTACGGCCGGGGTCTGGCGCAGCAATTGGTGGTGGTGGGCGAGACGGTGTACGAGGTCAATGCACGCTGGACCGCCCTTGGCCGGCGCAGCGCTCGCAGGCCCGGCAAGACGGACAGGTTGGACGCGCACGCCGTGGCGCTTCTGGCCCGAAGGGA
>Ga0315284_10005926_pt1 | contig 17396 bp, 14 predicted proteins | sample YL17G09_16_MG_FD_203696 | JGI IMG/M metagenome (GOLD analysis project Ga0315284, IMG submission 203696) | Sediment microbial communities from Yellowstone Lake, YNP, Wyoming, USA - YL17G09_16 | ecosystem: Environmental > Aquatic > Freshwater > Lake > Sediment | place: USA: Wyoming | collected...
CCAATCGACGACGCGCAGGTCCATGTGGAAATGGTCGCGGAAGGTCGAGACGATGCTCTCCCGCTCGTTGCGCCGCAGCAGGCCGTTGTCCACGAGGATGCAGACGAGCTGGTCGCCGATGGCCTGATGGAGCAGCGAGGCGGTGACGGAGGAATCGACGCCGCCGCTAAGGCCGCAGATGACCTTGGCGTCGCCCACGCGCTTACGGATGCTCTGGACGGACTCGCCGACGAAATCGCTCATCTTCCAGTCGCCGGTGCAGCCGCAGATGTCGTAGAGGAAGTTCTTGAGCATCTCGGCGCCTTTGGGTGTGTGGCTGACTTCCGGATGGAACTGGACGCCGAAGAATTTCTTGTCCGCGTGCCGGATCGCCGCGTAGGGGCAGGTCTTCGTCTCGGCGAGTCTGGCGAATCCCTTGGGCGGATTCGTGACCTGGTCGCCGTGGCTGGCCCAGACGAGCGTGTCGTCGGGCAGGTTGGCAAAGAGATCGCTTTTGTCGAGAATGGTGAGGCCGGCCCGGCCGTACTCGTGGCTCTTGGCGCGAACCACCTGGGCGCCGAGCATCTGGGCGCCGAGCTGCATGCCGTAGCAGATGCCGAGGACCGGGATGCCCAGGTCGAAGATCTTCTCATCGCAGCGCGGCGCGTTGGGCACGTAGACGCTCGCTGGCCCGCCCGAGAGGATAATGCCCTTGAGCGGCAGCTTCGTAAGCTCGGCGGCGGGAGTGCTCGCCGGATAGATGCGGGAGTAGACGTTATGCTCGCGGACCCGGCGGGCGATCAGTTGAATGTACTGGCTGCCGAAGTCCAGGATGGCAATCATTTCGCGGATCATGAAGAAACCTCATTCGAAAGGACCTCAAGGACCCAGGGGACCAAAAAGCTTCTCTTCGTCCCTTTCGTCCTTTAGGTCTCTTGGGTCCCTTTGTCCTACTAGTCTTCAAATGGCAGGGTTGCGGAATAGTTCGGGGCCTCCTTGGTTATCTGGATGTCGTGCGGATGCGACTCGCTGACCGAGGCGGCCGTGACGCGGACGAAGTGGGTCTTGGTCATCAGCTCGTGGATGTTCCGGGCGCCGCAGTAGCCCATGCCTGCCCGCAGGCCGCCGACAAGCTGGTAGACGAAGTCGCCGAGTGTGCCGCGATAGGGCACGCGTCCTTCGACGCCCTCGGGGACGAGCTTGCCGAGGTCGGTCTTGCTGCTCTGGCCGTAGCGTTCCGCGGAGCCTTTGACCATCGCGCCGAGCGAGCCCATGCCGCGATACTCCTTGAACTGCCGGCCCTTGTAGATGACCAACTGGCCGGGGCTTTCCTTGAGGCCGGCGAACAGCGAGCCGATCATCACGCCCGACGCGCCGGCGGCGATCGCCTTGGTGATATCGCCCGACTGGCGGATTCCGCCGTCGGCGATGACCGGGACGCCCTCCTTGTTGGCCACCTCGGCACAGTCCATGATGGCGGAGATCTGGGGCACGCCGACGCCGGAGATGATGCGGGTCGTGCAGATGGCCCCGGGTCCGATGCCGACCTTGACGGCGTCCGCGCCGGCGTCGATCAGGTCCCTGGCCGCATCGCCCGTGGCGATGTTGCCAGCGATCACGTCGATCTTGTAGCCGGCCTTGGTCTTCTTGACAGTGTCGATGACGTTCTGCGAGTGGCCGTGGGCGGTATCGACGCAGATGAGGTCCACGTCCGCGGCGATCAGGGCCTCGATTCGCTCGTACTCGTGAACGCTGACGGCGGCCCCGACGCGAAGCCGGCCGCGACTATCTCTGGCGGCCTTGGGGTACTGCTGAACGCGATCGATGTCTCGCATGGTGATCAGCCCGGCCAGCTCGCCGTTCGGGTGGACCAGCAGCAGCTTCTCGACCTTGTGCTCCTGGAGGATTCCCTTGGCCTGTTCCAGCGTGGTGTCGGCCGGGCCCGTCACGAGGTTCTTTTTCGTCATGACCGTGCTGATCTTGACGTCGTAATCCTTGAGAAACTTCAAGTCCCGGCGGGTCAGGATGCCGACGAGCTTCTTGCCCTCGACGATGGGGATGCCGGAGACGTTCTGCTCGGCCATCAGCTCCTGTGCCCTTCGCACCGGCTCCTTGGGCGAGAGCGTGACGGGATCGAGGATCACCCCGTTCTCGGACCGCTTGACCTTGGCCACTTCCCGCTTCTGGGCCTCGATCGAGAGGTTCTTGTGGATGATGCCGACGCCGCCTTCCTGGGCCAGGGCGATGGCCAGTGCGGCCTCGGTGACCGTGTCCATGGCCGCCGAGACGATGGGGATATTGATCCCGATGTTGCGGGTGAGCTTCGTGCTCGTCTCGGCCTCGTTGGGCACGAAGTCGCTCTTAGCCGGGATCAGCAGGACGTCGTCGAATGTTATGCCTTTGGCGATGATCTTTTCACTGTTCATTGGCGACTCCAACAGCACTTCCGCTCGACCTGTCGTTAAACTAGTTACTATAGTCGTACGCCGAGCGACCGTCAAAAAGATTTTGAGTTCAGCCGCATTCTATGCGATAATGAACCGGACGCCTGCGTCGCCAGTATGCTACGTCAGGCCGAAGGACTCGTGATGGTTATCGGAACGACTATCTTGGTTATTTTAGGGGTTGGAGAGTACTGATGAAAGCAACTCTGTTGAAGAGCGTGATTCCCGCTATCCTGGTCATCGCTGGTTTGGCCGCGGGCACCGGCCTGCTGGCTGGCTATATCGATGGGCCGACGAAGGCCCCGCAGGCCGCCGTGGAGGCCCAATGCGACGGTTGCCCGATGCTGAACACTGATGCGTGCCCCAAGATGGCCGGCGCCTCCGCCGATCCTCAAGCGGATGCCGCCCCGTGTGCCGGCATGGCTGCAACCGCAACACCATGCACCGGCACCGAAGGATGCCCGATGCCCTGCTGCCAAAAGACCGGCGAGACCCCGGCCGCCGGCTGCGCCATGGCGAAGCCTCAGGCAACCGGCTGTCCGTTCATGGACTCGTCCACTCAGGCCGTAAGCCCTTGTGGCGCAGGCGGTTGCACGCAAGTGAAGTAGCTCCGGCAGAGACCGGGGATTGGTCCGGCTCGCGGAGGCCCCGGCATCCTGCCGGACAATGCTCTCTGAAGGGCCGGACACGTTCGCTCTGGCGGCAGCATGACCCCGTCGGAGTCGAACGGGTAGTTTCTCACCTTGGCGCTTCCCTGCGGATGCTACCCAGTCAACTCCCGCAACCCCCCGCGCAGTCCAGGGAATTGCCGTCAGGCAAAGGGCAACTGCATTTGGGTGTGTGTACCGGAGCTCGGCCTCAGCGCGGGGTCGCGTTTCTTCTCGTGTTCGGCCATTGCTTCCAGGATACGGTCTATCTCTTCGGAAATAGGCATCAGCAGATCGCCGGCATCACTTTCACGTGGCTGTGGACAGAGCTCGGCAAGCAGTTGTCCCATGAGGACTACGCGGCAATCATTGCGTGAAATCACCAGCCCCGCAGCACGCAGGCGCTCGATTTTCTCCCGTGCTCGTCTTTCCGCCGCCGCGATTGCAGCCGATGGCGAACAGGCATCCCGGGGATCTTGGGCTGCTTTCCGACACACGATAATGGCATCTAACTGGATCGGTTCCTTGGCCTGCGCCTTTGGGGCTGCGACTGACATCTCTGCCTTGACTGGATGGCAGTTCACTACCGAGAGCCCGGCACGAACGATCGCTGAAAGGAGGGAGGACCAGCCGTCTGGGCGCGAATGGTGGTAGGTGAAGATCAGCAGCCCATCGTCGCGCAGAACGCGGGCACTTTCGCGGAGCACCGTGCTGAGTTTTCCAGAAAACTCGCGGGCATCGGCATCTTGAACCTCGCTGGCATGTCGCGTGGTGGATGAGCCGTTCACGAAGCCTCGTGGATAGAGCTTCTGCCACGCATAAAAGAAATCAGCAAGCTCAGAATAGTGGACATTGTCGAAGAATGGCGGGTCCGTAATCACCGCGTCGATGGACTTGTCGGGCAGCGAGATTGTGTCGGAGCTTCCACATGCGATGTAGATGGCGTCGGTCTGTATTCTCCCGTCGGAAGGGAACCCGGTTACGAGATGCCCGACGAATTCACGGTTGATCCCATAGACCTTCTCTCCTGTCGATGCGTTGAGTTCAAAGGGGTTCTTGCGATACTCGATCGCCCTCATCAGACGGGAGTTGAAAAGATTCAGGAACGATCCCGAGCTACGCGGCGTTCCCCAGACATTCGCCTCGATGGGCATGCGCTCTGGCTTGAGGATATGGTGGGAGAACATGTGCCGGACTGCCCCTGTTCCTTCTCCTTTGTAGGAGGTGAAGAGATTGTTGAACTCAAGCAGCCCGGAAAAAAGCGTCAACAGGAGATCGCGGGTCGGGCGCTCGGGAATCTCCGCGATGGCTCTTTGAAGCCAGCCGAGAGTCAACAACTGGCGGTTATTGAAGAACTGCCGCCACTGCCGGTAATTGTAGCCAATTGCCTGTCTGGTATTATGTCCGTCTTCCAGAGGTGTTTCTGGAATGCGTATGGCGCCGGCAGACAGTTCAGCGTCGAGCGTGCGTGAACACTGCTCGTATGCATGTCGATCATCCTCTGTGGCCGCTAAGTACGTCTTACGTCCCGATGGCGTCAGCACGAGCTTGGCGTAGAGACGGTGATCGGGGGGCGTGGCCGAGGCGCGCACAGTCTTGGCGATGGGGAACTGACGATGACATGCTCGGCAGGTTGCGTTCATCCCTGAAACCTCGCCCGTATCTGGAGCGAATCTCACGCCGCAGCGCGGACACTTGCATTGCTCGCCAGCATGGCCAATCTTAAACACATCGCCGCAGCCGGGACAGCAGACATGCACCTCCGGCCTATGCAAAGGATTGGCATTGCGAGCGAAAATACGCGTTGGGAACAGGTCCGTTCTTTCTCCACAGTATGGGCACGCGACGACTTTGACCCAGAAATAGTAGAGAACATCGCAAAGGATGCCGTTGGCATCCTTCGTTGTGTACAGCGCCCTGATATGCTGTCCCACGCCGGTATCGAGATGACTGAATGCAGCTTGGACATGCTTCGCATCGATCTCGCCCAAGGCGACTCGTACGCTCTCACATGCTACGGGATTGATGTCTTGGCCAAAGGCTGTAAACCCCAGTTTATACGCCTCACCGACTGTGGTTCCACTTCCCATGAAGGGGTCGAGGATGCGCCTGCCTGTGAAACGATACTGCTTATAGAAATGATCTTTCAGTGCGGCGTCCTGCGGGAGTACCGCCCCAAGGATGATTCCACGAAACACCGAACCCAGGCGATTTGCCCACCATTTATGGACGTGGTACACCGGCCGGTGCAATTCCTTCCGCCAACTCTCCCGTCGGGCAATCTCCGAGAGGAATTCAAAGTCAAATGCATCGCACTCGATCAGAGTGGTCCCGATCTTCGGCGGCCTACTCTTGCTCATCGGCATCATCCGCCTCCTCGACGTGCCGAATCGTGCGTTCCGCCGATAGAGCAACCGGTTCGCCGGAACTGCACGCAACACGCCATGCACGAAAACTGTGCGTCCGGCCCTTGGAAGGGTTCGGGATGGTCTGTGGGATGATCGTATTGGTCTTGAGATCGAACGAATAACCTACGATGATATCGGCCGTTTCGATTCGAAGAAGGGAACCGACGCACTCCATATCCTTCGGCAGATCGACGTCCGTAGGGAGGATAAGCGTCTCTGTATGCGCCAGGCCGGATGCAAGGCCGAACGGCGTGGGGGCGACGTACATCTTGCGATCACGGATCATGATGTCGCCGTAGGAGTCAAACCCCTTCACGCTCTTGTTCTTGTGAATGTAGTCATGATCGGCGTTCAGGAAGTCACCGTGGCATATGACCAAATCCAAGAGCGGATATGCATTCCCATCGGGCTCGGAAGGATAGCGGCCAAATATGTAATAGATATCTCGGCCATTGTGAAAACCCGTCGGCACTTGGCTATTGCAGTCGTAATTCAATTCGCGCCCTGGATATGCAAGGCCCTTGACCTCGAAACCAATGATATGTGCGACCAACCTGAAGTCTGGGTAGGAGTTGCGGCCCCCCGTCTCGAAGGCGAGCTTCGTTCCTTTCAAGCGGTCGCGAATCCAGTTCTGAAAGTGAAACTCCTTGTCTTGACTGCTTTCTCGGTGGATCAACTTCTTCGTCCGGATTGCGTTGACGCACTCACGGAAAACCTTCACCGCCTGCACTGAGTTGTCTTCACCTGCATTTTGGCTCGTCACGGTCATTCCCACATCATACGGCGAGTCTATTGAACACAAAACGTGAAGCAATAGGATTCTCGCCGGCTCTCATGCTCCAATCTCCAATGGACCCGCTACAGCGCCTCTCGATCCCCGTGGGGCGGTTCGGGCCAGGCAGAACGATGTTGATTATGGGCGGCTGGCGAGTGGTTGTCAACAGGCATCGTTTCCGGGGAGCACCCCAGTGCTTCGTGACTTCCCTCGTGCGACTCTCGCTTTGTCGGGTGAGTGGGGGAGTGGTTTTTGGCTTGCGCTCATGCGGGTGGCGGACATATAATCCTTGGAGGACTGTGGTTTTTGCGCCCATTTTGGGTGGGTGGGGCGGTCTTTGGGGTGAAAACGGGTAAGAGTTGGGTGTTCTTTGGCAGCGTCGGGAAGATACGGTGAACGATAGAGCTGACAATGTGCTGGTTGAGCAGGCCGCGAAGGGCGACGGGGACAGCTTTACGGAGCTGTGCCGGCGATACTATGGGCCGATGGTGGCTATTGGGCATGCGATACTTGGCGACCGGCACTTGGCGGAAGATGCGGCTCAGCAGGCGTTTGCCAAGGCGGCGGTGCATCTGCCGCGACTTCGCAAGCCGGAACAGTTCGGCCGGTGGGTGGCGGCCATCTGCCGCAACGAAGCCCGGGACTTGGCTCGGACCCGCCAGGAACCCCGCCTGGACGATGAATCGCCGGTCACCACCGAAGGGCAAACGGACTCGGATGAGTCTTGCAGAATTGTCAAAGAGGCTGTCGGCCGGCTTCCTGAGGAGGCCAGAGAAGTGGTGTTCCTGCGATTCTACGACGGCCTGTCCTACGACCAGATTTCGGCGGTTTTGGGGATTTCCGAACAAGCGATCAACGGCCGGCTGCGACGCGCCAAGCAGAGACTGGCACAGTACTTGCGGCGCAGCGGCTTCGATGAGGTGGACCCATGAGTGAGCGCATAGACGAGAAATGGCTCGACAACGAGCTTCGGCGGGTGGTGGACGGGACGACACCGGTATTCGACGCCGAATCATGGAAGCAGAAACACGCCAGAGAGTTCGAGGCGTTGTTGCGCCGGAGCGAGCAACCGGACCAGTCCGGCACGAGACGCACGGTGCGGCTGGTCTTGAGAGCCTCGATGGGCAAGCTGGCCGTAGCGGCAGCCGTCATCGTAGCGGCGGGTACCTTGCTGGTCGGGCGATTTGGGCTCGGCCCGGGCCGGCCCGTGATGGCGCCACAATCCGTTGATTTTCAGTCGCCAGCCCGAATAGTAAGCATGATCGCGTTTTCCGCCGCATTTCGACGCGGAGGAATCGACGAGTTGGACAGGCAGTGTGATCGAGCGCTCGAAAGGTTGGGACCGCGGCCCAACGGCGTATCCATGCAGGAGTTGCTCAAGGACATCAGTGGCTTAGAACGGGAAAGGACGAGCATATGAAAACAACAATTGGTTTCACAACAGTCGTGGTCGCAGGTGCACTATTTGCGTGCCTGGGTCCGGTCACCCCTGCGGCGGCCTATCCACCGGACCCGGACAATGCGGCGTTGCTCTACTATCAGGCGTTCCTCCTGGTTCCGCAAGCGGAGGATCGCACCTTGACCGATCTGGTGGCGAATGTGGCCAGCGGGGCAGTGGCCCCGAACGACCAGGTCAAGGAATACATCAAGAATTGTCGCCTCGCGATCGACTGTGCGCTGACGGCGACGAAGCTGCAGCACTGCAACTGGGGCATGCAATATTCGAAAGGATTCTCTGCTCCTTTGCCATACCTGGCACAGGTTAGGTCGTTGTCCCGGCTGATCCTGGCGGACGCCCGAATCCTGGGCGCCCAGGGGGATCATCGGCAGGGCCTGGAACGGTGCCTGGCCACCTACCGGCTGGCGGGCCACGTGGGCGATGAGGTGCTGATCTCATTCCTCGTGGGTGTGGCTGTCAGCGCCCAAGCCAGCAAGTGCGTGACGGACATCCTGGGTCAAATGCCGGCGGACGTTGGCACGCTGGCGTGGCTCAAGAGCCAACTGGCCGCCATGCCCGCAGCTTCACTGACGGCCAACAAGTCGATGGCTTTGGAGCAGGAGGTGGCCCTGGAGACTCTGCGCCCTGAACGAATCGGCGATCTGCCGGGAATCCTGGGCGATTCCGCGGCCATGAGTGCCGAAGAGATCCGCAAAGTCGTCAATGAGGCGGTGCTCGAACGGGCGCGGGACCACTACTTGAAGTACACCGCTGCCGCCCTGGCGATCCTGAGCAGCCAGACACCCTATGTGGAGTCCTGCGCCAAACTCCAGGAACTGGGGGATCAGATCGAGCAAGCCGCCACCAAGGATCCGGCGGTGGGGCTGGTCAAGATGATCGCCGCCGGCATGAAGAAGGTATATGTCCTGCAAGTCCGCCAGAAGGCGGATTTCAGCGCTCTCCAGGCGGGGCTCGACGTGTACATCGCCAAAGCCGGCGCAGGGCGGCTCCCCCAGACCCTTCCGCAGACATCGGCGCGAGACCCTTATACCGGAGGCGAGTTCAAATACGAGACGACCGCCAAGGGATTCGTCCTGCGCTGCGGGGCCAAGGATTCCGACAAGAATGAAATCCGGGAGTATCCGTTCGTCACTCCGGAGTGAGCAACGGTAGTCTCTTCGAGGGATGAAGCCGGGTCCTCGCGTGGCCCGGCTTTGTTTTGCGCGTTTGTCGATGAAACCGGTTGACAGCATTCAACGCCGTCGGTACAATTCCGAGGCTCTTGGAGACCCCAGGAGCATCTTTACAAGACTCAGCGTACGTGCTCGACGGTTGGGGCCGGTCGCTTACAAGTGCGACGCTCCCGGCAGGTACGCAGGGGGATCATAAGCCCGGAAAATCTCACGCGTGGTGAGCCTGCGTGCGCAGTGCGAAGCCCCGCACAATCAAGGAGAAAGGTCACGATGGCGACACCGGTGGAAAAATGGGTAGAAGAACAGGCAAAATTGGCCAAGCCGGACAAGATTCATTGGTGCGACGGCTCGGAAGAAGAAGCGCACAAGCTGATCGAGATCGGGATGAAGGAGGAGAAGATCGGAGAAACGCCGATCTTCCAGGAGCTGAACCAGAAGACCTGGCCCACGGCGTATTACCACCGGAGCCACCCGACGGACGTGGCCCGCACGGAGCAGTTGACCTTTGTCTGTCATCCGGAGAAGGACCAGGCCGGCCCCAATAACAACTGGATGGCCCCCGCCGAGGCGAAGGAGAAGCTGACGAAACTGACCGACGGCTGCATGCGCGGCAAGACCATGTACGTGCTGCCCTACATGATGGGTCACCCCGATTCGCCCTACGCCAAGAAATGCGTCCAGATCACCGATGTCAGCTACGTCGCCGTGAGTATGCGAATCATGACCCGCATGAGCAGGAAGGTCGTCGATATGATCGGCAGCGGCGACGACTTCGTCAAAGGCCTGCACTCGGTCGGCGACTTCGATCCGAACCGGCGTTTCATCATGCACTTTCCCCAGGACAGCCTCGTCTGGAGCATCGGCTCCGGCTACGGGGGTAACGCACTGCTGGGCAAGAAGTGCTTTTCCCTGAGAATCGCATCGTGCCTCGGGCAGCGGGAGGGCTGGCTGGCCGAGCACATGGTGGTCATGGGCATCCAGGACCCCGAGGGCCGGATCACGTACATCACCGCGGCATTTCCCTCCGCCTGCGGCAAGACGAATCTCGCCATGCTCGAATCGGCCCTGCCCGGCTACAAGATATGGACGATCGGTGATGATATCGCCTGGCTGAACGTCGGTCCCGACGGCCGGCTCTACGCGATCAACCCGGAGGCGGGATTCTTCGGCGTCGCGCCGGGCACTTCCATGAAGACCAATCCCAACATGGTGCATACGCTCAAGGCGGCCAAGTTCTACCCGACGCTCTTCACCAATACGGGGCTCGATCTCGATCAGAACGAGCCGTGGTGGGAAGGCGCCGACGGTGCCGTGCCCAAGCGTGTCGCCGATTGGCAGGGCAAGCCCTGGACGCCCGGCCAGGAGGGCAAGGCGGCGCATGCCAACTCGCGATTCACCGTCTCGCTGTACAACGCTCCGACCCTGTCCAAGGAGTTCGACAATCCGAAAGGCGTGCCGATCTCGGCGATCCTTCTCGGAGGCAAGAGGACCCAACTGATCCCGCTGGTGGCGGAGGCATTCGATTGGGAGCAGGGCGTGTTCATGGGCGCGAGGACCGGCTCGGAAACGACGGCCGCCGCCGCCGGCAAGGTCGGCGTGCTGCGAAGAGACCCGATGGCCATGCTGCCGTTCTGCGGCTACAACATGGGCGACTACTTCGGCCACTGGCTCAACATGGGCAAGCGGCTCAAGCACCCGCCGAAGATCTACGCCGTCAACTGGTTCAGAGTGGACGAGCAAGGCAAGTTCATCTGGCCGGGCTTCGGAGAAAACATCCGCGTGCTGAAGTGGATCCTGGACCGCGCGAGCAATCGCGTGGGCGCCAGGGAGACCCCCATCGGCCTGGTCCCGAACAGCGCCGACCTCGACGTGTCCGGTCTGAGCATCCCCAAGGACAAGATGGAGAAGCTCTTTGAGGTGGACCGTCAGGGCTGGCAGCCCGAGATGCAGGAGATCGACCAGTTCCTCGGCCAGTTCGGCGACCATCTGCCCGCCGGCATCCGCCGCCAGCGCGATGCCTTGGCCAAGAAGCTGGGATAGAGACCTGCCGGTTCCTCTGAAGTGAACTGGCGGCGCCTTTCCCTTCATTGACGGTGGGGTGTCGAACTCGTTAAGATTACGGCATGCCATGGCCATATGGACCGTGGCATGCCGTTTCGTTTGGAGAAATGCCGGACAAGGGCAGGGAGTACCTATGGCGGATTCAGTCTTCCTACGCCGCGTTCTATTGAAGAACTACAAGAGCATCGCGAATTGCTCCGTGCGCCTTGGCCCGCTGAACTTCCTGGTAGGACCCAATGGAGCAGGAAAGAGCAACTTTCTTGACGCCCTGCGGTTTGTGACGGAATCGCTGAACACCTCTTTGGATCACGCTTTGAGGGAAAGAGGTGGCATCAACGAGGTTCGTCGCTGGTCCTCCGGGCACCCAACGCCTTTTGGGATGCGTCTCGAATTCGTGTTGCCCACGGGGGGTGAAGGGCACTATGCTTTTCGTATGGGTAGGTTGCCCAAAGGAGGCTTCGAAGTCCGCCAAGAAGAGTGCCGAGTCCAGGACCCCGCAGCACTGGACTCCTGGTTCTACAAGGTTGAAAGAGGCGTCGTGGTGGACAGCAATCCGAGCATTGTGCCTGCCGCCAAATCCGACCGGCTCTTTCTTGTGGCGGCCTCCAGCCTGCCTGAGTTTCGTGCGCTCTACGATGCACTATCGCGCATGGGGTTCTACAATTTTAACCCAGACGCAATTCGTGACCTCCAGACAGCGGATGCGGGCGAGATATTGCGTCGGGACGGGGGTAATCTTGCGAGCGTTCTTCATGTTATGGCAAAGGAGCGTCGTGAAGCGAGAGACCGCGTTGTGGAATTCCTGGCGAAAGTTGTCCCTGGGGTGGAGGATGTGTCCGTCAGGCACGTCCAGAACAGAGAGATGCTGGAATTTAAGCAGAGAGTCTCTATCAACGAAGCCCCTCGCCGTTTCTCCCCAGAGAACATGTCTGATGGAACCTTGCGCGTCTTGGGTGTATTGACGGCCCTGTTTCAGTCGGCAGATGGCGGAGCTAGGCGTGTTCCTCTGGTAGGTATTGAGGAGCCGGAGGTAGCTGTGCATCCTGGGGCTGCCGGCGTTCTGCGAGATGCGCTGCGCGAGGCTGCCAACACGACCCAGGTGATTGTGACCAGTCACAGTCCGGACCTTCTGGATGATAAGGATGTGAGCGATGATTGGATCTTGGCGGTCGTAAGCGAGAACGGTGAAACCAGGATTGGACCTCTTAATGAGGCGGACCGGAGCCTCATGCGAGATCGTCTATTCACCGCTGGCGAACTTCTGAAACAGGGTCAGTTGACCCCAGACCTCGAAGTCATCCGACAGATTCCACCGAAGCAATTGGAGTTGTTCGGGAGGCCCGATGCATGACGCAGGTGCGGTTGGCCGCAATCGTTGAAGGCCACGGCGAGGTTGAGGCTGTCCCGAAGCTGATTCACCGCATCGCAAAAGAGGTGATTCCTGCGGTCACGGTGATAATAGGGCCTGTGCTCCGAGTTCCAGCATCCCAGCTTCTCAAGGAGGGTGAGTTGGAACGGCAGGTGGAACGTGCCGCGAGAAGGATGGAGTGTAGAGGCGGTATCCTGATCCTGGTAGATTGTGACCGGGACGGGGGTTGTCCCGCCAGAGAAGGACCGGCCTTGGCTCAGCGCGCTCGTCATGCTCGATCTGACATGCAGATATCGGTTGTATTGGCCAAGAGGGAATACGAAGCGTGGTTTATAGCGGCGGCGGAGTCCTTACGCGGGCAGTGCGGTCTTTCACAGGACCTGGTCGCTGACCCAAACCCGGAGAGCATCCGCGGAGCAAAGGAATGGCTGAGTAGGCGTATGCCACAGAATCGGCGGTACGCCGAGACGACCGACCAGGCCGCACTCACCGCTGTTTTCGACATGCAGGCCGCACGTCGCGCGGATTCGTTCGACAAGTGCTATCGTGAGATCGTCCGGTTGCTCACAGCACTCAGGCCGGACAGGTAGATCGATCTGCACTCCGTACGGAACGTCCTTATTTGTGCGGCTTGGCGGGGATGAACTGGGCGGTGAGCTTGCCCTGCGTGATGTCGAAGCTTTTCAAGCGGACCCACTTGTCGTCCACCTCGACGACCGGCTCGAACGACTGTCCGGTCAGCAGGGACGCCATGATCTTCGTGGCCAGGTTGTCCATGTCGACGGCGCCCGTGCCGACCTGTTCCTGGTACATCTTCCGGCCCATCATCCTGGCCAGGGGGGTGACGTTCATGGCCCCGACCTTGACCTTCTCGACGGCCAGATCGAGGTATCCTTGTTCGGTCATCTGCGGCTTGAGCTCGACGGTCACGACAAACCCGGCCCCTTCGACGTCGGCCGTCCCCATCAGGACGACGCGGCCGGGGACGAAGAGTACCTGGGGCGACGACAGCGAGACGCCCTCGGACTGCCACTTATTATCGGCAATCGCCTCGTTGAGGCCCTGATCGAGCACCGTCATTTCGAACGGTCGCTGCTCCTGGGCGTTATTGTAGAACGTGGATGCCAGGTCGCGATGCAAATAGGGATTCACGGTCTGGCCGTCGGGGTTGGCGGCGGGCGCGATCGGATGGTATTGAGAGGGCCTGTACAGGAGCACGCCGATGACTGCCGCGGCTACGGCCAGATCGACGGCCAGCCAACATAGGAGTATTCTACGCCTGGATTTTTTCCGCTTTTCCAATGCCCAATACCTGCCCATGGCGGCAAATTAGTTTTCCGGAAACCGCGTTGCCGACCGAATTCTATCTTGCCCGATACGGCGAGGCCGATTATAGTGATGGCAACGGTTGATCGAAAGAGTTTTGTTGCCGTACTTGAGAACGGCAAAAATCGTTGGCGGCACGGACAGATTGTCGTAAGCTCGTGCCGTCGAATTGTTACGGGAGGTAACGAAAGGAAGGTCTGTTGGGTTATGGCGAGCCATTTCTCAGATCGGCTGTGTGCAGCCGTTGAAACGAAGAAGACGTCGCTGATGATCGGTTTGGACCCCATTTACAGCCGGCTTCCTCCGGCCATCCGGGCACATCGCCAGATGAACGACGAGTTCGATGCGGCGGCAGCCGTCGATGCCATCTTTGATTTCTGCACGCAGGTCATGCGGGTCGTCGCGCCGATGGTCCCCGCGGTCAAGATCAACATCGCCTTCTTCGAGAAGTATCTTTGGGAGGGCCTGGAATCCTACTACGCCTTGATCAGCGAGGCCGATGACCTGGGGCTGGAGATCATCGGCGACGTCAAGCGGGGCGATATCGGGCACACGGCGGAAATGTACGCGGCGGCCCATCTGCAGAACTCCGAGTTGACCGGCATGGAGGACGTGCTGGCCCCCGACGCGATCACGGTCAACGGCTACGTCGGCACGGACGGGATCGAGCCGTTTGCCAAGATGGCGGCCGAAGAGGGCAAGGGCGTGTTTGTGCTCGTGCGAACCAGCAATCCCTCGGCGGGGGAGCTGCAGGACTTCAAGGGCGAAGACGGCCAGACGCTCTACGAGAAGATGGCCGAGATCGTCGGCAGGATCGCGAGCCGGCCGGAGCACATCGGCGAGAGAGGATACAGTGACATCGGGATGGTCGTCGGAGGCACGGCACCCGAGGCGGGCGCCTCGCTGCGGACGAAATACGACAAAATCTGGTTCCTCGTGCCCGGCTACGGGTCGCAGGGGGCGGAGGCCGTGGACTGCATCAGGTTCTGCAGGTCCGACGGCATGGGCGCCCTGATCAATGCGTCCCGCTCGATCATCTACGCCTACGAAAGGCCGCACTACAAGGATGAGTTCGGCGACGACTGGAAAAAGTGCATCGAGCAGGCGGTCATCGACGCGAAGATGGACCTGGCCAAGGCGATGGAGTCAAAGCTCGGATGATCCGGGTCGGTTTTATCGCCCTGTGAGTTCAGGGGTCATCCACCGTTCGCTCAGGATGTCGCATGCGCAAGGACGTTCCCACCACAAGCGATGCCTCACGCCTCGCTGAACCCTCGGTCGGGCGGATGTTCGACCGCATCGCGCCGACGTACGATCTCCTGAACCATCTTCTGTCGCTGGGGCGGGATTCCTCGTGGCGCCGCAAGACTGTTCGACAGCTCCACGCGGGCCCGGACCTCAAAGTCCTCGACCTGGCGACGGGGACGGGCGACATGCTGATTACCCTGTTCCGGGAGCGTCCCAATGTTGTAGAGGCCACGGGGCTCGACATTTCCGAAAACATGCTGGCGACCGGCCGGGAGAAACTCCGCAAACGCGGGCTCGTCGATCGCGCGAGGCTCCTGTGCGCCGATGCGTCGAAGATGCCGCTCGCGGATGGGACATTCGACGCGGCGACGATGGCGTTCGGGATTCGCAACACCCCCGACGCCTCCGCGACGCTCCACGAGATCCATCGCATTCTCAAGCCCGGCGGGACCGCCCTGATCCTCGAATTCTCCCTGCCGGCAGGTCCCGTGATGAGGTGGTTCTACCTGCGATACCTGCGGCTCGTCGTGCCGTTCGTCGGTGCGCTGGTTTCGAGAGACAGGCATGCATACCGATACCTCGACGAGTCGATCAAAGGCTTTCAGCAGCCGGCAGAATTCTGTCGCCTCATGCAGGAGGCGGGTTTTCACGACGTATCGGCGATCCCCTTGACGTTTGGCGTAGCCTCGATCTATCGAGGCACAAGAGGTCCGATTTCGGCCTGGTTCAAAACCAGGTAAGACTCTTGGCGGGTGGCACCGCCAAAATTGTTTGACGGTGCTGTTTTCGATTGGGCTGGCCCATCTGAGGCCCCACGGGCAAACGAGTTTGCCTGTGCCACCCACCCTGTGTCCCAGGAGTGTTACGACAGGATGGATGAAATTGAACTAAGCCTCGATTTCTGGTGGGACATGAGTGTTCAGTTAGCTGGTAAGAAGGTGCTGGTGATGGGCCTGGGGCGCTTCGGCGGCGGGGTCGATGCCGTGCGGTTCGCGGCGAACGCCGGGGCGCACGTGGTCGTTACGGATAAGGCGACGCGGGAGCAGTTGCAGGATTCCATCGGGCAGGTCTCCGATCTCGCGGACATTGAGTTCCATCTCGGGCGGCACGATGCGGAGGACTTCGCGACGGCCGACGTGATTGTCGCCAATCCGGCGGTCCCGCCCGACAACGAGTTCCTCCAGATCGCCCGCCGGCATGGCAGGACGGTGACTTCGCAGGTCGGGCTGTTCTTTCAATCCTGTCCCGCGCCGATTATCGGCATCACCGGCGCCAACGGCAAGAGCACGACGACTTCCCTGACGGCCCATCTGCTGGAAAGGGCAAGACCTCCGGCGTCGCAGGGCGTCTATGAGAAGGTCTGGCTCAGCGGCAATATCGGTGATCGGCCTCTCCTGACCATCCTCGATCAGATCACTCCCCGCGACCTGGTCGTGCTGGAGATATCGAGCTTCCAGGTCGAGCAGTTGATGGAGGCTCGAAAGGCGCCGAAGGTCGCTCTGCTGACCAACCTCACCCCGAACCACTTGGACCGCTACGGCACGTTCGAGGCCTACTGCGCTGCGAAGGAGGCACTGTTCACGTTCCAGGCCCTCGATGCCGCGAGCCCCGCGATTTCCATCTTCAACGCCGAGGACGAGGTCGCCCGCACCTGGTTCCGCAAGTATCAGGGGCAGCGTGGCCGGACGTGCCTGCAATTCCGTGCCGACGATGTAAGTGCCGAGGTTCAGGCCGTGTACGCTCTGCCCGGCCGCGCCAACCGCTCGAATCTCGCGGCGGCAATGGCCATCGCCAAATGCTTCGGCGTCACCGACCGGTCCATCCAGGATTGCCTGGCACAGTTCAAAGCCCTGCCGCACCGCCTCGAACTCGTCGGCGACAGGAACGGCGTCCGCTGGTACAACGACTCCAAGGCCACGACGCCCGAAGGCACGATGGTTGCCCTGGCCGCTTTCGAATGTCCGAAGGTTCTCATCGCCGGCGGGTACGACAAGCACACGCCCTTCGATGAGCTTGGAAAGAAGATCGTTTGCAGCGCGAAGGCCGCCATCCTGATCGGCCAAACCGCCAGGCAGATCGCCGACGCCATCCACGCTGCGTCCGAGAACGTCCATCAGCCCGATGTGCAATTTGCCGGCTCGCTGGCGGAGGCGGTCGAGGTCGCCAATCGAATCGCCGTGCCCAGGGACGTCGTGCTGCTGAGCCCGGCCTGCGCCAGCTACGACATGTTCGAGAACTATCAGCAGCGGGGCCGCCTCTTCGCCGAACTCGTGCAACGCCTGGGTGCGTGATTCGGCTGCACGTATTCATCAAGCCTCAGCGATCAATCCAGTAACGTCGGGTGGCTGCGTCAAGGCCGAAGGCCTTGGCGATGGTCTTCCATGCGATGCCGCCATCGCCAAGCTGCGCTTGACGATGCCACCCAACGCCGTGAACTCAGGTGCCCTTGATTTTTTCGTAAGTCTTTGTGGCGCGGTGTTTTTCGTGCCGGGTTGCCTCGCGCATCTT
>Ga0315284_10005928_pt1 | contig 17393 bp, 22 predicted proteins | sample YL17G09_16_MG_FD_203696 | JGI IMG/M metagenome (GOLD analysis project Ga0315284, IMG submission 203696) | Sediment microbial communities from Yellowstone Lake, YNP, Wyoming, USA - YL17G09_16 | ecosystem: Environmental > Aquatic > Freshwater > Lake > Sediment | place: USA: Wyoming | collected...
AATGAGCACAGTAACTTGGAATTTATTTAATGGTGCCGAGGCGGTCCGGCACATCCAGAGTGGCTATGCTATTACGCGAGTAGCTCTAGTCACTGGGTTAACGTCTGCCCAGGGGCGGCCCGACGTGAATATACTTAATGATGCTGTTGCGGCTGTGTCGACGTTCATTGGCCAGCGCGGTTCGCCCTGCTCCTACGTAACGGTGCCCACCTATTTGGAGCAGTTTATCCCGGAATTGGTTAACCAAACTACGGTGCGGGTGCGCGTCGTATATAAGGGATTGCCCGCAATCTCCGTCGATGTAGATAGCGCCTTGAGTCAAGTGGACACCAATCTGGATTATACGGGGACATCCGTTTATACGGAATATGCCTATCCTGCGGGTTACCTTTTAGATCCGGCAAAGGCTGGCAAGACGCACCGCCAGGGCGGTTTAATGCATCGGCCCACCTGGGAACCCGCCTTTACGGTTAAGTTTCCTATTACAGCTACGTTACGGGTATTTGGACCTATTATAACACCTGTTGTAGCTAACATTACCCTCGGACCGGGCTTAGACTATACGAACGATATTCACCGTTACGTGGCCTGTCTAGCGGCGCTGGTAGGGAAGGTAAATGGTGCGGCGTATGAGTTTATGCGCATCAGTGGGGCGGCCCGAACCTGGATGGTAACAAAGTTTCTAGCCACCAGCAGTGACGGAGATTTAACATTTAATGCCGCATTGACCCTCCAATACCGTGAGGCTACTTGGGATCCTTATGCTGTATTTATTAACCCTGATACGGGCCAGCCGCCGTCGGATTTAGTAAAGGGCACGGGCATTGTTCAGGTTAAAATACCTCAGGCCGTGGCTTTTCCACCACTACAGGTTGTCCTAGGGGCTACGCCCGCCTTACAAGGTATAAACTGATGGTTATTGAGCAATTTAAGGGCGGTTCACGACGGGCGCGAGCAAAACTCAATACATTAGTGCGCCATGACGGCGAACTTGCAACACTGCAAGGGGATGAGGCCGGCATTGGTCTTAACAAAGGTGCCGGCGGTACCAGTATTCAATTAAATGTGCCTGCGGTACAGCGCCGCATTCCGCGTTCAATACATCTTGTATTCCCTGTCCTGCTTACACAGGTGGGCGGTTCTCAAGGAACCGATATTGCAGCAGCCTCTTGGACCTACGATGTTAAGCATGGCATGGCACCTGGTACGCAGGCTGCTCTACTTACGGCGGTCAATCCTACGGCTTCGCCACACATGTGGCGGAGGCCAACCGTCGGTGTAATGATTAAGGCTACATTCGGCTACGCGCACTATGATCGGGATGGTGCTTTAGTGCTGGGCTGGATCAACGAAGTTGTGGACCAGGAGGCGTGTGACTGATGGCGACCGCCGGCAAGGGCGTAGTGATTGATACCGGCAAGCGTGGCGTACTCGCCAGCGGCAAGGCCGCGGTGTTCAACGCCGACGGCGATTGCCCGGAGTGCTGTGGAACGTGCGACTATTGCAAGGAAAACACTACCCCGCAAACTCTGAATGTTACCTTTACTGATGTATTACCAAGTGCCGGATGTTGCCTGGGAATGCTCCAAGAATACGACTGGGGGGCCAAGTGGCCCGGTGTCGAATCACCCGTGGCTTACAAGTGGGTAGAAGCTCCGACCGGCTTTGAGGAAATGGAGTTGATGCAGCAAGAGGGGTCTCCATGCCAATATGACGCCGTGGCTCTCCCCACGACCGGGAAGATAGCCTGTTACAAAAAGGGCTACTGGCGGGATGAGGTGTGGATTGACTACGAGGATTGCGAAAACGACGAGTACAGACTGGGCACGCTTGATGTTGCCTTTTTCTATGCTTATGCACAGATAGGCGGCGGGGACGATGCTCTAGTTAAGTTGTGGTGTGCTTTCATCACTCCCGATAATGAAGAGCGGTTAATGCTGGAAGTTGTCTTTGGAAACGCAAAGGAAATGTTCAATGCAGTAACGGACTTGCCGAACGATGAAGAGGTTCCCAATAAGATACTTTGCCTGACGGAATGGGACGAAGATAATGTGTACGCGGCGGATGATTGTACGGGATTGGCATATGGAGGGGCCGTCAATGTTGTCCCAGTCGCACTTGAGGAATCTATGTTCGACGGTGGTTTTGATTTTTGAACCGGAGATAACATGGGCATTATACATAAATACACCAGCACGTGGCCAAGTGGTAGGAAGGTAAATGCCTCCGACTGGAATGACGAACATGTTGTGGAGATTTGGAAAGGAGAGTATGTCAACGAAACTGCATACGTAATCAATGATGCCGTTTCATACACAGGTTCGTCGTATATCTGTATTGCCGACACAACAGGGCATTTGCCGACCGACACAGAATACTGGACCTTGTTGGCGGCAAAGGGTGATCCTGGTGATAAAGGTGATAAGGGTGATCCTGGTGATCCGGGCGCTGATGGTGCCAAAGGCGACCAGGGTGATCCCGGTGCCAAAGGCGACCAGGGTGATCCCGGTGCCAAAGGCGATAAAGGCGACCAGGGTGATCCAGGCTACGGCGCATGGGACAGCATCACCGCTGTCAGCGGTTCCGATGCCACCACAACAGGTCAGAGCCTAGTGGACATCACCGGACTATCTTTTGCGGCGGCCGCAAACTCAGTCTACGAGATCGAAGCTGTTCTGCGCGTGACGACATCGGCTGTGACTACCGGTTGCAAGTACGGCGTTCAGTTCTCCGCGGCTGGTGCAGCGGCGCAAGTTACCTATGCCGGTTCCGTGACCTCGACCACCGGGGCTATAACCAGTACCAATGCACTTAACTCGGCGGACGCTACGGCCTTCCTGACCACCTCCGGTATGGCAGGTACGATCACAATCAAGGGTTTCGTAACTACTGGAGCAAACGCCGGCAATATCACTATCCAGCACTTGAAGGTGACCAGCGGAACCTCCACTGTCCGAATCGGATCCTGTTTGAAGGTCAGGAAAGTAGCATGATAGACTTCACCACAACATGGCACTGCCGAAGTCGAGCGCACTGCAACGCCTGCCGAAACGACCCGATCTGGCGGGCTACGATGGCGAAGTCGTTCATCATGCCAGAGAAATGCCCACATCAGGCGGGCTTTGGCGACAGGCTCGCCGACTTCCTGAAGCGCCCGCTGGTTGCCAAAGCGGTGAAGCGACTGACCGGAGTTGACACACACAAGCCCTGCGGCGGCTGCAAGAAACGCCAAGCATGGCTGAACAAAATAAGAGTTTGAATCATGAGCATAGCAGATAACATTTTCACGGGCGGCGCAGGGACCGGCAACCTGGCCACGGCAGGCAACTGGACAGTGGCCATTGGCGGATGAAATCCAGGGCCCTCAAGTTCTCCTCCCTGGATATTTCGAGCGGCGCCTGACCACCGCCGCTCATTCTATGTAATGAACCAAATCGAGTAGCCAGGAATACCCCGTGGTTATTAGCGATAGAATATTCGGATTGGCCACAAAAATTCGTAGGTCCATGAGCCAGCCTCCCGTGATATCCTGACCCAATACATAGACCGGTACCCCGCGTGTTGCCCAGCGCAAGCAGATTAAGCGTTGTCTGCCCTGTAGTAATTCAACCCGCCATTTCGGGGCCACCTTAAACTCTATCCAAATTTGCTTACCGTCGGGCCGCGTCCATACAGTATCGGGTAAGCCACTCTGATAGAGTCCGCCATGTAGTTTCTCACCATCCCAATGATAAGGCAGTGGTTCAACTATCTTTCGAAAGGCTAGAATTAGCTTGCTCTCGGGTTGCGGCATTTATTTTCTCCTGAAGTTTAAGTTCGAACCAGGCCACGGCTTTACGGATGCGCGGTTCCAGATCTGGCGCGACGCCCTGAACGGTACCCGCAAGGGTCAAGAATCCGCCGCCTGCGGGATGGAGGCTGCCACTCACGCGAAGTCTTACGATTGGTCGCATAGGTGATTATCCCAAATATATTCTACAAGGGCGCGCCAATTAGCCTGCTTATATTGGTGCCCGCCTCGGTGTAAGAATACTAATTCAAGGCTGTATATTGGTCCCTCCGACCCAGTCAATAGATAAATACTACCGCCTATTAGTAACCAAGGCCCGCAAGTAGTATTAAGTAACGGTAGGTAGAGGCCTAGATACCTACTTAGATGGGGCAGTATAAAGGTTAACTTTTTCATATTTGTTCGCATAATTCCTTGCACTCGTTCGCCTCCTTATCGGGACGCCAACGTACAAAGCGCGGAAATCGCAGTTTATTATCCACGGTGATCTTGTCGAAAGCCACCTCCACCACCTCGCCCACGTGTTGCGGAATTTCACAGCGCGCTACATCATTCATGTTACCGCAGCGCCCCGCAGGCGTACCTGCCCCCGTAGCTAGAACCATTGCATTGGGTCGACGATCCCACTTGCCTGCGGTGCCCACGGTGAAACCCATCACCACGAGGTCCACAGTTTGAACAGGCTTCCACTTCCACCAGTTGGCGTACCAATACTGTTTAAGGACGATGCCTTCAGCAGCAGGCCAATAATGGTGATGAATGGCGGCTAATTGTTCGAGCGAAGGTTTTGGCTGTGCAACATAACAGTCAGGTAGAGGAAAATTGCTACCTACTCGTGCGCGCCCTTGTAAATATAATTTTGCAGATAGGTCCTCGCCCGCCCACATAGGGCAGGTAAAGGGCATAAACCGCAATTTATGCGGAAATTGTTTGATCGCCGTAATAACCTCCGCAGCCTCATGTTCAGGCCAAACGAGTTCACCCTCCACGATGGTGCCCTTAGGTAAAAGCCCTAGGTCTCCATTCAAGCGTTGTGCCAGGGCCTCGGGTAGATATGTATATTCTCCGGTAGTAGTAGAAACAGTATGACCGTGGGCGCACACATCTTGTGGGCTATTCACGATGAGCCTGAAAAATTGGCCATCGAGTTTAGGCTCAAGATATAAAACTTCCGCATCCACCCTGGATGGATTATATATGCCTTCAGGTCGATAGATTGCAGGCATCGAGAAGACTCCTTAGTATGGAACCTTAATATAATCTAGAACTTTACCACAACCTAGTTTATTTATGCAGTAATCCCACTGTTTAGGATGAGATAGGCGCATACGCTGAAACCGGTTCGGCTGTTTTTCCAAATGTACACCAAACATGCAAAACATACAGCCCGTGCGTGATTCGCCTCTATCGTAGAGACAACAATACGGAATTTGATTTCGTTTAATATATTCTAATATATCCTCGTGTTTCCAAAAAGCTAGTGGCATAGAAATTGGGTGATTATTAGTAAAAGCATTGCATCCTTGCAAGTTATACACGCGACGTCTTAATTGACTTTCATCCGCTCTAGTGCCTGCGTATGGATGCCGCCCTGTTTGTTTTTCGTATTGTTTGAATGGGCGCTTCTTTAACCAATCACAACACTTATCGGATATTAAAAAAGGCGCATCTACTAAAAAATGCCATTTTTCTGGTAATTTTGATCGGGGACATTCAACACCATCGGATCGTATCCCCAACAAAAACAATATTGCAGAATCCGATGCTAGACCATTAGCTCGAATCCTATCCATCTTCATAGCAGTTTCTTTACTTATAATAGGATAGCCATAATCTTTAATAACTTGAGCAAATGTTACGGTGGGCCGGATTGTTACAACGGGCGTTTGATTTACATGAGCAACTATTTCAGGATACTCTAGGCCAGTATTAGAAAATACACAAGGAACTTCAGGATAACGTGAAAGGACTAGGTGCCTAAGTACCGTGGAATCCAGACCGCCTGAATAACTAATATATACAGAGCCTTCCCAGTACTCATACCATTCTTGAATTCGTAAGAGAGTCATACGAATTTTTGCATTCAATGGTAGGGATTGGCGCTGGACTAATACATAATTAGGCAAGGGCATCGAGAAGACTCCTTACACGGTTGAGCCAAGCGCTGCCGGGCACCTTAGCGAAAATATGCGTCGTAACCCCATGCCATGGTGGCATTTCCGAAGCAACTACCTCAGGCACCTTGTGTCCTGTTTTGAATACATTAGGGTGCATGTACCAGAGAGCCTCTAGTTTTAAGGCCCAGTCATCAATATAATGAATGATCTCGCGCTCTGCCTTATCCGGAGGCGCAAGATTTAGATGCGCATAAATTGCATTATCCACCCGCAATTTAGCGGCAACTACTACTTTTTCAATCCCTAAGGCCACCGTTGTAGGTCGGCGTATATCACCCACGTAGGCTTCGTGTGCATCATGGAGGATTACTAAGAGTCGTAGTCGGGGTGATAGGTGCGTTAGATTTAGCAAACTCACGCAGGCGTTTAGGGATTCTGCGCTGTTATCACAGAGGTCTCCGATGGGATCCGCCTTTCGTGGGAGTGTATCATTTAATACCTTAACAGCATGATCTAACAGAGCTTCACAAAACAAACAATGATCCTCATCGGTCTCCCACCGAGTAGTACAACCGCCCCAACGAATGATGCCTGCAAGACAGTGCGCAATATCCTCGAGACAAATATCGGTTGGTTTTATATTGTTGAGGTCGATCCATCGGCCGCTAGGCATGTGCATTATTTAAACCTCCATGTGACCCGAACCAAACCGAGAACCCGAGGAATACCTAATTGGTCCCAGAGTGCATCCGATAGATCAATGGCTGCATGATTACAGTGAGGATTACGTTCAGCCCGAGGCCGCCTATCCAGGCGCCAATAGGGATCCCGCGTATAATGAGGGCCTACATCCAATACAGGAGCTTCTACACGCCGTCCTTGATACTCCACCACGACAATTCGGCGAAGGGCGCTGCGCGAAGGCAAGGCTACAAAAACAGAGTCGGATTTAATTATTAGGCCCGAGGCGGTGCGATGACCGATTAAACCTTCTCGCGAGGCTACGACCGTGTAGGAGGGTGGCGCTAGGAGGGCCGCTAAAAGAATATAACTCATACACCATGTCCTTTCTTCGAAGTACCTTTCTGTTTACGGGATTCGCGATCACTCCACGTCATAACCGGATTGCTTAAACTTTTAACCAGAGCTGTCTCAACTTCAGCATCGGTGGCGCCACGATTCAAGGACTCCATCTGGCTCCAGGTGGCGGCAGAAACCTTACAGTCCGCACGCATAGGGATACGAAATGGCGAGGTTTCAAATATAACATGACTGCGCCGACAGAACTCGCCCGCCTGCGGACGCGCCACCGACCAGATCGAGGCATCATGTACCTCATTGATCATGTGACAATCCAGGTCGGGACAGGACTCTCGGACCACGGTACTACGGTCCTTCATATAATCACCCACGGTGCCCTGTACCACGTAGTTTACCCCGACATAGGATCGGGCAGCGTCAATTCGATACACCCGCCCGTAATAATTTTTAAGCCAACCGCGGGCTCGGCATAGGTTACCCACGCGTCGTTGGAATTGCCGGATCTCAGGCACTGTGCGATGGTACATATTATAGATCAGTTCTGCCGCGGCTGCCATTTCGTTTGAGGCGAACATTGCGGCGCCTCGTTGCATCGCAATACCACCCTCAAGCATCGAGTGCAATTTAACCGCTAGTCGATCATCGCCCTGCCGAAGGGACATGGCTAGGAGGGCGGACAGCGCGGCAATCAATTTTTTCTTGCCCATGCCATAAATAAGAGCGAAGTTCATGGTCTTTGCGAATTGTCTCGACACACCTAACTTGTTTGCTAGCCACTGATGGAAATCGGTATCAATGTTCTTCTTATACGCCGCCATTATTACAGGCGCGCTCGTATAATGACCAAATACACGGTATTCGGCCTGCGATAAGTCGTAGTAAACCAAGCAACGACCATCGGCCTCCTCAATCCAGGCTTCGGCTAGGTCATCGAAGTTTTGTGCATTAGGCCCGCTTGAGGAGAGTCGGCCCGTGCCCGTTCCCCATTGCCTAAAATCAGGATGTAGTCTGCCATCAGTACCTAGGGCGTTGAGCCACCCTTGACAATATGTACTGGTGATATGCGAAATCCGAGAGGCCTCACTAAGCATGCGGCCTAAATTAGGCGGGAGGCCCGGCGGCACGATGAGGGATTCTAAACTCATCATAGCCCAAGAAGGTTTTCCATCGTCGGTCCATGCGGTAGGCGTAATACCTAGGGTACCCTGCAGGAAGGCATCCAATTCGTCGGAGGAGGCAACATTTACCTCATAACCCGCAATCGCTTTTATCTCATTTAGTAGATATATTAAACGTTCCAAAAGGATTACATAATCCTTTTTTAAGCGCGCAACATTAAGGGGAATTCCGAAAATCTCACTGTCTAATAATAATTTGGAGACTCGTTGCTCGATGGCCCAGATTGTTATACTAGGCGCCGGTAGGTGTTTAAGTAGATGCAGACGCAATCGAGCCGTTAATCGCGCATCCTGTTCCGCATAATCACCCATGAGGCGAATTGGTACGCGGCCCCAATCCTTAGTATTCAAGGCTTTAATGTAGGTTTTTACACGAGCATCCTTATGCACATTTAAATAATCGGCGGCTAGGGCCTCCAAACTATACCCAGTACCTCCAAAACGACGATCCCGACTCCCATAAACAAGGCGCGCCAACACAATTACATCTTGAAAACCACCTAGGAATTTAATCCCGTCGAAATGCATGAAGCGCGCATCAAACTTGGCATTATGATTCGCGTAAGTTCGTGTAGGACAAGCAAATACGTCCCGAAGGTAGTGTTGAACAGCCTGTAAGGGCAAGTTTTGATCCGCAAATAACGGATTTTCCTCGCCGTGATGTCGTACAGGTAAATACCAAGTCCTGGAACCATCCTCGGTACTTAATCCGAAACCTGCAATTCGGTGCCCTTGAAACGGATTCAATGCAGGTACAGCATCATCCCAGGATGTAGTTTCAACATCACAAATGACCACAGCGTGGTCGTCGAAGCGAGGCAGATCATTGAGGTCCTGAACAATCATAGGGTATATTTACCGAACCTACCGCGGCAGGGGTAATCAAATGCGGGAAAGCGTGCCTTACAAATGAAGCCCACCCCACCACGCTGTTTCACAGGACACTTAGCACAAGGGCCCTTTTCGCCCTTAACCAAAATTATGCGACCACCAAGTCTGTCTTGTAATTCACTTAATTCAGTTTTCATGCGATTAACTCCTTCACTATAGTTATCCAACGATCCAGATTCCCTATATCAAAACGTGTAATCCACGCTGGATGCGGAATATGTCCTTGATATGGCACATCCAATACCCGTAGATGCGCCTCTGCCGCATTGCCCATGGCGATAATTCGGCGCGGTTTAAGATGGGCCACCATCGCCGCGGTCAATAAAGGTCCGCCCCGTTGGGTGTAAGCATTATGTAAATGCACCTGGGACGGTCGTAGTCCAGCGCCGTGCAAGATAGCGTATAAACTCTTACAGGCACCTTTATTCTGGGTAGAAAAGAAGGGCAAGGCATCCGATAAGCGCGCCCAGGGGTTAAGTTGTTCTCCTACAAATAGGACATCCGGGGTTAGACTACCGATACCAAAACCCGGATAGGCCTGCGCCCGTGCGAGGCGCGCCTCATAGGTTTGAATAATGGTTGGAATTTTTGGATTCACCAGGCGCGTGGCCGGTAAATAATCCCACCAGGAGGGATTTTGTAATTGATAATGACCATGAATAACCAATATCTCGGCCAGCGGAAGATCCTCAGGCCGCTCGGCATATCGCAACATGATTTTTGCTTCATCCGGTTCTAGTTGAACATAGACCGCCCCTGTTCGTTCAGCTAGAAGATTCATGGACCATAATTCTGGAAGATTGAGATTAGGAACTTGTCCCTCGGCTGTCCGATAAACCCATTCACTGGGCCACCAACGATCCACGACCGCACATCGATGTCGTGCAAGGGCTAATAATAGCCTCGACATATTAGGTCCACGATCCCGCGGGCGCAAAAAGGGTATGCCCAATCGTTTGGCTAATTTCTTGCCCAGAGTCGTCTTACCCGCTAAATCGCCGCCCTCAATATAAATAGCCATTAAAAAATCCTCAGGATTGCATGATTGGTAGGCTCATAGTACTCAATGTTTATTTGTTCCGCTTGGCAAAACTCTCGACAAGCCTCCGCCGCGCCACCTTCTCGGTTCGGGATATAATCATGGACCATAATTATACCGCCAGAGGATATGCGCGGTAGAAGGAAAAATAAAGTATCCAAGGTTGGTTGGTAATGATCCAAATCGACGTGTGCAAAACAGAATTGATACCCGGTTAATTCATGGAGAATAGCGGGTACAAAACCCACGTGTAGGTAGGTATTATTTAGACCTAGAGCTTCGATCCTAGTCCGCAAGACATCCGGACCACCCACATCGTAATGGCCCTTATCCAGGCCAGGCCAATCCTGGGGTCCCGGCTCTGCCAAGCCCTGGAAAGAATCCACCCCGTGGCAACAGGTATTCCATATTAGGCACGCCTTAGCCATTGATAAAAGGGTCTCGCCTTGATAAACTCCGAATTCAATTACATCTCCGTGGATGCCTGCCTGAAACACCGAGTTTAAGAAAGGACTTAGATGAGTTAAGTACATGCCAAATAATTTCTTGTTCATAGTTGCACATCCTGCGCCTGTAACTGGCGGCCCTCATAGGTACGAGGTAATCGGATTGCTGTTGGGCGGGGCGATGAGATTTCCTCATTGGTGCCTGAATAAATAAGGTCAGTTGTAACCCAAGGGTACGTATCATGGAGCGCATCCGGCTGCCAGAGTGGTGTCCAGATGCCCTCATTCTTGGCACCATGAAACCAGCACTTGCCGGTGGCGCAGGGCTCCTCAAACATCTGTGCCATGGTTGGGTGGAAGGTTAGTATTTCCGCTTTCAGGCGCCTTGCAAAAAGTACCATTTCCCAGGTTTGACTCATCATACAACAGCGCTTTCGATAAAGCGCCAGGACGGCAGCCAGGGAAGCCTGCATGTAAATGTAAGTACTGATGCCCATGGGCAGCAGATAACGTGCGGATTGTACAGGAATACCGGTATCGAGTAACAATACATAAGCCATCTTAGCTTCCAGGCAACAAGTCTCAAAGGCTTCATACTGATCCAGATCATTGGCAATACATCCAGGCACAATGATGTCTGCATGTCGAAAGTCCGTATCGCCGGTACACTGCTGCATGAAGGTAACCCCAATGCGTTGGCGCACCAATTGATGCGTGAAGATGCGAGATACACCTGTAATCTTAAATACATATTGTGGAATCTCCTGAAGCATCCACATGCCCCGACCCTCGATAGTGGCGCGCGTGCGGGGATCGAGCGATCCGGGCTTCGGTACAAAAGCCGCGTGCGTAGCCTGTACCATCTCGTTCATGGCTTGACTTGGGTAGAAAGAACTCATCAGTTTTACCTGAATCGAATCTTCCATATTCCTAAAAGTGGTGCGAGGCAACTCGCCCGGAAAAGACTGCATAGGATTGGTAAACACTTGATGTAGCTGATTGGATTCAACGCGAGGCATTGGTAATCTCCTTATGAGCGCGGGCTTCAACTATGGTGGACTTTACATGAAACATTCGCACAATTTCGTTACTATTAAATCCGTGGTGGACCACGAGACAAAGCCAGTACTTATAAACATCAATCAATTCTTCCAGCAGCGCCTCGCGCGATTTTTCTAATTTATTACGATGCAATTTCCAACTCTTGCAATCCAGTACCTCAGTTACCTCTCGGATGATGGCGAGGCACAGAGTGTTATGTACCTGGATAGGATCCTGCACCGCATAACGTGGACTATCAGTGCGCCAAAATGCCGCCTGCCTTACGAACATGTCCTCAAATGTATCCTTCATACCAGCGCTCCTCGCCAAGCTTGTGCTATTCCTAGATTACCCCTGAAGTATTGCTCTATTTGGCCGTAGCCACTCAAAAATCCATCGCAGGATTCCGCCAGCATGAGATTGAGCCCGTGATGTTGGGTGGTAAAGGCGATGATCCGATAGGCTGCGGATAACCCTCGCGCATAGCCCATTTCCCAAATGGTACCCGGATCGAAATCGTCGATGCAGGCCAACATGAGATCGCCATTTCGGATCGCTTGGAGATTACCCGCATAAATCTCGCGCGATAGTCGGCATTTTTCTTCAGGCGCGGCGTCGTGCCTAAATTGCGGCTGATCGCGGCTAGGCGAGAAACATTCGATCTTAAGATCCGCAAGAATCGCCTCGAGCCTTCGGATAACGAGACCCTGTCCTTGCGTAAAGAATGGGCCAGCAAGATAGACTTTCACTTTACGATCTCCTAAGATGCCGCTCGAACAGCGGCCGCTATTTCGCGCAGAGTATCCATCGCATCATTTAAGGTAATTTCACCGGGCTTACGCGACCAAGCCTCGAGGGCTTGTCTTATATCCTGTAGAGTCTTAACCGCAACGGACTCCTCTATCCCTATAAACACCGCGCCGCACTTAGAACATGTTGGATGGATCATAGTTCAACTCCACTCTGTGCTTTTTCTAGATTTTCCAGGGACTCGTTCGACAATTCTTTGTTAATATCCAGGCGCCGCAACAGCGCGATAAATGCGGGCGTTTTTATGTAATAGCCTTGTCCACGTTTGATGGCATTTTTGCGCGCCAATACTGAAATCACAGTCTGTGATTGATCCCGGTCCAGCTCGGTCCACGCCATGATGTCAAAGATCGTAAAACCCTGCACCTCTAAGAGTTGCCGCGCCACATCCGCTGCATAAGGCATGGCGCGCAATGCCTCAATTACCACCTCTTCGTCCTGGAGTACCTGATCGCCCTTAAGTAGCTTCGAGTATTCCAAATAGCCAAAAGACTTTTTAGAATACTGGGACTCCAGGAATGCTACGACCGCCGCGACATGGCAGGGCAATATGAGCACCTGATCGTAGTCTTCGGTTGAGAAGGTGCGCGCCGCTAAGGCGGCAGCTAGCCGTGCCAGCTTTAACCGCTGATCCGCAGGCTCTACTAATGGAATACTAGAAACAAACTTTTCGGATAAAGCCCCAGCCCCTTCTAAAATAGCATCCACGGTGGCCTGTGAAAACTTAATTTGCTCCGCGGTCCTTGACCAGGCCCACAAAATCAGGTCTCGACATTCATCCGATTTATAGATATGATTATGTTGCGGACGATCACGCTGCGCCATATTGAGGACACTCTTCGGTACCTCACCGCTGGCTACGGTAATCGCCAGATCAAAGCGCCGGATGTCCTCTAAGGATCCAATCAGTTCACGGATGGCCTCAATCCCGAAGTTGTACGCCATGATCTGACGATCACTTCGCGCGTTACTAATCCAGATAAGTCGCGTTCGTGCATTGGTCCGCGTCTTTTCGATCTTGCTAATCTCTGCGATACCGGAGGATCGCATATCGGTAAGTTTGGCGATGATCGAGGGATCCATCCCCTTAACTTCTTCTAGGACCACCAACCGCCGATCATTCAACGGAATAATGCCCCAGGTCACAAACCAGCGCTTATTCGTTTCCTGTAGGCCACCCAATAGGCCCGCCACGCTGGAACCCTTGGTATCAATCTTTTCGCCTACCTGATAATGATCCTGCAAGCGTTTGATGGCCTCGCTCTTGCCCTGCCCACTATCCCCAAGGACCAGGCCCTCAACCCAACCCTTTTCAATACGGCCTTGAAAGGGCATGTATAGGGGCGAGTGATACACCAAATCATAAAACAGGTGCATATCACGGCGCTGATAAATCTGTGTGACATTACTCTCCAGATCCGCATAAATGTCATCAAGTTTAACGGTTAAGCCTTCCGTGGTCCAGGTTTCGGGCTGAAATATCTTTAGCCGTTCCGGATCCTTTAACACGAAGGTACTGAGAGAATCCACGGCCGGCTTGGCATCTATGATAAGGAGTGTAGCATACTGGGATTTTGGTTCACTAACCACCCGCCCCGTCATGGTATATGCCGTGTTAGGTTCAATACCGTAGCCTACGAAGAAGGCGCGCCGCACCACGTGATCCGCAGCCTTCATGGTCATTTTTAATTGAGGGATGAGCCGCAATTCTTCAACATTTTGGGACTCTATCGCTGCTAATTTACAACTAAAACACTTGGCTGGAATATGGCCAATTTGTTTTAGCGCCATATTTACCTGCGTGCTAGGTACCGCGACTAATTCAAGTAACCGAGAATCGGTCTCATGAATTGTAAATTGAGAATCTTTTTCGCCAGCCCGAGGGCAAAAGAGACACATATCCTTGTCCCGCGGACAGACGACCTCAATCACTCGAGGTACGATATATGGCGCGGTATCCTTCGCTGAAACCACGACGTTGCATTCAATCAACTTACCATTATGCTCCGCGCGGGATGCCTCACCTAGATGTAATTTTAGAGGTTCTTGAAAAGTTTCAGGTGTATCCTCAGCGCCTATCTGTTGAAAGGGCACGCTATTTTGTAGCAATACGCTGAGGTCCGCGGGTGTCTTACCGACCTTCAGGATATACTCGTCAACTCCACCTGTGGGATATTCGTTAATGTCCAATGGCAGATTGATGACATGTGCCGTAGCACCCGCTCGGATTAAACCCTGTGCCGCTAAATGCGCCCCGGTAACGCCAGGCTTATCAATGTCATAGATAATATAAACTATCTTACCCGCGAATAGCGAACCTAATTCAGGATCCCAGGTCTTAGACCCGCCGGTTAAACTTATTGCCTCATGAACTCCTAGTTGGCGCAGGAGTAAGGCCTTGAACTCACCCTCCACCAAGAGTAATTTTTCGGATTCAAGAGCGGAGTGCGGATACACCCGACACCGGCCATGTCCACTAACATTAGTCATCTTTTGTTTAGAATTGGTCGGGGACCAACAACGCACATTTACGATTTCGCCCGCGCCATCGTAAATCGGTATGGTGACACGATTTTGGCGTAGGCCTAATCCATACGCCTTGCACGTAGCCTTGGTGATGCCCTTACGTTGTAATAGAACATCTAGCATGGGTTTATTGCAAAGAAGCGCCTGATGCCATTGTTCCACCTGGGTGGGATCCAGGACTTCTTCTGTTTCATCGGACCGCAGACCCACCAGCCGCAGGATTGCATTACGGGAGATGTGTAAATGGCCCGCCAACAGTTGAACGAGATCGCCATGTGCGCCACAAGCCAGGCAATTGAATACCTGCTTATCAATGTTAATGCCACAGGATGGGTTAGTGTCCGTATGAAAGGGACAGAGCGCAAGAACCTCGCCATCCTTGACAGTAGCTGTTAACTTTACGCCGTAACGTTCTAATAGTTCAGCGGCGTTAGAAAACTCAGCCATATTAAATCCTATCGCCTCTTAGGTTGAGCCTGGAGGGCCTAAAAATAGTATGTATGAGCAGAGCCACGCAAAAAGGATTTGCTTTCACCTGGGCGCAACCGGGCAAGCCTGGGAGGGTTTCTCGCAAAACAGCGATTTTAGCAAGCCCTGGGCTGCACCCGAATCTGTTAAACAATTGCACCTTCCTGCACCACTTGATCCGAATTAAAATATGCAAGGTGCAATTGTTTAACAAAGCCCTGCCGCGCGCCGCAACATCCGCATGTATCCGCGCATATATTCTCGTGCGTATTCCTTACGGTTTTTAACTGGTGGCATCTCAACGCCTATAACCGCAGGTCTGCCGCGTTTTCGCTTAGGAATTCGGTATTCACATTTGGCGCAGGCACTTAACGGTTCCTGGCAAGTTATTCGATTTGCCAAAAAGCGGACACACTTATAGTAACGTGACTTAGTGGATGGAATCCATGCGCTACACTGGGCACAAGCCTTCCGACCTTTCAGAGAACATCCATTCTGTTGGCAAGGCATACTGTAATCCTTTCAAGTGGCCGGACGGGACTCGAACCCGCACATATTGGTTAGCGATACTCTCGCACCCCAACCGCTCTTGGCCTATTGCGCTACCGGCCTAATAAAGCCTGATTCCACCGATTAAGCAGAACCAGGCTGTTCAACAGCCGCCACGGCTATATTTCGGTTTCACTTTCTACAGTGGACCCTTCTTCTTCATGGACCGGCGCCGCGGCGCTTACCACCGTGTCCTTTAACCGAGCATGTTCGAGTTTCAAGTTCTCAAACACCGCTTCGGGCGCCCAGCCGGCATTCGTGAAGTTAAACACGTAATACCGCTGCCCTACCTTGTTGCGCTCTTCGACTGCGTAGAAGTTGTAGACGCCCGCGAATAAGGGCTTGTTGCCGCGCATTCGTGCCAGCGTCAAGAGTTTACGTCCATGCTTGTAATTGGTCCGAGCACAACAGATACAAAACATCTGGGAGGCATCAAGCGGATTTTCCACATCCACGGGTTGAACAAGAAATACCATGTACTCGGTAATCGAAGGCACCTCACGGCCTTGCTCATTGATGCTGGTCTCGCCACCCTTGCAACGCTTCGCCAGGGCGCCCTCGGGGTCCTGGGAACGATCAACCATTCCACCACCCTCGATGCGGGCACTCCATTCGATCCACTCGTGCCAAAACATCACGGGCACGATAGCGCGCTTCTGACTGATAGCGGCGATTAATTCCTCGGTTACCGAGTTATAAATCTCACCCGCTTCGGCGGCCTTATCCGCCACCCTAGGCGATAAGCCCTGCATTAGGATAGCCCGAGGAAACACCAGGTCGCCAGCCTGTTGGTGTTCGAAGCCCTGCGCACCTTCGGTGATGTAACTTGGTACCGCGAGCGGCGCATCCGGTGCCTTTGCCAACTCTGTCTGTTTCTTCTTTCCGTTTGCCATATCAATTCTCCTTACGAGTTAAGCCAGCTACGCGCTGGCAGTGAATATTGGACCTGCAGGGAATCGAACCCTGGTCCTGTGATACTTTGTATATACCCTAACGAGCATCCCAAGTTTGCGTCCTGGGTGACGTACTTCGGGGGCGAATCCACCATCCGGTTTCTTAAAGCCGGCAAAGTATCCGATCCGAGAACCTGCCACCCTTATCGGAGTCCAAGCAGCAGGTTAGCGGCTAGGCCGCCATACGAACAGGGTTCGCATTTAAGCGTTTGATGGATAGATTAACGAGGCCAACCATCATCCTCGGCTCGTGGAAAATATACGCCCTATCCAGTCGAAACCATTTCAGGCCCAAATACCGCGGCGGGCACTCGAAGCCCAGGCGTCCCGCACATTCCTACGCCCGCGGTACCACTCGTTGATTTGGTGAGCATAACCCCAGAATCCCGTTATCGCATCACCCTCGAGGTTGTGAACACGGAACTCTTATACAACCGGTTACCGCTGACGGCTCATGGCGGCCAGCGGGGTGTCCGGGATCGAGGCCTATATCCTCATTTCTCGTGCAATAGCGCCTGTACGATCACCTTAAGTGCCTGCAAAA
>Ga0315284_10005930_pt1 | contig 17392 bp, 15 predicted proteins | sample YL17G09_16_MG_FD_203696 | JGI IMG/M metagenome (GOLD analysis project Ga0315284, IMG submission 203696) | Sediment microbial communities from Yellowstone Lake, YNP, Wyoming, USA - YL17G09_16 | ecosystem: Environmental > Aquatic > Freshwater > Lake > Sediment | place: USA: Wyoming | collected...
GTTCTCATGGGGCTCCACAGTGACCTTCAACTCACCCGCGTAGACCCAAATCCAGATCAGATCACAGTGCAGCAACGGCTGCAAGACGTGGACATCAAGCCGGACTCTATCGTGTCGAGCTTTTTCGATACGGTTGGCTGATCGCTTTGGAGGGGGGTTTTCTTTATGGCTGCTAACGGGTATGTCATTCCCATTGATCCGACCGAGCTTGCAAATCGGTTCTCATCTCCGGACGTGGAGGATGAAGAAGAGAGTGACGAAGAGAGTAGTGGGGGCCTCTCTCTTCTGATCGGCGCGGACTACGAGAGTCGGATCGTTCCTCTCCTCAACCGCATACCTCAACGCGAAGCTGATCTCATCTATCTGTATTACATACAGAAGAAACGACAGGCAGACATCGCGGAGATTTTTGGGGTCACGCAGGCAGCCATCAGTTACAGACTGGATCGAGGACTTCAGCGCATCAAGTTTCTTCTGAGCATCCCTCAAGTGACTCAAGAAGAGATGCGCATCGATCTCGCAGAGATCTTCATGCCTATTGACGTCGATATCCTTGTTGGGATGTGGGAGACGACGTGCCAATCTGAAGTCGCAACCACTCTTGGTCTTACCCAAGGACGAGTGCGACACCGTTTTTTCAAATCGGTGACCCTCCTCAAAGACGCTGCTGATAAAGACCCCAAGTTCGACCCTTACCACCGCATTTTCTCGGCGATTTCCTCGAAGAAGTTCAACATACTTCGCGAAGTTCGGTTGCCTCAATGGGCCAATAGAGGTGGAGACCAGTGCTTCTGACAACCACGATTCCTCTTATGTGTCGTCGTCGGCATGCTGAAGACCGTACATCATGCCGACGGCACAACACGTCCCGTGCATCTCGCTGGTTGGAAGAAGCAGTCTAACGACGTTCGAGACGAACCTTTTCGTCTCAAGCTCCACAGTGGCTTCTTCAAGGTAGCTGCTTCTTGGGACAACCGCCCCATTTGCAGTCCTATCGAAGATCAAGGGAATCTCGGTAGCTGCACGGCGCAGACTGTGGCGGCTCTGATTGAGGCCAATGAGATAAAGCGTCTCAAGCCCCAGCTCTTTGCGGCTGCCGCAGCCGTTGCACAAGTCACCACATCAGGTGTCACAGTTCAAACCGATGGCTCTATCGTGTTTACGGCTAAAGTGGTGCCCCCTGTTGTGGCTCCAGCCCCAGCTCCTACCCCAGCCCCTGTGCAGGCAAAGTTGATTCACGTTTCGCGCCTCTTTCAATATTACGCGACTCGTAAACTAGAGGGTACGGTCGCAGAGGATGCTGGAGCCACGATTCGTGGTTCGATCAAGACGAGCGCTAAGTACGGTGTTGTTGACGAACGTCTATGGGCGTACGACGTCTCCAAGTTTACCGTGGACCCCCCAGCGGCTGTTTGGACGAACGCAGCGGCTCACGTTGTCACGAGCTACCACTCCATCGCAGATGGCGACATCGCGACCATGAAGTCCACACTTTCTATGGGCTATCTGGTGGCTTTCGGGTTCCAAGTTTACGACTACTTTATGTCATCGGCTATGGCAAAAAAGGCTGTCCTTCCCCTCCCGAGCGCAGGCGAGCAGCTCCAGGGTGGGCATGCTGTTGCCCTCGTTGGTTACGATGACGCCAAGAATGCTTTCCTGGTTCGGAACTCTTGGGGTACGTCTTGGGGTCTTGGCGGCTACTTTTGGATGTCGTACGACTACGTGAAGAACACATCCTTGGCCTCAGACTTCTGGGTCGTAAATTCGACCCCCCTCTGAGTCCGTGGCGGAGGCCCTTCGGGGATTCCTTTTATCAGTGTGATCCGGTGAGGTATTGCCACCTTGCCTACGCCCTCGTCACGACTTCAGTTCCAGGACTACCAGTTCCAGGTGGTCCTCTCTGCTGGCCCTTGGAAATGGACCACACGCGTTGACGTGTCGCGTTCGACGCCAGCCTTTGAAATTCGGGACGTGTTTTCCCCTTACGGGCGGCTCTACGACTCGATCCCCATCCCCGGTGAGGTCATCGAGGAGATGGCTGCTTCGATCACCAAGATCCAACAGTCCTTTGCTCCCAGCATCTTGCTAAGCCCCCTCAACATGCTTTTCACGGTGGACGAGGGGCGCGGCGTCTCGTCACCGCAGCTCGTTCAAGTGACCAACGACGGCCTCTTCGGCTCTCTCTTGGGCGTCAGCGTCTCTTCTTCTGCTTCTTTCGTGGCTTCGACACCTGCCAACCTCAGCGGGCTTGCTTCGAGCGAGTCAGGCCAGTTCCAAGTTGCAGCGGACTCCACAAACCTCACGGCTTTGGGGAGTCCCTACGCAATTGTTCTCACGGTGCAAGACCCGACTGCATCGAACAACCCCCAACAGATCCCTGTTACGGTCGTTGTACGTCCGAAGGCTGTCATCAATCTGTTGCCCACAACGATGACCTACACGGTCACGAAGCCTTTGTCGGGCCCCTTCCCGCCTATCCCCTCGCAGCAATTTCAGCTTCAGAACACAGGGGATCCGGCTTCGGTTTTGAACTACCAGATCCAGCGCCTGACGAACAACTCTCCGTGGATCACGAGCGTCTCTCCGGCATTTGGATCCGTCAACGGTGGGGGGGCTCAGCCCGTGACTGTTGTCGTTCAACCTGATGACTCGATGTACCAGGGGACGTACGTCGAGACGCTTCGTGTGAGCGGCTACAGCACTAACTACTATCAAGACGTCACCGTCACTTTGACGATTACGTGAGGGACACAATGAGCAGGGATTTCGACATCGGTTCTATCGACCTCGCGGGAAGCTCGGATATCGACGGGTTTCTCACCAGCGAGTCGAATGAAGTGCAGGCGTCGTACACGCAGAACGCCATTCTTGCTCGATTGGACGTGCATGCTGATCCTACGTTCGACGTAGGTCAGATGCAGGTCACAGGGTCTCCTGGACTTGATGTCCTCTTCAAGGATCAACCTCAACTCGTGACCGCGAGTTCGAAGCGTCGCAAGGTTGCCTCGATAGGCGACCTCTCCAATTTTCTTCGTCTTTCCGCTGAAACCCTTGTGCATAAGAGTGAGCGTGAGCTGTGGGCCCTAAAGAAGGGCGATAACGGCTCTTACTTCATCGAGCGGCTGTTCGATGATAACGGAGAGCCCCTTAAGGGCTGATCGGGGGGTTCTTCGTGCAAGCTCGTCGCAAAACTCTGGAGATCCTTGCTCGTCATGAGCAACGAAGTGGTCGTGTGCATATTGCGGCGCAGAACCCGCCCCCACCGCCCTCGTCCTCAGCTTCACCGAAGAACACGATCGACAACGAGATCGGGAAGCATCTGAAGCGGGACATCCCGGAAGGGTATTCTTACGACCCCAAGGCTCTGAAACCCTTGGCCACGATGCTTTGGTCTTTGAGTGTTTCCTTGGGGCACGCCCTTGCCGCTAACAGGCAGTTCACACGTCTCAAGTCCTCCACGATCTCCCCGGACGGGCTCATCGGTGGCAAGGGCTATGTGATGAGCATCAAAGAGGTTCGCAAGGCCCTCTACGATGCCTGTGAGGCCATCTCCGCGATTTCGGATACGGTACATGACGAGATCAATGCCCCGCATTGGAAGCCTCAACTAGCTCAACTCGAAAAAGAGGACGCTCAAGACGTTAAGCACCTCTTGGATGAGTCTTCTCGCATCCTCGACGATCCCGAGGCTGAAGCTGAGGAAGATGAAGAGGAAGAGCTGGAAGATGACGATGATGATGACGAGTCGAAGAGCAAAGGTGCTCCTTGGCATCATCCGGCTGTCCGCGAGCGTGACAAGGCCACGAAAGAACCCAAGTCAGAGGTTCCTGGTGGAGGGGACAAAGAGACTCTGCCAGATAACGGCCCTCACCCGGCAGGCTCAGGGCACCCCTACAACAAGCAGATGAAGACTGCTTCGCTAGAGCAACGTGTACTTGCGAAGTTTTTGCGCGGGAACTCTTCGGTTCCTGTGGAGACCCTCCCAGGCCCTCGTGTTCAACACCTCGATCGTGGTGACTCGGATCAAACAGGTCCGTTCGGTTCCTACAATGAGGGTGAAGAGATCAGTGTCTACGACCAATGGTCTCGTGACCAAGGGGTGGGTAGCCAGAACAACTACCCTTTCGATGGGGACAAGAACTCAGCCGCCGCTCTCCCTACAGACACAACGCCCACGGACGCTAATGACTTTGGGATAGGCCGTGGCAACGGGGATCAGGCGACCGGCAAGGGCCTTCAGAACGGTCCCTCCAACCCTGGAGCACCGGACATCGCCCCTGGTGAGGGTGTCGGTAACAAGGGCGTTTTCGGCCCTTCTTCGGGTCTTCCGAAGGATGTTGGGGCGCCTACAAAAGACCACGGCACCGATGATCCGATGGCTGTGACCGAGGCCGAGGTCGGCGATCGGATGCCAGTGACGGCTAGTGCTTGGAAGACCAGCACCGCAGTTCTGCCTCAAGACTCCAATCAGGGTGTTGCACGCTCGGACTACTACACGGGCCCTAAAGGCGACAACACAGTCAACGCGGGTCCTACGCAAGGTGTGACCGAGCTGCCTGGAGATGATCCTGTCAACTACGAGTTCGACAAGGATCTCAACCCTGGCATCGGCTACCGCTACGAGCGAACGAATCAACCTTATGTCAAGCGGGACGACACAACGCATCAACTGCGAGTCGATCCCATTTATAGCCGGACACCTGTACAAGGGTCCATGAAGCCCGAAACTGTGAGGCCGTCCGATGGGTGATCTTGGTGATCTCAGCGTGTTCTTGAAGGATGCTAACGTCGCCAATCTCGATTGGGTTGACGTTGATGAAGAGGACTACCGCAAGCGCGATATCCTCCCGAAGCAGAACTTGGACATAGCTCCAGACCTCGAAGCCCTTTGGGCTAGAGAGGATGAATCAGCGGCCAATTACCTTGTTCCGAACAAAGGCCCGCTGGAATCCTTTCAGGGTGCGGGCGAAGTCCACACGATGGGGGACTTGTCGCAAGAGCACGGGCATTTGCGCGCTCGCGCAGAGGACATCCGAAAGGTTGCCCGACTCTCTATCATGCAGTCGAACGACACTCACCGTTTGCGTGATGCTCTTACGAAGAGGTTCGACAAAGACACGCTTCGAGCGAACCGGCAAGTGATCGCAGAGGTGCTTCAAGAGCGTGGGCTTTTGGGTCGCTACTACATCAGCGCCTCAGACTTCTCTGGTTGCGACAAGGGCTCGAAGTCTCCTATCTATTTCGCTCGTCGCTTTGCAGGGGACGCCAAATTCGTTGTTGCCAAGAAGGCATGCTCGAACTGCATTCATGCCAAGTCAACTGTGACTGGCGGCAAGAACTGCGCGGTCTTCCACAAAGAGATTCAACTTCAAGTTCCCTACACGAACGAGCTTGCTCAGGCTGTAGAGAACACCCAAGCGGCACGGGGCAAGGTCATTCAGGCTTCGGTGGCCGCCCCTAGAGAAAGGGTTCGTTTGGCTATGCTGGCCCCGAGCCCGTCATCCAACACAGGCGTCTATGCTGGTGTTGGTTTGTCTCAGACGGCTGCTCCGACACGAATGACGTCTGCTTCAGAGCAACAGCTCATTCAAGCGGACAGCCTCTTGCGTAAGGCTCGTTCGACGCAAGAAGTGGATACGCAAGCACGCCCCATCGTAGCCTTTTTGAAGCGCGAAATGGTGAAGGGTCTTCCTCCAGAGGAACTCGTCAAGTCTATGCGCTTGGCTTACAGCCAAGACGAACTCAAGAGCACACGTGCCCATTGGGAACCTGTCTTCAAAGAGGCTGGCCTTTACGGCGCTCTCTATTCCACACAGGACTCGTTTGACGATTGCCGCACGGGCGCAGACTTTCTGGCTAAACACAACCCAGGGATCCGGGCGATCGTAGCGGGCAGTAAGTGCGGTTCTTGTATCTATTCCAAGGGTCGCTGTCTCATGTACGGCAAGAAGCTCTTGAAGGATGCTTCAGAGCTGTACACGACGGACACCGTGGAAGCTGTGCTTCTTGAGTACAAGACAGCCGGTCGCCTGCAACCTTGGGACACAAGGACTGCTTCTACGTGGGGTTCGGATCCTCGTGAGGCGCTCAAGGCGATCTACCGTGCCGCTTCTCATTCCAATCCCCTGCACGCTGTTGCTCCTACGCGCATGCAGGTGATGAAGGGCTTCTACGGCAGCACTCACGCTCATGGGACGAATGAGGTGACCCGTCGCGACGTTGTGAAGCAAGCTTCACGCTACATGAATGAGGGCCTTTACGGCCAAGAACTTCTTAGCGTTCTTCGCTCTCGGTTTGATCCACGGGACATCACTGCGGCCAAAACCGAGTTGCGCACTGTGCTCGCGGAGCAAGGCCTTCAAGGCATCTACTACGTCGATCCCGCTGTGTACGCAGACTACGGTCGTGGTTGCGATGAGGCTTCTCGTCTCCATCGCAGCAGGCTTGTCCCTTACGCAAAGATGGGCTCCAAGTGCACAGGGTGTGTACTCCAAACGAAGTTGGGTTTCTGCTCGAAACTCAACAAGCCTTTGGTGGCAGAACCCCCTTATTTGGACAAAACCGCGCAACAGAGAGCAGTCTTGGCCTCCGGCGTTGCCACTGAGACTTCGTTTGAAGGCCTCGTGAACAACGGGATGTCGATGCTGGCGGAGTACCAACTCCAACACAGTGGGATGGACGTGGAAGTTCGAGAGGCATCGACCTCTAGCCCACTCGACTTCGAGTTCAACAACAAGAAGCTGAGGCTATGAGTGACGTTCTCGCTTTGAGAATAGCGGCGCGCTTTCAGAGGCTTTCAGACCAAGCCCCTGGTAAGCGTGAGGATGCTCGGCGCAACACAAACCCGATCAACGCTCCCAAGGGTATTGACCGGGCTCTTGTGCGTGACCAAGGGCGTACTGACTATGATCAGGAAGAGGCAGTGCGATCGGATCGCCGAGACATCCAGCCCAAGGATGTCTTCAGCCCGCAGTCTGGAAGCATGGGCGTTCTGAACCTCGCTGAGACGGGCAAAAGCTTGGAAAAAGCCCTCAATAACCAGGTCCCGAAGGATAAGGGCTGGGATACGGTCAAGAACCTCTCTCAGTATTTGATTCGGACTGAGGGTGGTGGTGGGACTAAGCCTGCTGGAAGTAAAGGCTAATTTCACTTGGAGTTGTTTTGATCCGAGGCTAGTCTTTTGTAGGGGTACGACCCTCCTTACCCCCTCGTAGGTGAAGACCATGGGTTCTGAGAGCAACAAACCAGAAGCTATCGTGAGCTACAACGAGCTTGCTAGTGCAGGTCGGGTCGTGCAGCTTTTGCCTGTACACACGGCTCCGTACACAGGCAAGAACAGCCTTACCGTCAAACGTGGTCCTGGCCGCCCTCGCAAGGCGGAGCGCATGCCTACGACGACAGACCTGGAGTACCATGCAGAGATGACCGAGACGAAAGCTCGGTTCATTGACGCAGACCCAGTGGTCAATGCGACGAGTCGGCTAACGGATCCGATGGACGTTCTTCGTGTCGTTAAGTTGGAGGTGGCCAAGGAAACGGCTGCCCTCCACTTTCAGCGCATCGAGAATGAGAAGCACGGCAGAGACACTTCTCAGATCAGCACTCGCCGTATCGACGCTCTCAAGAAGATCGCTGATATTGAGCTGGAGATGCGGAAGCTCGGGGCGGATGTGATCAACGTCCGCTCGGAGAAGTTCCAGCGCATCTTCAAACTGTGGCTCGACACTATTCGCGAGATCGCAGAGCAGACGATGACACCCGAACAGATAAACCTGTTCTTCAACCATTTCGAGACCGCGATGGATGGGTGGGAAGACAAAGCTTCTGACGTTCTACGGTGATGAATGCCCCCGAAGCCAAAGTCTCATGGCGTAGGGCTAGCCGCTCTCATTCGAGAAGCAGGACAGCGCGCCAAACATTCTGTTGAAAGCTCTCAGATACCTGTCGATGACGGGTTCGTCGCAGAGATAGGGGTTCCCCCTATCAATCGACCCTATGCTCCAAGGATTTTCAACATCCTTGAGTACATAGAGGCCCCTTGGGGTTTGGCTATGCGCCTCTACCCGGCGCAGCGCTTTATCATCAAGCTCTATTACCATCTCCCGCTCGATGCTCGGAACAAGACCATCGAGCTTCGGGACATGTTCAACACGAAGACCCTCTACAACTTCACCGAAGTTGAGTATCTCCATTACCTGTACAACGAGGGTCGTTGCAACATAGGGGCTCAGGATCACGCTCGTCGTGAGTTGATTTTGGCCATCGGACGTCGAGGAGGAAAAACTACGCTTTCTGGGATCTTCGCATCCTACGAGGTCTATCGCCTTCTCAATCTCCAGAACCCACAGGCCTACTACGGGCTCCCCAACGGTAACCGCATTCAGATCGTCTCTGTCGCCACAGACAAAGACCAAGCGGGCCTCTTGTTCAACGAAGTGACCTCGCACCTTGCTAAGTGTGAATACTTCAAGCCGTACGTCGCAAACAACACCCAAAGCCACATCTTGTTTCGTACGCCGTACGATATCGACAAGTACGGCCCGACAGCACGTCAGGACAACGGCAAGTTCGTCAGCTTCAACGGTAAGGCCAGCATCCGCGTTACGTTCAAGAGTTGCATTGCGAAGGGCCTTCGTGGTGCAGGTAACGTCATCGTTATCCTTGACGAGATTGCCCACTTTCAAGACAAAGGGCAGTCTTCTGCTGCGGATATCTACGCTGCTGTCACCCCTTCGACAGCAGCGTTCTCGCCTAAAGACCAGACGACGGGGATGCCCATCTACGGCTCCAACACAGAGTCGGAAGCTCGCATCATCCTGATCTCTTCACCCCTGAACAAATCAGGCAAGTTCTACGAGCAGTTCCATCTCGCGATGTCGAACGGCCCCGGTTCGGAGAACCTTCTCGCTATTCAGGCTCCCACTTGGGAGATCAATCCGACCGTCCCCACGTCGTACTACAGACAGAAGTTCCACGCTGACCCCGCTGTGTTCATGACGGAACACGGCGCTCAGTTCAGCGATCGTGTTCGAGGTTGGATCGAGCGCGAAATCGACCTTCTTGCTTGTATCGATCCTCTTCGTCGTCCTGTCGAGATTGGGATCCCACGCTATCCGCATGCGATGGGGATCGACGTTGGTTTGATGGACGACGGTACAGCCATCTTTATCACGCATGTCGAGGGCGATCGCATCGTCCTCGACTACCATGAGTATTGGAAAGCTGGCGTCGATTGGCGGGAGACGAATCCTCATCTTCAGGGGGACTACTCCACAGAGTATGCGCGCGGCCTCTCGGATGTGGAGCGCTTGGACTTCGATGAGATCGCAGAGTGGATCGCGAAGCTCACAAAGCGCTTCTACATCACGAACGCTATCTTCGACCGCTGGAACGGGTTGCCTTTGGAGCAATCCCTCCACAAGAAGGGCCTCACTCAGTTCAAGAGTGAGTTCTTCCAGCGTGATGTGACCTCGAAGATGTACCAGATGGTCAAGATGCTGATGTTCGATAAGAAGCTCTCGCTCTACGATTGGCCGCGTCCGGACGGGGCGAAACACTCGCCCTTCATCTCCGAGCTTTTAACGCTTCAGGCTCAACAGATGTCGAAAAACATCGTCGTAGTGTCCGCTCCAGACGCAGCGGGAAACCACGATGATATGAGCGATGCTTTCATACGTTCCGCTTGGCTTTCTGCGGAGAGACTCACAAGCCAGAAACGTGTCTTCGGCATGCACCCTGATTCACCTCGGGGCGCTTCTTCTGGGATGTCGTCTTCACGCTACCAGATGATGCGCGCCCGCAAGCACGGTGGCTTCTCAGATAGGACGGTGCCGCGCAATCTCGGCCTCCGTCGCGGTCGGTGAAGCTCTTCTTAGGGGTGTGTAGAGACTATGGATAGCACTCCAGCACCGCCCAAGGTTTTTGCGAACCACGTCCTCAAGCAGCTCATCCAGCACTTGTTTGGCGAGGACATGATCGTTCGGTACGAGGACTACCAGGCTCTCCGCGTTGTCTTTCGACATTGTGGGGGCTCGTGGGCTTCTATCGAAGCTGGCGACCTCATCAACTTTGAGTTGCTCAAGAAAGTGGTCTCTAGCTGGGGCAAGATGCCGGAGCGCATTCGATCTTCGGACAGGGTGATCTGATGCTGGAGACCATTCGCAACAGGGACTGCATCATCCTCGCCAAAGGCGATTTCTTTACGGCCAATGTGAACGCAGCGACGGCTGTTTCGGGTTGGAAAGGGGGCCAAGGGTTTCAGTACACGGTTCCGGTCGGGGACGAGCTTCTTGTGAAGCTCTCTGATGGGTTGTATGCGGGGTTTGCCCTCTGGGGTTCCAATGAGCCCCCGGATGAACACACCTCAATGACTCGCAATCAGCCTGCCTACAACTTTGTGGTGTTAGGCGCTGGCGGCGGCGTTCTTTTGACGACTACCTACGAGAAATACACGTACGCCTCGCGTATAGGCCCCGGCCCTCTGGTCCCTATCCAATACAACGCGAGCGATCGCCTCGTGTTCTCTTTGCGGGGGTACTGGACGAAAGAAGACGAATGGTCTCTCTCTGGGGATCCTAGAGCACCCAACAACTACTACCTCGGTTTCGTGGCGCAGGTACCTACGCCCGCACGTGAGGGTTACATGACTATTCAGTATTCGGTTTGAGGGGTGAGTATGGAGTTACCTCGTACCAGAGACGTCATTACACTTGCCAAAGGCACTGCGAACACGGTGCTAGTTGATGCTGCTATGGCAGGTAATGGCTGGCCTGGTGGCCAGGGCGTCACATGGGTAAATGACCCGCTGGGAGACAACTTTCTTGTCTCCTACTCCGATGGCACCTATGGGGGCTTCCTTCTTTGGGGCTCGAATGAAGCTTCTGATCAATTCATTTCTTCGGTGCAGAGTCAGTCTCTGTACCGCTACGCCGTCGTTTGCACCGGGACATGGATCATCTCAACAAACACGTACGAGAAGTACACCTATGAGTCTCGTACAGGTGGCGGCCCCCTTGTTCCGAATACGTTTGTAGTAGGTGCTCGGTTGAGGTTCTCTCTTCGAGGGCTCTTCACACCGCAAGACGAGTGGACGCTTTCAGGTGACACCCGTGCGCCAAACGACTTGTACATTGCTCAAGTCGTACAAGTCCCAGGGCCCACGAACAACTCGTACCTCATGTTGCAGAGTTCAATCTGATGCCTTTCCCCCCTCCACCTGGCTCGTTTGAGATCGACTTTCACGGTGCGGACATCGTTCGCGGACGGGATTGCGTCGTCTTTTTGAAGGGGGATGCGCACACCGTCGCGGTCTCTGAAGCGATGGTCCAAGATGGTTGGGCGGGAGGACAGGGAGTCCAATGGGCCGACTCCACCATTGACGAGCTGATCGTCACGTATTCCAGCGGTCTCTACGGTGGCTTCTTGATCTGGGGCTCGAATGAGTCGGCTGATGAGTACGTGTCCTCAACACGTAACCAGCTCACGTACAAACAAGCGGTGTTGATGTCGGGGCGCGCTTTGCTCTCAACGAGCACTTACGAGAGGTACACGTACGCTTCTCGAATCGGCGGCGGCCCGTTGGTACCCTTGGTGTACCAACCTCATGACATCCTTTACTTCAGTCTCAGAGGGCTGTGGACGAAAGAGGATGAGCTGACGCTCTCTGTGAACAGCAATGCGCCAGCGTTCTTCACTGGTTTTGTCGCGCAGATCCCAAAGCCCAATAACCAGTTCTACCTTGGGATTCAAACGAGCCTCTGATGGATCTCCGCAACCCCGCCATAATGACCCCAGACGAGATGGTTCTCGAAATGCGAGAACTCCAGAAGGGTATTTCACGGGGTGCGCTTCGCATTCATGAGCTGTCGAAATTTCTGCATCACCGCGTGCGCAGGTCCCCTTCTGATGAGACCACTGGGATCTACATCACGTACGCAAACGCATTGGGCCGGTTCTCCGGGATGGTCCAACAAGGCGTCGTGAGGCTCCGCTCTGCTGAACGCGTTCTCGGGATGCTCCCGAAGGACGAGGACAAGGCGGCGCCACCCCCGCCACCCCCTTCCCGTACCCCAGCGTCTTCGAAGGCCGAGCGCTCTGCCTTTGAAGATTTGATTGATTTGTATGGAGAGGAGACGTTGAATGCCGCCGAACGGGCGTAGTTTCACTAACGGGCCGACCCGAAGCCAGCCGAACATCCCTCAGGTGTCGGTTAGGAACGCTCCCCATACGGCCAAGGGCTTTAGGGCAGGCGTCCAACCCCTCACGTCCAAAGAGAAGAAGGCACGGCAGATCTCACGCATGACCAAGACTGCCGATGGCGGTCTTGCGGGCTCGGGCTCCGGTCGCAACACCGTCCTTTCGGGGACAAGCAGCTTCTTCTCTCCCCAGCTTTCCACGGACTTCCTGGAGCTACCGCAGTCTCTCCGTGAGAAGCGGGAGATCTATCGGCATTTCTACAACACCGATCCGATCGTCGGGCAGGCTATCGACCTGCACACAGAGCTTCCTCTCAGCAAGGTGCGCCTGGCTTCCCCGAAGCCGAGAGCTTGCCCTTCTGGTTTTGAGAGCCCTGAGAGTTACGGCAAGTACATCCTGTTTTTCTTCGAGCAGATGTGCCGCAAGAACAAGCTCTTTCAGCGCTTGATCACAGGCGTTCATCACTACTGGCTTGACGGGTCGGTCTTCTTTTTTGCAGAAGACTCCACGGTCGATGTGCCTCAAAACATCGGCTACGAGAAGAAGATCATAGGCTCCAAGTCGATCGTCAATGACAAGGGCGAGGCAGTCGAGGAGCTTGAGTACGGTTTGGTTGAGCGGGCTGATCGTGAAGAGCAGGAACTCGCTTACTACCAAAAGCACTACAAGGGCTTAGACCGCATCATCATTCTTCCGATTGATCAAGTGAAGGTCACGACATACAGCTTCACGGACAGTGTTCGTGTGGAGTTGATTCCTTCTGAACGCGATCGCGCACTCATCGAGCAGGCCAAGCTTGGGAACGACCCTGTGGCTGAGCAGATGGTCGAAGAGATTCCCGACGAGGTTCGGGAGTACATCTCTGAAGGCCGTTTGATCCCGCTGGGGACGGACCCTGAAGAGGGATCCTTTGTCTACCATTTGGCGGGTCGTCGCGGCGCGGGTGAAGAACTCGGCCAGAGCATTCTAGATAGATGTCATATCGCTGGAACTCCCGTGCTCGTGAAGCGTGACGGGGTTGTACGGCAGGTTAGTATTGAGGATCTTGACCCTGATACGGACCTCGTATTGTCACATACTGGACTCTGGAGAGAGTTTGAAGTGGGGGTTCGTTCGGTATCGGAAGAGATTACTCTACTTCATGTGGCCAAGGTTGAGCCTATCGGCTGCACAAAGGACCACAAATACCCTGTACTTCGTGACGGCGCGGTAGTGGAACTCCCCGCAGGGGATGTCAAACCCGGGGACTATCTGCAAATCGCGCAGGTTCCACTGACAGGCTCTCTCGTTGGTGGTTTTGATCTCGCCGAGTTCATGCACGGGATCGAAGGGGAGTACAAAGCCCGGAAGTCCGGTGGTGTGTCAGAGCTTCATTTGAGTGTGGTGGATAAGAAAACCCACACATTCACAGTTAAATACACGAAGGATCAAACGGATCCGAAGCGCATGGGGCGCACAGGTAACATCAACACCATTCTTGAGTGGGCGACAACGCTCACAGAACCTGTGTCGATGCGTTCAGCAGAGGTGTGCGAACGCTTCGGCTTACATCCCGTGACTCTAAAAGAGATCCGAGCACAGCTAGTGGCTCTTGGGTACGGTGTTACCGTAACTAAATCAAAGAGCATCATCTTTCCGCCAAATAAGGCCGGAGTGCGTGCACCAACCAGCGCTAACTACGAGAAGACGTTTCCTCGGACACTTCCGTGGGTCGCAGGTATTGGGTACTTCCTTGGCTTCTGGTTAGGAGATGGTCACATCACGAAGCAGGATGGGCTCGACTACGGGACCTTGGGTTTCACATACGGCCCCAACGAATCAGCTTCTCTTCAGGCGATACAGAAGCAGATCAAGCCGATGCTTGAAGTCATGGGGGTGGCTTGGTCTGAGTCCTCCGCTGGGGCTGGGGTCAATTTGAGCGGACAGCAAGATGCCCTTGTGCGATGGATGGCTGCGAACTTCGGCCATACGAGCGAGGACAAGCATCTTCCTGAGTGGATCTTCGATGCCAACAAGGGGTTCCTGATGGGACTCCTCCGTGGCTTCTGCGACTCCGATGGTGACGTCGTTCGCAAGAGAGATGGGAGCATCAGCGTTCGGTTCAACAACACGAACTCTGTGCTCATGGAGCAGGTATTCTTGCTCTGCACGTCACTTGGTATTCCTGTTTCTAAGACCAAACCCACAAAGGAACGGTGGGTTAAGCAAGCGAACGGAGGGATGGCGTGGGCGAAGCCTCTCTACTCTGTTCACTTCACACACGGCCCCTCGGTCAAAACATTCTTTGAGTCGGGCTTTCTCGCAAAGCGACAAGACCCTGATGAGTGGAAAGACGGGCGTTCTGGGTCTCATCATGTCGAACATGATGGGAAGCTGTTTTATCGTGTGAAAGAGGTGTCTTCAGCAATGCACACAGGGCCGGTTTACAGCCTCAATGTACATGAAGATCACTCGTTTTTCGCTGGTTTGTCTCGAACTTCGAACTGTCTTAGGACGCTCTATTACCGAGAAAAGCTTCGCCAAGCTCAGACCCAAATTGCCAGTCGCGCAATGACCCCCAAGCGTATCGTTTGGGCCGAAGACATCTCTGAGGTTGATGTCGAGGACTTGCGCGAGCAGGTGGACCTCTCGTTAGTGGATCCCGACTACTCAATCGTGGCCAACTACGAGGTGCATTGGGAAGAGATGGGCTCTAAAGACCGCCTTCTCGACCTCTCAAGCGAGTATGAGATCACAGACAAGCAACTGCATGCTGGTCTTGGTGTCACAGAATCTCTGCTCTCCGGGGAGACGTTGTACTCGGGCGATCGCTTGAAGCTTGAGGTGATCAACACCCGCTACATGTTCTTGCGTGAGGTGCTGCAAGAGTACGTTGAGGAGTATCTCTTCAAGCCTGTGGCGAAGCGCAAGGGGTTCGTTGAGAAGAACGAGTGGGGGGAAGAGGTCGTGCTCTTCCCACGGTTGAGCTTCACACGGCTCCCTCTGCGGGACTCGCAGGACACGTACGACGCGCTCTTCAACCTCTACCAGAAGGGCTCGATCAGCATCGACCTCATCCTTGAGATGTTCAACATCGACCCCGATGACACACGGGTGAAGATCGAAAAGGACATGTTCACGGTCAATGATGCGGTCTTCAACGAGGTCGTTCGCGGCATCTACGGTGCTGTGGGACAGAGCATCGCCGAAAACACGGATGTGGCCGATAAGATCACGAAGTACCTCAACTTGAAACCCAAGCCGCAACAAGCACAAGAGCCAGAAGGCCGCTTCTAGGGTTGAACTTCTAGCTATGGGCTGGGGCTGTTGATGGATCTTCTTGCGACAAAGGACACGCATGAGCGGGAGGACGAAGAGGCGGAGCGCCTCATGCGTCCCGCTCCTAAGCTCAAGCCCCCACGGCATGATCGTCGTCGAGAGGATATCCAACCCGATAGTGACCCTGATCTTCAGACGGATCCGGACACTAGCAGGGACAAGGATCTGTCCAAGAACTACAAGACGATTGGCGGGTCGATGGCCCACCGTATCGTGGCGCGCAAGCTCTTAGCGGACATCGATCGCTCGCACCTGGTCAGCGTACACCCCAAGGACGACCCCAAGAAGGTCGTCCATGTGACCGAAAAAACCTTGGCAGACAAGCCAGGGGAGTACGAACTGATCGAAGACACTGAAGAAGAGCCCTCCGAAACATCCTCTCCGACTGAGCCCTCTTCAGAACCCGAGTCGAGCGCAACTACGCCCTCAGAGCCCGGGGCGGTGGATTACGGTGAGGCTAAGCGCCTCTTATTTGAGCATGCCCGGAAAAACCCCACCCTCAAGAATACGCTTCGCCTCATTGCGGATCCCGACGAGGACTCAACTTTCGGGGATTACCTACGGAGAAACCCTGAAGGTAAAGCGTCGGATGTTCTAGGGAAGTTCAAGGATAAACTCCCGCCCGGCATTGAGACGATTTCCGACCTTCAGAAGGCGCTCAAAGCGAAAGTCAAGAAGCAGAAAGCCCCTGGTCAAGGGGCTCCCGGTGAGCCTCCTACGGACAAAAAAGAGCCTCAAGCGGAAAGCCCCGCTGAGAGCGCAGAGGCTGCGCCTTCGCCTGCAAAAGACCCCTCTGAACCCGCCTCCGAACCCCCAGCGGGTTCTCCAGCCGGTGATCAACAGCTCTCGAAAGCTGTCACGGATGCTATCAGCGAGGCGGTACGAAAGGCACTCCCTGGTGCAGGCTCTAAAGCTCCCGCTGAGGGTGAAGGCAAGAAAAAAGAGAAGGGCAAGGGTAAAGGCAAGGGTAAAGGCAAAGGGAAGGGTAAAGACAAAGAGGGTGAGCCGGACGAAGCTCCTCTCTCGGAGGCTGACCAGGCCAGCAAGGATGAGAAGGATCAAGCGGACAGAGCAATCAACGGCTCTTTCCCACCTTCGATCGCGAAGTTTTTGCTCGGTAAGAACTTGCCACCCAAAGATGTTGGAGTGCTGATCTCGGACTACAAAACGGCTCGGGATCACGATGTAGATCCTGATAACGTGTCCGAGTTTGCAATCAAAATCTCACAGAACTACCACCTTGATCCGGACAAGGTTCCACCTCCAGAGGTAGTCCTTCTTGACGGTTACCCCCAGCCCTTCAAATCGCTGCCTCCGGAGGAACAAAAGCAGCAAATGGATCGCCATCGCATGCGCACGGTGGCGATGTCTTTGGCGGCTCGTGAGCAAGTTCAGAAGTCCCTACGCAAGGCGGGGGCACCTGAGCACCTGGCTGAGAAGCTGACAGGTTTGATGCTTGCTGGAGGCACGCCTGAAGAGAAGATGCAAAGGGCAAAAACGGAGGCCCAAAACACCTTCAGCAAGGGTCTTGCGTCAGGGCACATCGACAAGGACATCACAGACGACGAGATCGATGATGTCGTTGCGCAACTCTCGAACGACCCCGCTGCACAGCAAGTTGCCGTGGCGTACTTTCAGGCGCATGACTACAAGCTTGCCCGCGAAGAGTTCTTGAACCCACGCTCCCCTAATCACATCTCTGAAAGGCAGAGCCCGGAGATGATCACCCGAGGCTTGACGAAGGCGAGCGGGTTCCTTGAAGAGCGTGGTCAGCGCTACCCTAAAAATGTCTCTGACATCGATACCGGCTACCAGTTTCGTAAGAGGGTCCTAGACAAGATCAAGACCCTCTCCCCTGAGAAAGCGCCCATCGTTGAAG
>Ga0315284_10005931_pt1 | contig 17391 bp, 10 predicted proteins | sample YL17G09_16_MG_FD_203696 | JGI IMG/M metagenome (GOLD analysis project Ga0315284, IMG submission 203696) | Sediment microbial communities from Yellowstone Lake, YNP, Wyoming, USA - YL17G09_16 | ecosystem: Environmental > Aquatic > Freshwater > Lake > Sediment | place: USA: Wyoming | collected...
CCCACTCCAGAGCTGTTTTTTTATCGTAAAATACGTAGCTCGGAACCAATGGGGCATCAATTGCCTCTAAAAGATACTTCTGTCCCAGCTTATCATCAAAATGCCAGGCTGTCCGAAAGTCAGGGAAAACTTTCTTCCCGGATTGTTCCAGGGCAAACAAAAGCTGCTTTGCAAAAAGAATTGCTTTTGGATTAGTCTGGAAATGATGCCACATAAGCGCATCGCAATCATCCATTTGCTTAATAATGTCGTTATTATAGCAATTTACTATTTTGTATTCTATCTCATTAAGCTCACAATAGTCTATCCAGCGCTGGCTAAATGAAAGCTTTGAATAATGGATTGCTATTTTCACTGTAAATTAGAGGTAATTCACCCAGCCTAAGGGTGCTTTGGTTCTTATCGAATATTTATATAAATCAGTTAATTCAACCTCTTTTTCATTCAGTATAATTTTAACCTGATTTTCCTTTTTATTTTCCGATGCTGCCTTTAACAATGGAATCTTTTTGTAATCAAAGCCCATTAAATAACTTACAGCCATATCCGCAAAGCAGGGTTCGTCTGAAAAACTAACAATGCCGAGAGGCAGAGGCTCAGGCTTTAAGGGACCGTCCCCCTGGCCTCCAATGATTCCATCGCTCAGACTGAACAAAATCCGTTGCGGTTCTTTTGACAATGTCCCATCTTTACATCCAAATTCAGCAATTAAGTTAATATCCATAATCATTCGCCAGACAGTATCATTCCCATACCACGATGCTTGCAGGTTCTGATCTTTTGAAGGAAAAGAAAGCCTCCACAGGCGGAAGGCAAATCTTCGCAAAAACCGGTAAATGAATTTCCCCTGATTTCTGTTTGCTGCGTCTAAAGCCAATTCAGCCCAATGTAAAAAAATATTGTCACCCGGGTAACAATCACCGCCTCTTTTTGTACCTCCAAACCTATGGTGTGGCAGGTAGTCCTTGTCCCCGTTTAATCCAACAACATTTTTCAGGGCATTTGTTATACCTGCTTTCTGATGTGTTTTTACTTTTGGAAGGGAAATAACCAGGTCACAATCAAAAAGTTCTTTAGTAATGCAATATTTATGGACACCCGGTTTATGTGATTCTGCAAGCCTATCAGGGTGATAATCAGTTACCCTGAATAAATTCTGATTCTCAATGCTTATGGATTCCAGGTGACTTTTCTTCCCCAAATCAAAAATGACATATTCAGAAAATGGCTTTATGGCGCTTTTGGGATTATTTTGAGCTGGGTCAAAAGTTGTTCTTCTGAAATCAATTATCTCAATAGGATTGTTATATTTGATTCTAAGCACATCAACATTATCCAGAAAGGATTTTGATAATAGTTTATCCCAATGGCATCCTTGAACAGGGGCATCTCCAAGTATTACACCTATCGGATTTTCCTGTAAAATAACCTCAAGAGCTGCCAGCATAAAGTTTTCATGTGTTCGCAGACATAACTTATCGCTTTCGATGTTGTCATGTATTACCAAATTGGGTTTGAGTAAGACTTTTTTCCCGACGATTAAGTTTTCTGGCAGATTTCTCTTGACAAGCACTTTAATGACTTCTATCAGTCCGGCAACATCGTCATATTTTGCTTTAAGACAGTCAATAGTTCTGTCTGTATCTCCTGTATATAGAGTTTTAATATCTACAAAAGATGACATATTCTTGATGATAAATTCCTGTTAGCGGTTAACAACGGTACAGCAATCATATTAGCTATTTCTCTTTATTAATCAGTTCACCCAACTGATCTGTGCTTAAAAATTCTATGTCAGGCCATTTGTTTAGCAAAGTCTTCAACAATAAACTTAGCTTCGTAAGGTTTTTGTCTCTGTTGACCGGATCAATAAAGCCAATATAATTAACACGATGTGAACTTATCACCAATGGTTTCTTCCACAGGAATGCTGATTTAGCTTTTGCCAGCAAATCACCAATCCAATCATAATCCGGTTTCTCTGAAGGTTCGAAAGAGGCATTTCTGACAATGATGTATAATCCATCTTTACTTCGCTGACCTGTATAGTGAAAAACTTTCCTAAATACATTTGTCGTCCCTGCAAGTGGCTCAAGCTGATAATGAGCGCTCTTTATAAACCTGACACCTTTCTCATGCAGAGTCCCCTCAATCTCACAAGGCCATATATATAAAGGAGCTACAAATGATTGACTTTTGTAACCAAATAAGGAGTGAAAAAGATCCAATCCTTCTGAAAGTGACTGTTTTAATTTGGCGATCTCTTCTTTTGTTTCGAAGTTAAACGCATCCATAAATGAATTTTCGGTAATCCTATATTCAATGCTCAAGTCGAATATTCCAAGATCGAATGCCAAATGAACATCTTTGTTATTGTTCTGTAAAGCTCTTAACCAGCGATGCACATTCAGGTGCTCCCTGCCGTGAAACTGAGGTTTAAAAACTCCCAAGGCTATGCCTTTTTCCCAAAGCTTAAATGAGTTACTATGCTCAGGATAACGTTTTAGTGTTTCAGTAAACGGTTCAAAAAAATATTCCATAAATTTTGAGTCAAGTATTTTCTCAAAATTCGGATTGCCAACGACTGTATTTAAGGTAAAGACAGGATAATTTCCGTAATTATCTTTTATTCCTGTCAGAGTTTCAATCAAAGAAGTCAGGTCTTCTTCACTGGCAAGCGAATCATACCTGTTATAGACCAAATTATCTATCCTGATTCCACTATTGAGCAGACTGTTATAGACTTTTAATGATGGCATACGAATACTACCCCAGTCATCGCTTTCAATAACAACTATTTTACGGTTGGTACGCCATCCAGGGAGGTTTATAATATTTTGTATTAGAAGCTCTTTATGCCTTAATAAAGGACTTTCACTCATTGAAAGGAATTAATTATATTCAAGATCAGCAAAGAACTGATTGATGTTTTTGCTTTGGGCACGGAAATCAAACTCGCTCTTTGCTATTTCTTTTCCTTTTTCCCCGATTTCTTTACCAAAAGCCGGATCAGTAAGGATTTTCAAAATTGAAGCTGCAATATCATTTACATCGTAAGGATCGGCAAATAAGCAGGAGTTGTTATTTTGCAGATAATTAGCAACTTCTCCAAATTGGGATGTGATTACAGGTTTTCCCAGGGCGAGATATTCACCAAGCTTTGTAGCGAAGTTATACTTGTTCTGTTCGCTATGCACTTTATTTATGACAACCACACTGCAATGCTGCTGATATGCAAGTAAAGTTTTTTCATCCAGGTCACCCAAAAAGTGAACATAATTTTCGAGCTTATGATCGGACACTATTTTATCTATCAAATTCTTAGTTTTTTGCAAGCCTTTTTTGCAGGTCAGATAGAAATGCAGGTCCATACCAGTCTCTGAAACGACTTTTGCAAAAGCTTTGAAAACATTGATTAATCCATCCTTATGGTCGTTAAGAGTGGCTGTATGAAGCATAAATGGGACAAAACATTCAATTTTCTCAGCTTTTTTCTGGTAATACTCGAAGTCAACCAGGATAGGTATTTTGCATACAATTGCTTTACTTTTCTTGAACTTACCAATATATTCAAGCAGAGCATCTGAAATCACAATGAATCCATCAGACAATGGATACATAATCTTTTTCAGACAAAATTCATGCTGAGGATTAAAATACTTCAGGAAATAATCTCGCCGGCTTCCGGAAAGAGAATAAGGTTTTTCATTTAGTTCAATTGCCACAGTTTTGCTTCTTGATTTGGACGCAAGAATAATTGCAAGTGTACTTACCCAGCCAAATCCAACAATAAGTACCACTGAACTGGATCTTACAATTTGAAAGACTTTGCAAAAAGCCCAAACCGGCAGCAATGGAGTACAAAGCAAACTAAAGAAAGCCGATTCAATATTGAAAAAGACTGGTAATACTTCAACAGTATTATTCTCTATCTGACAGGCTTTAATATAGTTGGATATCCTTTTTGAGCATGCTCCATATGAAGGGTACTTCTCTGAAACCACTATTAAAATCTTCATCCTAAAACGATTTTAATAATTTAACGTTATGATAGAGCTTTGCACAACTTATCTGCAACATAACAAATAAATTAATCATAAGTATTATGAATGTTCAGGATGTTCTCATATGTGCATATTAAATCTTCGACGATTTTTTCCTTATTGTGTCTGATCACTGCTCTTGAACGGGCTGCTTCACCAAATTTTATAGCTTTTGTTGGATCTTGATGCAATTCAAGTACTGCACCAGCCAATGACCAGGGATCTCCATCCTGGACCAGAATTCCCTCTTCCTGGTTTTTAAGTAACGAATCTGTTCCGCCTGCAAAGGAAGCTATACAGGGAATGCCCAGGATCATTGCTTCGCAAAGATTATTTGGGCTGTTTTCAATATGTGATGGCATAACATATATTTCGGCTTCAAGGAGTTTGTTCAAAAGCTGTTGTTCATTCAGGGGACCAAGGAAATATAACCCATGTTTAGGGAACTTATTTTTGAGTTTTTTTCTAACTATCTTGACAATCAGATCATTTGCATTTACTCCCGCAACACGCCATTCAACTTTTACCCCAATTTCATTAAGCTCATAAAGTGCCTGGCAAAGTGTCTCAAGTCCCTTATAATAGCAATTCGCGGTTGTCGTATGAACAATAATCTGTCCACCTGTCCTAGAAGAAATCCCTCTGACCTTGTAAAATGATTCCCGAAGAATTTCATCAATATGAAAATATTTACTGCTTGGAGCAAGAATTGAGGTTATTCTTTTATCCCAGTCTGTTCTTCCAATAATATATTTGGAATTTATCAGGTTTCTTTCCTCGCGCTTCTGAATTTTAATAAAAGATTGATATGCTTTCCTGAAGCTCGGATTGAATAGAAATACCTTAAAGCTGTTATTTATAGGGGTAATGGTATTAAGATACTTTTTCTCTATTCCGCTGAAATATTTATGTTTGTAGACAGTTAAGTTCCCCTGGATTGAGGTAACAACAGGAATTTTTGTATTCCCTATTATGCAACCAAATGGATTTTCTGTGCCATTAATATGAATAATATCAGGTTTAACCGAATTGATTATTTCTAAATATTTTGATAAATCCTGATGATCGATAAACTTTTCCCAAAGCAATCCTTTTAAAGCGACAAGCTTCCAGTTTCTATTGCCGATCGGATGATAAGTTGTTTTTAGATATTTAAAAGAATCATTCCTTTTTGGGTAATAAAAAGCATTATGCAGTTCAACTCTTTCCTGAAGTTCTTTATCCAACGAAACTAACCACCCGCCCACTGTGGAGACATTCATTAAATATTCTGTAGCGTTGGCGGGCGAATTGGAGAACCATAAAACTTTCATAATGCAATCTTTAAAATATACTCATAATAATATTGTTTATAACTGCATTTCATTATGAGTGGATTTGAATGGCAGGTTTATCGCCTCGTAGATTTCTTCATTATTATAGTTCCTCATCCTGGGTGCAAAACATATTGTGGCATAAATCCATAATGTTATGTATTTAGTTGAATAAGACGGTAAATTAAAGTAGGACATCATTATTACATAGATCAGTATCAGAGATGCACATGCTTTAACCAAATCGTTATTACTCTTGTAAAAGCCAAGATAACTGGCTCTAAGCAGGATTATTAAAAAGGGGACCAAATACAGTAATCCACCTTTAAGTATGACATGAAGAATCCCGTTTTCAATACTGTCTCCAGTGCGAGTAAATTCATTTATTGTCCGTAAAACTGTTCCCTCAAGCCCTCGGCCAAGGGTCCAATCAGTTGCCGAAATGAAATCGGAAAAAAAATCTTGAAAGATCATCCCTCTTGATTCCACAAAACCTTCTTTAGAGAAGCCTCTTTGAAAAGCATATGTCGAAGTAAACAAATTGCTAAATGACAGAAGAAGGATTATTAAAGTTAGTCCTACAAAATAGATCTTCAAGCGGTCGTTAATATTTAAGAAAGAACTTTTTATTCTGAGGATGAACATTGCAAACATCAGGAAAAGGTATTCTACAAACACTCCCCGTCTACCCCATTGCAACACTAAAAAAATCATCAATAAGTAGTACAATACAACAATATTAAATATGTACTTCTTTTTCGAAAGTTGACTTGTCAGCAATAAAAAGCTGCTCCCTATATCAAACAACCCAATCCGGCAGGATTGCTCGTAATAATCTTTAGCCGGGAGCTCTCTCGCAGCGATGAATACAGCAATCATCATTGCTGGCACGATAAAAAGGTAAGCGTAATGAAAATAATATCTGATAAACTCTAAGTCAAATTTTGAAAATAAAATCAATATTGGAATAATATATGGAATGTAGAATGATGTTTGTCCAAAAACTCTTTGTATGTAAAAAATATTATTAAACTTTAAAAGTGCTAAAATCAACAATGTCAGCGACCACAAAATGAAGATCGAAATAATAAAATAGGTAAATGCTCCTGGTTCAGGTTTTGAAGGATTTGAAATCCTGTAATATACGATTGTTATAAGTACTGTTATTGAAATTATATATTTGATGATCCTTGGAATACCATAAGTTGCCTCAACAACTTCAATCCAGGCAAAAAAATTCAATAACAAAAGCGCATAAATAAAAACAATGATATTTCTTCGATTAAATCTTTCTTCTGTAATCACGATTGAATCTTATACTTTTGGTTTATTACAATTAACCGCCCTATTAGTTGAGTCCATTTTTGTATTATAATGCTTCGCCCGGTCAGTCACACACTTGAACCAACATGGATAATTTGAGCACTTATTCGACGACTTCGTTCTGCCGAATGAATAGAATTGTTTAACTCTTGAAATTCTTTAAATTATTTTTCGGTTATTTTCTGCCTGATAACCGTTCACCGCTTCTATCTCCCTTTTCAATAATTGCTATGCGTTACTTTTAATCCGAAATCCATTCTTCAGTTTTTTGCTTTTTTTCTTTCCTTTATCATAATATCCGTATCCGTATCCATACTGGTCACTGAAAACCTTATTATCATTCATTACAATGCATGTATTACCAACATTTTTTTGGAGCAAGTCCTTCATTATTATTGAAAACACATTCTTTAAAGTACGGTTATGACGTACTATAATTATTCTGATATCTGAATGGTCTATCAAAAGGTAAGCATCTGTGACCTGAGCCAGGGGAGTAGTATCCAGTACAATGACGTCGTATTCACTCTTCAGTTTGGTTAAAAGTACTTTAGTTTTCTCAAGAGCAATTAATTCAACTGGGTTGGGAGGTAATATTCCGGCAGGAATATAATCCAGTTTTTCATGCGGCGATTTAATTATTATATCTTCAAGATTAGCTTTATTTATCATGTATGAACTTAAACCTTCCTGCGATTCTTCATGCTCTTTAAAATATGGTTTTGGTTTTCTTAAGTCAAAATCCAACAACATTGTCCTGTGCCCCAATTGGGCATAACTCATGGCAAGATTAAGTGAAATGAACGATTTACCTTCATCTTCCAGACAGGAAGTTACCATTATTACTTTCTTATGTCCCCCACCAAGAGAGAAATCAAGATTTGTTCGCAAGGCCCTGAATGATTCCGCAATGTTTGACGTGGGAAATTCATACATCACATTTATAGTTTTATGCCTGTTATGCAAGATTTTTCCAAGGACAGGTTTATTGGTAATAGATTCTATGTCATTCTGAGACTCAATTTTTGTATTTAATGCATTCTTCATCAAAACAAAACCAAATGGCATTGCCAATGCCAGTAATAATGCAATTGAATAGTTCCTTTGAGAATTTGGTGATATTTGACCTAATCCCATGGCAGGTTCAACCACAACATCATCTGGCAGATTTGATGCTTGAGTAATTTTGGCCTCTGAATGCTTTTCCATCAGATAGTTATAGATAGCATCATTAAGACGATATTTGCGTTCTATGTTCCCCAATTGGCGCTGGGTTATCGGAAGACGACTGATTTCAGCCTCAATTTTTCTAACTCGTTTAGTCATTTCATCTATTGAAATGGAGGTAGTTTTACCTATTGCAGTAATGTTTTCTGATATTGTTTTTTTAAGGTTATCAATTTGAATGGTTAATTTTTGAACCAGGGGATTCCTTTCCTGGTTATTTTGAATCAGACTTGCCCGTGATGACTGTGCTGTAATGAGATTAGACATTAATTCATTCAGCAACTGATCTTGTACTCCTATTGCTGCCGGCAACATCATATTCGAAAAATTGTCAGTCGAAATAAGATCAGAAATATAATCGTAGTATCGCTTCTTTGAAACCAACTCAGCAAGCTGGTCCGCCAAATTCCTGTATTCAGTATATATTCCACTCGCCTGATCGCTGATGTTTAGCAGCTGTCTGGATGAGCGGAAATTTTGCAGGTTATCCTCAGCCCGGCTTAAAGAATCTGAAATCTCATTCAATTGTTTCTCAATATAATCAATAGTAATAACTGCAATATGATTTTTCCGTTCAAGTTTTTGATTTGAATAGACATTCATCAATTCATTCAATATGTCTATGCCTTTCCTTGTAGATTCACACTTAAGTTCAATTTTAATAACTGTAGCCACTCTATCGACTATCTTGAAATCTATATTTCTTTCAGTAATGCCTCTTATTTTATCAATAGGAGTGAAGTCAAATGCATACCTTAATGTTCCTTTGGCTTGAACTATTCTGCTACTGTCATTCCGCTCAATGATAAATGCCAGATCAGGAGTTTCAATCAGCTCACCAAACTTTCCATTAATTGAAAATGCCCATTTGTCTTTTTTGTGTGTAACCTTTTCATTTTCAAAATTATAGAAATTGGTCAGCTTTGACTCAGCTTTTATTAGAAAATTCATGTCGTCAATAAAATAAAGATTGAATTTTACATTTATTGGTTGTGGGTGGTTTTTTAAATAAGACACCCGGAATGGAACTTCCTGATATATTTCATAAAAGTTAAACTTCCCCCTGGAATAATAAATGACTTCTGATCCAAGATTTTTTAAGGTTCTTTCAATAGCAGGAGATGAACTTATGACATATAGCTCATTCTGAAAGTTTTGATCACGGCCGAATAAATCGCTATTAAGATAATCGTTTATATTACCCCGGGCTTGCTGAGGTTCCTCCTTTATAAGAATTGAAGAAGATACTTTATATCTCGGAGTTGAGAAACGATTAATAAAAAATGCTGCAGAGAGAGCTAAAACTGAGCTTAAAATAAATAACTTATAGTTTTTCAGAAAAATCTCAAAAATTTTCTTTAAATCGTTTTCCTCCTGAATATTAATATGCTGAGATTGTTGCATGCCTTATACTGTTTTAATTGCTTTTGTTGTTATATTAGTTGAAACGCACAATTTGATAAATTAAAAGTCCTGTTGTTATCGCTGAGAAGAAAACTGACCACGGGAATTGCCGCATTCCCCAGAATTTATTTTGGAGTGGTTTTATGTATATAACATCGTTTGGTCTCATGTAATAGAATTTTGAAGAAAGTAGTTCCGAATTAGTAAGACTTATATTAATACGGATATTTTTGCCATTTTCATTTCGCACCAGAATCACATTTTCCCGATTACCATATTCAGTGATATCTCCTGCTAAACCAATTGCATCAAAAATTGATAGTTTTTCCTGAGAATATGGATAATGTCCCGGACGTCCGACCTCCCCAAGCACGGAAACATAACGGTTTACCAGTTTTACTGTCACTACGGGCTGATGTAAAACATGATTCAATGAATCCTTTAGAATTAAGCTCACCTCCGACAAGGTTTTATCTTTTACAGAAATTTTGCCCATTATCGGTAGAAGAACATTTCCATCTTTATCAACCGTATAAGATAATAATGATGCTGAATAGGGATCAAGGACCTGGCCTATACGTACCTCATTGGAAAAGACGTTGGCTGCAGCTTCGTCCAGACTGTTTATCTGAATATACAACTCATCATTTGATTTCAACCTGTAATCAGAAAATTCAGCTTCACTGAAAGTTTTAATGGTGTCATTTGGATCCTGCATATACTCAACATAACGCTGTGTAACACAAGATGTAACAAGAACGGAAAGCAAGATTATAGCCGTAATGCTGCTCTTACTTAAAAACCTGATTAATAATGGATTAGCTTTTATTATCATTTGCATTATAATTTAGTTGGACATAAAAAGTCAATCCGCTAATTTAGTGTAAGTGGATTGAAATTATGCTGATCTAAAATTAATTTTGACGAAGCCTCTTTGATTTGGGATCAAAAATATTATTAATTTGATTAATCCTTTAATGCAATTTGAAATAAAATGTTGAAAAGTAGGTCACCTATTGCAGCAATTTTTTCTTTTTCCCTGCGTTACCTTTGTATTAATCTATTATTTTTGTGCATTAATCAGTCATTTTCTTACATCGGTCAAAATTGTATGAGTTTGTTGAAAAAAGTGTTCATAATACAGCTTTTAGTTATTAGTTCAATAGCTTCAGCTAAGACTTTTTACGTCTCAAAAACCGGAAACGACCGTAATCCCGGAACATTGTCAGCACCATGGCTTACTTGGCATTATGCTTTCAATCATACACCATCCGGAGATACCTGTTATTTCAGAGGAGGAGTCTATCAGGCTTATTCAACCAGCATTGGAGCATCATTAAATTCATCGGCCTTTGATGGTACCTATTCTCATCCTACTTGTTTCTTTAATTATCCGGGGGAAGTACCTGTATTGGATTGTTTTAAAGTAGCAACGTCACCTAATCAAATAGGTATTAGTATTTCGGTATGCAGCAATATTTATTTTAAAGGATTAACAGTCAAAAATGTACGACAATTACCTGGCGGACTTCCATCGTATGGTTGGCTTTTATGGAACCATGGCTCTGCTCACGATTATGCACCTAATAATATAAGGTTTGAGAACTGTACTGTTCACGACATTGGAGGAACTGGTTTTTGTTGTGCCGGTGTCGACACGGTTCGATTTATAAACTGTGATGCTTATGTTATTTGTGACTCGTTAAGTACCTATGATCCTGGAGGATTTGGAACCGGTTTTGATATATTTGATGGTGGCTATCTCGATGGCACCAAATCGTATGTTTATTATTATGGTTGCAGAGCTTGGAAGTGTTCAGATCAGGGTTATTCAAATTCATTTCCGGGAGCTATAGTATATGATCACTGTTGGGCAATAAACAATGGGAATTTTGTATATCCGGGAAATATCTATCAAAAAGGTTCAGGGTGGAAATGGGCATGGCATACTGAAAAAATAATACAGAATCCCCTCGTTGTTAAAGTAACAATACAGAATTGTATTGCAGTTGATAATGAGTATCGTGGATTTAATTGCGCTGATGACTATGGAACAAAATATGAACTTAGAGCACACATATATAATAATTTTGCATATCGCAATGGTAAGCTGCATCCGGAAGGTAATATTTCAGGATTTGGATTTTATGATTATATAAATACGGATACAATAGGCAGATGGGATCACTGGTACTGTAACAATGTTTCATATGATAATGCCGGCGGTGCTTCAGGTGAGACGCAGAATGGAGATTATATACCCGGGGCATACCATAAATCGAACAATTTTTTTGACGTTGCTGGATCCCCTGTTACAAATTCATTTTTTTTGAGTCTCGACACTACTGGTTTGTGCGGCCAAAGACAGGCTGATGGTTCACAACCGTTGACTAATTTCGGAAAACCTGCCCCTGGCAGTCCCTTAATAGATGCCGGAATAAACGTGGGACTTCCCTTTTATGGAAATGCACCTGATGTCGGGGCTTATGAGTATTTAACAGCCGGTCCCGGTTTTAAGCCTGTAACAAGGATCACAATCACAAGTGAATCGGGCGCTTCATCAATTATTACTGATCATGGGACACTCCAGCTTAGAGCTTCTGTATTGCCGGTTGATGCGACAAATAAAACAGTCACATGGTCAATATCAAATGGGAGCGATAAAGCAGCCATAAGTTCAACAGGTTTAGTAAGTGCCATTGACAATGGCACCGTTATAGCAAGAGCAACTGCCAATGATGGTTCAGGCGTTTATGGCACATTGGCAATCACAATATCGAATCAGGTGAATGCAAATAATATAAATACTCCCCCTGCAATTGTAATAAATTATAATCCAAGAAGTTATTCTGGATTTGTAGGTGAGATTAACGCAAGCGGCAGTTATGATATTGATAAGGATGGTCTTACCTATACCTGGATTACTCCTAATAATATTGCAGTTTCATCTACATCTGCTTCAACGATCAAGTATCTCAGTCCTATCATTAATTCACCCCAAACATTTGAGTTTTTATTGAAAATAAGCGATGGGAAGGTTACAGAGTCCAAAACTATCTCCATAGAAATACTTCCGTATAGACCTGAACTTGAAGAAGCTGAGATTTTGAGTGTTGAAGCAAGCAGTTTTCAGCCTCCTTATTATCCACTAAATGCCATTGACGGCGATCTTGGGTCAATGTGGTCAGCTGAAGGAGATAATCAATGGCTGCTACTTAAACTTAAGCAGCCGTTTTTTTTACAGCATATGAAAATAGCATTTCAACCATGGCAGATAGAAGAATCATTCTTTGATATTCTGGCATCGAAAGATGGAATAATATGGGAATCAATATTAGTTAAAACTGCTTCTTGTGGCTTTTCAGGTGATTTTCAGGTTTTTAATTTTCCACCATCCAAAACTGGTAAGGAAATCAATTATGTTAAACTAGTCGGACGATGCAATTCAGCTGACGCATGGAACTATATTTCTGAACTTAAAATATTTGGATATAAATATCTGAAACCAACGGATTATGAAAATCTTCCTGTTAAAATATACCCTAATCCAGCAAAGGAATTGATAACCTTAAGAATAGATGGAGCCAATATTGTTACTGATGTAATACAAATAGCTGACTTATCCGGGAAAGTTATATTAAAAACAGAGATTGACCCTGACGTTAAGGAGTTTACTATTCCGCTTAATCTTAGGAATGGAATATATATTATAAAGCTTGCTTTAGGCGAATTACCAAAGTATACCCAAAAGCTTATTGTTTCCAAGTAGTCTTATAACAACTGAATGTCAGTTAATAATTTCATTTGCTGCATGAAATCGAACAAATGATCAAGATTCGTGTTTATATAATAGATTTTTATTGTAAATTCGAATTTCAGTATTGTGCTATACATTAAATAATAAATAAAGAAAGAAAATAGTCATCGTCTTACGAAAAAACAGTTTGGATTAATTTATATTTTTGTTTTATTCGAATATTAATTTATTTATTCTTCAAAATGAATGCTCCTATCAATTTCATAAGTTTTGTCTCCCTTATTATTTTAAATGTCTCGTGTTCAAGAGACAGTCCAGAGACAATTATTCCTGGGGGAAAAGATATCATAGCGAATCATACCATAGTAGCTGATTATACAAAGATACCCGCGGAATATATTGCCAAGGTTATGAAGATGTTATTCACGGTAGCCGGGGAATCACATTCCAATGCATTTATTGTAGGACTTGATTCGCTTGAAGTTCTTAACTCAAAATATCAGGTTAATTTATCATGGATACCCGAAGAATACACGGAATCTCATTTGAGACTTTGCCAGGGTGAATGGGGTGATATTGACCATCCAAACCAGTGGGTTTTTGGTTACGGGGAAGAGGATTGGTACAAAAGCGCGTTGGCCATAAGCACGACAAAGAATGGGATTACCTACATTAATGAAACTCTGCATAATCCGCTCACTGCAATGGCATTAGCATGGTGCTGGGATACTGAAGAAACAGATATGGCTCCATATTTAAGTGCTACTCAGGAATACAATGATTATTGTGTTTCAAAGGGGTATGTTACAAAAATTATCTATACAACGGGACCTGTGGATAATTATAATGCATCAGGATCGATAGGTTATAACAAATATCTGGCTTATGAAGCGATAAGGAATTATGTGAAAGGGGATTCTAGAAGAATACTTTTTGACTATGCAGATATTTTGTGTTACGATGATGGCTCTCAGACTCCAAATACTACAACGCATGACGGAAAACTATATCCAACTATAACACCCACCAATTACGGGGATGGAAGCATTTGGCATATTAGTGCTGCCGGTTGTTTAAGGCTAGCAAAAGCTACCTGGTGGATGCTTGCAAGAATGGCAGGATGGGATGGTAAATGAAACAGAATAGTTGGCTTTCAAATTTTAATCTTTAAAGATTATTTTATACTCAGAAAACTCTTCCAGTTTATCTGATAAAATTTTAAATTTGTTTATTGCCTTGGTATTAACTATCGGACATACTGGTGTTTATTTGTTTCAAATCTAAATAAAGGCTTAGATGAACAATAAAGTGCTGTTATTATTAATGCTGCCATGGTTAGTCGAATCCTCTGTTTATGCTCAAGACAGCACAATTTATAAGTCTCATGATTACAGTCAGGATAAATATTTGATACCCTCCATAGCCGTCAGCACACTGTTATTTGGTTCTGTAACCTACTTTGCATATTTTAGAAATATGGAACCTGTCAGATTTCATTTTTATAATGATTTTAAAGGATTCCTACAAGTTGATAAATTCATACACTCGTATGGTTCTTACATGGCGACCAGCATCTGGTACAATGGATTAACATTAGCCGGCATTAAAAAGGAAAAGGCATTGGTATTAGGAGGAATAATGGGTGTGGTTCCCCTGACTCCTAAAGAAGTATTTGATGGATTTAGCAATGGTAATGGATTTTCGTGGGGAGATTTTCTTGCAAATGCAGTAGGCCCGGCTTTTTTCGTGGGTCAGGAATTATTGTTTGACGAGCAAATCATAAAATATAAGTCCTGCTTTTCCAGGTCCTGTTATGCTGAAGAGGCAAATGGTTATCTTGGAAAAACATTGCTTCAGAGCTACTTTAAGGATTATAATGGCCATTCTTATTGGCTTAGCATAAACGTTAGCAAGATATTTCCAAAAGCAAATCTACCAGACTGGATAAGTGTTGCAGCTGGCTACAGTGCGAATGGCATGTTTGGTTTATATGAAAATATAGATTCTTATCATGGCGTGAAAATCCCTGAAACTCAAAGATATCGTCAATTTCTCATATCATTTGATGTAGATTGGTCCAAAATAAACGTTAAGTCAAAATTCATTAAGGTCATTTTTTACGGATTTAACTTTATTAAAATGCCATTCCCGGCACTAGAGATCAATTCAAAAGGCAATTTCAGAGGATATTGGATCTATTTCTAAATTCTCCTTAAAATTTGAAACTGGAGTTAACCAGGTTAATCGATAATTTAACTTTTTCTGTTCGTATTTCTGAATACTATTCGTCAATTCGTCAAATAGTTAATCTTTGGGAGGGTCGTTTAAAATAAATTAATTAAATTTATAAACTTTAGTATTTTATTGCGATCAATTTAAACATGTCTTTTATGAAAATTCCAAATATGCTAATAGGAGCTGGATTAATTGCTCTTTCTATCATTTTACATTCATGTAAAAAAGATAAAGCAACGCCTCCTACATTGACAACGGCCCAACCAACAGAAATTACTCAAACCTCTGTGACCTCAGGTGGTAATATTAGTTCTGATGGAGGAGAAGAAATTATAGTTGCTGGAGTTTGTTGGAGCACATCTGCAAATCCAACTGTTGAAAATAACCATACTAATGATTTAAAGGAACTTGGGAATTACGCAAGCAAATTGACAGGTCTGACACCAAATACAAAATATTACATTAAAGCTTACGCATACAACAAAGCAGGTACCGGCTACGGGAATGAAGTATCATTTACTACCAGCCCGGTAATAAATGCAACACTTACAACTACAGATATAACTTCAATTACTTCAAGTACTGCAGTTTCAGGAGGAAATATAACTTCTGACGGAGGAGGTGCCATAACTGCCAGAGGCGCATGCTGGAGTACATCACAGAATCTTTCAACAGCAGACAGTAAGACTTCTGACGGAACTGGGACAGGCACTTTCACCAGCAATTTAACTGGTCTTAGGCCCAATACAACCTATTTTGTAAAAGCATATGCAACAAACAGTGCTGGGACATCTTATGGCAATGAATTGTCGTTTGTAACCTTGGGGCAGGCACCATCAGCTTTAACTCAACCAGCTTGTTGTATTTCAGCAACTGGAGCTACCTTAAATGGTACAGTTAATCCTAATTACTTATCTACAACTGTAACCTTTGAATATGGAACAACAGCAGAGTATGGCAATACTGTTACAGCTACTCAAAGCCCTGTTTCAGGAAACAGCCCTTCAAGTATGAGCGCAAGTATAACAGGATTGAATCCTGTAACAACATATCATTACAGGATTAAAGCGGTAAATTCACTTGGATCTTCAACTGGTGATGACATCACGTTTACCACTTTACCAAGGAATATCCCGGTTATTACGACAGCAACAGTGGCTTCGATAACTCCAACATCAGCAGTTTCAGGTGGAAATATTACAGTTGATGGCGGAGAAGCAATAACTGCAAGGGGTATCTGCTGGAACACTACAGGGACACCGACCATATCGGACGGCAAGACTTTAAATGGATCCGGGTCAGGTATTTTCACAAGTAATATAACTGGTTTGACACCCGGTACGAATTATTTATTAAGGGCGTACGCCACAAATAGCTTTGGCACCTTTTATGGCGATGAGAAATCCTTCATTACTCCTCCTAGTTTGCAATCGGGTCCTATCATAGCGAATCATACCATAGTAGCAGACTATGCAAAAATTCCGACTTACTATATTAATGAAGTCAAGAAAATGTTATTCACAGTAGCCGGGGAATCACATTCCAATGCATTTATTGTTGGACTTGATTCACTTGAAGCTCGTGACGCAAAGTATCAGGTTAATTTATCATGGATACCTGAAGAATACACAACATCCCATTTAAGACTTTGCCAGGGGGAATGGGGAGATATTGACCATCCAAACCAGTGGGTTTTTAGTTACGGGGAAGAGGATTGGTACAAAAGTGGATTGGCCATAAGCACGACAAAGAATGGAATTACCTACATTAATGAAACTCTGCACAATCCGCTCACTGCAATGGCATTAGCATGGTGCTGGGATACCGGGGAAACAGATATGGCTCCATATTTAAGTGCTACTCAGGAATATAATGATTATTGTGTTTCAAAAGGGTATCCGACAAAAATTATCTATACAACGGGACCTGTGGATAATTATAATGCATCAGGATCGATAGGTTATAACAAATATCTGGCTTATGAAACGATAAGGAATTATGTGAAAGGGGATTCTAGAAGAATACTTTTTGACTATGCAGATATTTTGTGTTACGATGATGGTTCAGAAACTCCAAATACGACGGTGTA
>Ga0315284_10005932_pt1 | contig 17388 bp, 18 predicted proteins | sample YL17G09_16_MG_FD_203696 | JGI IMG/M metagenome (GOLD analysis project Ga0315284, IMG submission 203696) | Sediment microbial communities from Yellowstone Lake, YNP, Wyoming, USA - YL17G09_16 | ecosystem: Environmental > Aquatic > Freshwater > Lake > Sediment | place: USA: Wyoming | collected...
TCCGCAAACGGAGTCAGGTCTATGAACCGGATTATATCATTGTGCAGGACAGCACCTTAATCAAAGACGTGAACGTGTTCCAGGGTGTAAAGAAGGGAGGCATTGTGATTGTGAACACGGAAAAAGTTCCTGACTACAAGGTGCCGGAAGGTGTAAAATTGATCACTATCGATGCAACATCCATTGCGTTGAAAGCAATAGGGCTCCCCATCACCAACACATCACTTATGGGGGCTTTCGCTGCTGCATCGGGAGAAATAAAATTTTCCGCACTGGAAAATGCACTCAATCACCGTTTCCCAAAGGAACTTGCAATAAAAAATATCGAAGCTGCCCGTCAGGCGTTTGCTAAAGTAAAGGAGGGCATATAATGGCACTGGCAGTTGGGTGCAGGGCACGACCGGGAAAAGCCCGTGACAACAAAACCGGCTCGTGGCGTGTGTTCAAACCGGTCTTTAACAAGGAAACATGCACGAAATGCGGGTTGTGTATGACCCTGTGCCCCGAGGGGTGCATCCATGAGACTGATGATGACTTCGTAGCCCCTGATTACACGTACTGTAAGGGCTGTGGAATCTGCGCTGAAGAATGCCCGGGTGAAGCGATTGAGATGATACAGGAGGAGAAGTAGATGAGAGAGATAACCGAAGGATCGCATGCAGTGGCAGATGCTGTCCGGCTCTGTCGTCCGCAGGTGATCTCAGCATACCCGATTACGCCACAGACACATATCGTCGAGGCACTCGCTGATATGGTTGCAAATTGCCAGCTTGACGCGGAATACATCACTGTCGAAAATGAATTATCAGCACTCTCTGCCTGCATTGGTGCAAGCGCTGCAGGTTCTCGCACCTATTCTGCGACAACATCCCAGGGACTTGCCCTGATGTTTGAGGTATGTTTTAACGCTGCAGGTATGCGCCTCCCGATTGTGATGTCCATTGCCAACCGGGCTCTGGGCGCACCCCTCTCCATCTGGAATGACCAGCAGGACTCCATATCTCTCCGTGACTCAGGCTGGCTCCAGTTCTATGCCGAGGATAATCAGGAGGCAACCGACCTGCACTACCTTGCATACCGTGTTGCTGAAGACCATTCAGTCCTGCTTCCCGCATTTGTCTGCTTTGATGGCTTCATCCTTTCTCATACCTATGAACCTGTCGATATGCTCTCGCAGGAGGATGTAGATCGATTCCTTCCGGAATTCTCACCCTACGAGCGGCTTGATGCTGCTGATCCGATCAGTTTCGGTATGTATGCCACACCGGATTATTATCTTGAATTCAGGTATGAAATGGATCGTGCACTAAAAGGATCAAAGGCAATCATCCAGAAGAGAGGAAAAGAATTCGGCCAGATGTTCGGAAGAGATTATAGTGCAATGGTCGAAGGGTATCGCCTTGAAGATGCTGACACAGCGATCGTTGCATTGGGCTCTATCTGCGGTACTACTAAGGACGCAATAGATGAGATGCGTGATGAAGGCAAAAAAGTCGGCCTGCTCAAGATCCGTGTTTTCCGCCCGTTTCCCACGGAAGATGTGGCAACGTCTCTTGCTCACGTAAAGAGAGTTGCCGTGCTTGACAAGAACATTTCACTGGGTGCAAAAGGTGCGGTTGCCCTGGAGGTTAAGGATGCACTCTATAGTTCCGGCATCCCGGTAAATGATTATATCATCGGCCTTGGCGGAAGAGATGTCAGAAAGAAAGACATCAAAGCGATTGTAGCACTCGTCGAGAAAGGGCAGGGCGATATGTTCTATGGGTTACGCAAGGAGGTGCTCTGACATGGTTGACAAAACGCTTGAATTATTTGATTGCGGACACCGGGCATGTGGCGGATGTGGTGCTGCACTGGTGGCAAGACTGGTAACAAAAGCCGCAGGTACGGATACCATTGTTGTTTCCTCAACGGGGTGCATGGAAGTGTTCTCCACACCCTACCCGGAGACTGCATGGAAAGTCCCATGGATCCACTCTCTCTTTGAAAATGCATCGGCGGTTGCATCAGGTGTCGAAGCGGCGCTCAAAAAACAAGGCAGGAAAGAGAAAGTGGTGGTCATGGCGGGTGACGGGGCCACCTTCGATATCGGTATGATCTGTATCAGCGGTGCCTTTGAACGCGGTCATGACTTTACCTACATATGCTACGACAATGAAGCCTACATGAACACCGGCATCCAGCGTTCCGGTGCCACACCCTACGATGCGAGCACCACAACAAGCCCGGCAGGTAAATGCTCGTTTGGTAACAAACGTCCAAAAAAGGACATGCCGCAGATTCTGGCAGCACATGGTGCACCCTACGTTGCTACCGCTTCAATTGCCTATCCCGCTGATCTCATGCAGAAGGTTGAGAAGGCGATCAATACCAAGGGTCCGTGCTATGTCCAGGTTCATGCACCCTGCTGTACTGGCTGGGGCTTTGAGGGAGAGCAGACTATCGCCATTGCAAAACTGGCAATCGAGACAGGACTCTGGGTCAATTATGAAATGGTCGACGGTAAAGTAGTAAAAGCAAAAAAGGTCGTGCGTAAGCCGGTCGAAGAATACTTAAAGACCCAGAAACGGTTCCGTCACCTGTTCAAGCCAACACGACAGGATGCCGAGATCGCAGTAATCCAGGCTATGGCTGACAGGAATGCAGAAAAATATGCAATAGATATCAAACTCAAGAAAGAATAACAAACTCCTGTCTTTTTATTGCCCAAATTTCTTTTTTTTATTCTGAATTTTTAAGTCATTTCTCAATCTCATGCCATATGCAGAATCAGGGTATATATCCGGGGGATATCAACAATGTTAATAGGGTGCAGGGAAACATTAGTAAGAGACCGGGCTCGTGGTCTAGTTGGTTATGACGTCGCCCTTACACGGCGGAGGTCGCCGGTTCGAATCCGGCCGGGCCCATGTCGTTTTCTGAGTGCCCTGGTATTTTTTAAAAACGAAAATTTGAAAGATTTGTATCATTATTTGTTGATCCCTGCAAGCCTGATCGAGAAGGTCAGGTTCTTCCCCACCAGTTCATGATTCTCATCCCAGGTGATCGTTGAAGGGGTGACATTGATAATTTTTACCACACTGGCTGCCCCATCGGTAGTTCTCCGGATAGTAAAGAACTGTCCCACAACCGGTGTCATGTTTGCGGGAAGTGCCGACCTGTTCAGGACAAGGACACGGGAACTGTTATACGATCTGTACGCTTTATCAGCGAGAATCCTCACCGTCTTTTCATCATTCACTGCCATGCCAGGAACAGCCTCTTTAAACCCGGACCAACCCGCCCTTTTCCAAGCGTAAATACAAATAGTGTGGCATTCACGTTTGTATCAAAAATACTACCATCATCCAGTATCCCGGTATACTATACGGTCACCGTATCGCCAACTTTTGCGACAAAAGGGTTGAACATCACAAACCCGAAGAGGGCAATAATAATGATTCCCGCTACCGCTATGATTCTATACCGGACCTGCTTTTTTTTGCGAGTGGCAACCGCTTCTTTCCCCTTGATTTTTTCAGATTTCTTCATACTGGTCTTGTGTAAAATAATCCTGAAAGCCATATTCAGTTGACGCATGAGCACCGGGGGATAGCGCGATAATGTTATTGGCTGAGCTCATCCATGGTCAGACTCCATTGGGTGATTAAAACAAATTTTGCGTATTAGGACGTTCACTTTTTTTATCGTCAATTCTTGAAACCTGCCAATCTTCACATAATGAGGATCACTAGGGGAAAAACAACCGCTATCACCCTCATTGACGTGGATCGTTCTATCATCATTGCACTTTATTTATACATTCACAACCCAAGTAGTGATGTTGAACATGTCTGATGAAGTGAGAGTAGCGGATGTCGCTGGCAAGAAAGTCCAGTGGGACCCGGCGCAGATGCGCAAGATCCAGGAACACCCCTGTTTTTCCGAAAAGGCGTGCCATACATTCGGGCGGTGTCATATTCCGGTAGCACCCAAGTGCAACATCCAGTGCAACTACTGTATCCGTGACTTTGACTGCGTGAACGAGAGTCGCCCGGGTGTCACAACAAGGGTACTCAATCCTGATGAATCCATGGATATGGTCAAAAAAGTTGTGGACAACTACGATTATATCAAGGTCGTCGGGATCGCCGGCCCGGGTGAACCGCTTGCAAATGAAGAGACCTTCGAAACGCTCCGCCGCCTTCACGAGCAGTACCCCAATGTCATCAAGTGCATCAGTACAAATGGCCTGTTGCTCCCGGATAAGATCGACCTGCTCCAGAAATACGATGTCGGAAATGTCACGGTTACCCTTAATGCCATAGACCCGGAGATAGGCGCCAGGATCTACCAGTTTATCGATTATCAGGGCAAGCGCTATACGGGAATCGAAGGTGCAAAAATTCTTCTCTCCCAGCAGTTAAAAGGCATCGAAGAGGCAGTTAAGCGACATATGATTGTGAAGATCAACACTGTCTATATTCCAGGAATCAATGAAGATCATATACCGGATATTGCAAAGAAAGTTGGCGAGATGGGCGTGTACACATTCAACGTCATCCCGCTTATTGCACAATATAAGTTTGGCAATATCACTCCGCCGACACCGGAAATGAAACGAAAAATGCAGGATGAGTGCGGAAAATATGTCAAACAGATGCGCCACTGCCAGCGGTGCCGGGCGGACGCAATCGGAAAACTTGGGCACGATATTCAGTCATGCCTGTATGAAAAGAAATAATTCCTTTTTTATTGTAAAAAAATATCCTTTTTTTCCTCACGTTCCCTGCAGTCATCGATGCTCCCCCGCCCGGAAATTTCGAACCGGAAAGGGAAGACAGGCAAGAATAATAAAAAGGAACTATTCATCGGGGCAGATTTGCTGCCAGGAGAGAGGTTTGTTCATTACTGGCACCCATTCCGACGATCCTATTTAATTCAGCAATTACCGGTTTTAGTGACGGGGGTATCACGGTGTCCTCGGTGCTCACCGTCTTGCTTTCGTAACTTATCGTATATTTAATTAAATCGACACTGCCTGGCCGGGCCGAATAATTCCCTTCCAGCTTAGGGAACTGTGCCTGATCAAAGAGCGTAATTATCCTGTCGATATCCGTCTGGTCCAGATCAATCTCGCTGTTGATGGTTTTGCTCGATACCAAAGCAATTCCGTTGTCAAAAATGACCAGCCGGTCATTAAAGCCCGCAATGCCCCCGGTCCGGTAGTAATCAACCAATACAGCAGGTGACTGGGGCTGCGATCCCGGTATCGTCTTAGAACCAAGACAACCGGACAACACCACTGCGGCGATGATGAAAAGTATGGATATCGACCACCATTTCCCGATAATAATCCCTCCTTTTCCCCAGTACTCAACAGTAATTGTCCCTGTTATATCTGGACAACATCTATCTTTGAGGACTTTGCTGCTGCTTTACGTTCCGGGAGGACCTCTTCAAGTGCCTTGATGAGGCTGTCTATTTTTTCATTAGTGAATGTCGCCCTGAACGCAGCAAGCTCTGTAGCATTCATGATCATAATCCCTTTTTTCTTCATGGGTAGACCATGTTCACCTATCGGGTTTATATCGATGGCAAGAGAGGCCGCCCGGTTCTTTGTTGCCGGGAGCCTGATGATGGATACACCTTTTACTGAGGTATTTTTACGTTCCCAATCCTGTCCCTCTTCGATAAATGATTTAAGCGTTTGCGTTAATTCCATGAAAAGAACTATTGATTTATATATTAAAAGGTTATTCGTTATGATGCGAAAGTGACCTTTTGTTTTGGGCAGATATTCCACGCAGCTGAAGAACACAATTCCTGCATTACCATCCTTGAATTCCGGATATCCTCTCTATGAGTTGAACACCAGATCTTCTGACAACAGCGTGTATCATGCCAACGATAACCCTCTCTCATAACCAGCAATTCTCGCTCGAAAGGACACTTGGTTGTGGCCAGGTGTTCCGATGGGATCGCGCTCATGAAGGATGGTGGTACGGGGTCGTTGACGGTCGGGTTATCAGGATACAGCAGGAGGGGACGCAGCTCATATTTCATGGTGCTCCCGGATCGTTTATTAAAAAATATTTTTCCCTTGATGTCGATCTCCTGCCGATGCTCACATCCATCGATCACGATCCCTTTATTCACACCGCAATCACTCAATGTACCGGGTTACGCCTGATCCGGCAGCCGAAATGGGAGTGCCTGATCTCTTACATCTGCTCAACGAATTCGAATATCCCGACTATCCGGCGCAGGATTGCTTCCATTGCGGAAAAATATGGTAAGCCCATCACATTCGAAGGAACAACATATTACGCGTTCCCTGAACCCTCGTCCATATCCTGCGGGGGGCATGACGGACTGACGGAGTGCAGGCTGGGCTACCGCCAGCCCTATGTCTTTGACACTTCCTGTTCGGTCATGGATGTGAAATGCTGGGAGGAGACGATCAACAGGCTCCCGTATGAGCAGGCCCGCAAAGAACTGATGAAACTTAAGGGTGTCGGACCTAAGGCAGCTGATTGTATCCTGCTCTTTGCCTTCCAGAAATACGAGTCGTTCCCGGTCGATGTCTGGATCCGCCGGATCATACGGGAACACTACCTTCCTGAACTTCCAAGCGACGCGCCGCTGACCTTGCGCGAGTACGATACGATCCGCAGCTTCGCACGACACCATTTCGGGGAATATTGCGGGTACGCGCAGGAGTATTTGTATGCAGCGAGGGAGGGGTGAGGATCCGGATAATTCTGAAACTGCATTGACATTTTTTAATTGAAGAAGGGTTAACTACCAGTTTAACACCGAATTCTAACGTTCCAGGGGGCTTCGCCTTCGGCTTGTTCCCGCCACTTTTGAAGCCCCCAATTGTGATAACCCCAGAACAGGTAATACTACCATATCGCAAGGCTGAGGGGTGGGTAAAAGGAGGGGACATGCACGGTCCCCCTCCCTTATTTTATGAAGAATTTCTACGATATGATAACAAATCTTGATAATTGAACATCATATGGTTCCATAATCAATTCGAATAAAAAAGGAGAAGGAAAAAATCCAAAAGAATTCTGCAGATTTACGTACCTATATCCCAACTGCAGAGGTATTTCTTTTGCTCGTTTGTCATCTCATCAATGGAGAGCCCGAGCGATGAGAGTTTCAGGTTAGCAACCTGTTCATCGATCTCCTGAGGGACTTCGTAGACACCGCCTTTGAGTTTCCTGCCGTTCTTTGCGATGTACCGGGAGCAGAGTGCCTGCAGGGCGAAACTTAAGTCCATAACTTCAATCGGGTGTCCCATACCCTTGGGTGTAGCAAGGTTGACAAGTCTTCCCTCGGCGAGGACATGAACCGCTTTTCCTTTCAGGATGAAGGTCTCGATACCATCACGCTGGATTACTTTTTCCGCGTGTTTGTGGAGCCACACGATATCGATTTCGACATTAAAATGCCCGGCGTTTGATAGTATCGCGCCCTCTTTTAAGTTTTTGAAGTGCTTTTCGTTAATCACGCCAACATTGCCGGTTGTAGTGATGAAGATGTCTCCCAATTTTGCCGCCAGGTCCATGGTCATGACATGATGACCGTCCATATGTGCCTCAAGCGCCCGGCGCGGATCAATCTCGGTGACGATGACTTTTGCACCAAGTCCATGGGCTTTTCTGGCCAGCCCCCTGCCGCAATAGCCGTATCCCGCAACAACAACATACTTTCCGGCAATCAGGGTATTTGTGGTGATCATTATCGATGCAAGCACACTTTCACCGGTCCCATGAACGTTATCAAAGAAGCGTTTCATCGGTGTATCGTTGACTGCGACAACAGGAAACTGGAGTTTTCCTTCCGCTGCCATCGACCGGAGGCGGTGGATACCTGTCGTCGTTTCCTCGCAACCTCCAATCACCTTCTTGATGAGATCACGGCGCTTCGTGTGGATGTAATGGATGAGATCCATCCCGTCATCAATGGTGATGACCGGTTTGGCATCAAGCACGAGATTAATCGCTGCGTAGTATTCTTCGACAGAACAGGCACGTTTTGCATAGCAGTGGACGTTCTTTAACGAGTTGAGTGCTTCTGCTACATCATCCTGTGTCGAGAGCGGATTGCACCCGGTGATATGCACCTCAGCCCCCCCGGCAGCAAGAGTGGAGACAAGGTTCGCGGTCTTTGCTTCAACATGGAGTGCCATGCCAATCGTCATACCGGCAAACGGTTTTTCCTTCTCAAACTGTTTTTTTATGGCGGCGATTACCGGCATATACTGCGCAGCCCATTCGATCTTCAGCATTCCTGTACTCATGAACATCCTCGTAATAGTGGGGGCTAAAAACCAACCGCCCGGATACTGACTACCCTATGAGTAGGCACGCCAAGTTACATAAAAACTCCTGAAAAAACCCATTCCAGTAATTCATTTCCAACTGTATGGGGAAATGTAGATACGGGTTGCACACCAAAATTTTACCTATGGTGCTCACACGACGGATAATCCCCTGCCTTGACCTCAAGGATGGCAGGGTTGTCAAAGGGACACATTTTGTTTCGCTCCGCGATGCCGGAGACCCTGTGGAGCTGGCACAACGCTACAACGAGCAGGGTGCGGATGAAGTAGTCTTTCTGGATATCACCGCTTCCCAACAGAAACGCGGTACCATCGTCGAACTGATCAAGCGAGCAGCAGACGAGCTTTTCCTGCCGCTGACCGTTGGGGGGGGCATCCGCTCACTTGACGACATCCAGCAGATCCTGCGTGCAGGTGCGGATAAGGTGAGTATTAACACAAGTGCGGTGCACGATCCTGCTCTTATCACCCGATCCGCTGAATCGTTTGGCACACAATGCATCGTTGTTGCGATAGATGTACGCAGGAACCTTTCACATAATCCTGATGCTATACCAGTCCAGCTTCCCAACGGCAAGACCTGTTGGTACGAAGTGGTTATTTATGGAGGAAGTAAACCTACCGGCATCGATGCAATTACCTGGGCAAAAGAGGCAGAAGAACGAGGGGCCGGGGAAATTCTGCTCACCAGCATGGAGACCGATGGCACGAAGAATGGCTTTGATATCCCCATCACAGCGGCCATATCTGATGCAACAGGAATTCCAATCGTCGCAAGCGGGGGTGTAGGTACTCTGGAACACTTCTATGAAGGTTTTACTGCAGGAAAGGCAGACGCATGTCTTGCCGCGAGTATCTTCCACTACGGCGAGTTCACCGTCCGTGATGTAAAAGAATATCTCAGAGGGCGGGGTATCCCGGTACGGCTCTGAGATCGAACTCGAACGCAGCAACGGAGTGCTCGAGTTCAAACGCATTCAGCACGGAGGGGTGGATCTCACCAAAGACCCCGACCTTTTTTCCGGCCACAATGATATCAGCCCGGCGCCCTTCAATGAATGCCGGGTCGGCTGATTCTTTAACGGAATAAACGATGGAGAGTTCGTGGAGAACGGCATCAGCTGAAGCGTAGGCTTCCGAGAAGTCCGCGTCAGGGTGCGTGCTGACCCCGGCTGCCTGCTGGTAGGTGAGGCAGGATTCAACCACGTCCCCCACCGTGAAGAGGCGCTGGGGCAGTTCGCGGTGCCGGTTCAGGGTCAGAAATTCGAGGAGCAGGGGGAGGAGCTCTGTCCTCACCACCGTGTTCTCGATGCTGATCGGGTGCATCACGTGGAGGACGCCGCTCTTCTCCTCCCGCTGCATCTTTTTGTACAGTGTATCCTCGTTGGTGAGCGTGAACGGCATCACCTCGAGGTAGCCGAGGCCACAGAAAGTTTCGCGGGCAAGGGCTGCATTGACCTGCACAGGGTGGGGTTTTCCCACGGTGAACGTTGCCGGTGGCAGGTCCTGGATCTTGTCGTACCCGTACGCGATTGCAACATCCTCAAAAAGGTCCCAGTCGTGCATGATGTCGGCCCGGTAGCAGGGTACCTGCACCTTCACCTTGTCTGCGCCCACCGGTACGGCACCAAACCGCATCTTCTGCAGGAGCGATGCCATCGTGGCTGCATTCAGCTCAATCCCGAGAAGGCGGGAGCACTCCTGCACGCTTACCGTCCGTTCCACGGGCGCAAGTGTCGGGGTCTGCACCCCGCCAATCCCGACACTCTCGATGGTTGCACCTGCTTCCGCCATCGCTGTGCAGATAATGTTGACAGCAACGCCGACTGCCCGCTTGTCGGTGCCGGTCGTGTCGAGAAGGATATTCTTTGTGTCGATGGTCACCCGCGTCCGTTCACCATTGATGATCGGGGGGAACGAGAGGACATGGTTGTCTTTATCCACGATTAACGGGAAGAGCGGAAAGTCCTTGACTATCTTAGCATAATCCCTGCCCTTCGGGTGCTTCTCAAGGATCTCGTCCATTGTCATCTCTTCGGTATAATCGAGCGGGATGAATTTCCGGCTCCGCGGAGAGGCGATGTACCGGAACGGCGGTTTGACCGTGTCGAGGTCGTGGATGCCGATCGCGACCTTGCTCCTGCCCCTGCCAACCGCCCAGTGGAGCGACTCCTGCAGGGACATGATGCTCTGGATGGATTCCTCGTCGAACTCAACCCCGCGGATGACCGCTGCCCCGAGAACCGGGCGGATATTTACAAGCGCTGGATCAACGGTGAACGAGATGCCCGAGGGTTTTACCTGGTAAAAGGGCAGGCCGGTTTCGATACCAAGGTAGCCCCGCATGGCCCGGGCAACGCCTTCCGGTGAGAAGAGGTCGGGGCGATCCGGGAAGAACTCCACGTCCGCATGGTCTTCTTCGGTCCGCTCTACGTCAGAGCCGATGAGGGCGACCTTGTCGAGGATTGTCTTTTTGTCAGTCCGTGTCAACCGCTCGAGATACTTGTAGGGAAGCGTGATGACTGCCATTATACCCCTCCCTTCGTATTGCGCAGGGCAGGGGTTTCCCGAAGGAACGCCACATCGCTCCGGTGCAGGAAGCGGAGATCTTTCAGGCCGAGCCTGAGCATTGCAATCCGGCTCACGCCAAGACCCCACGCGAGCACCGGGTAATTGATCCCGAGCGGGGCGGTGACCTCCTCGCGGAAGATGCCGGCGCCGCCCATCTCGATCCAGCCAATGCCCTCGATATACACTTCTGCATCGAGGCTCGGCTCGGTGTACGGATAGTAGGAAGGCTTGAACCGCACGCCCTCAAAGCCCATGCGGTGGTAGAACTCGCGGAGGATCCCCAGCAGGTTCCCGAAATGAACACCTTCGTCCATCACGATCCCCTCGAGCTGCTCGAACTCGGCAAGGTGCGTATTGTCGATCGTCTCGCGCCGGTAGACCCTGCCGATGCAGAATGCCTTGACAGGGGGGTTCGGGTTTCTGGCAAGGTGCTGGATTGAGACGCTTGTGGTGTGGGTCCGGAGCACGCACTGCTCGGCCTTCTCCTCCTTCCAGACCCCACCCCATCCGGTTGAGGAGGTCTCGCCGCCGGATTCGTGCATCGCCTTCACCTTCTCGTACCCCTGTGGAAGCGGGATAGTCTCACGGAGGTAGAAGGTGTCCTGCATCTCCCGGGCAGGATGGTCCTGCGGCTGGAAGAGGGCGTCGAAATTCCAGTAGGACTGCTGGACGATACCCCCGTAGAGTTCCTCAAACCCCATCTCAAGGAGGATCTCCCGCATCTCGGCGATGATCCGCTGGTATGGGTGGATTTTACCGGGGTACACCTTTTTCGGGAGCTTTGAAACATCATACCTGCGGAGGTTTGCGGTTTTCCATGAACCAGTAAGGATCTGCTCTCGTGTGAGGGGGCCCGTCTCCTCCTGGAGATCCAAGCCTTTCTTTGCACGCGCGAGCCCTTCGGGGGTGATCGCAATCGCGTACCGGACCGTCTCGGACTCCTGTAAAATACCACGCTTGATGAGCTCTTTTGTCCGGGGGTCAGCGGCAGACGGGCTATTGAGAGCGGCTTCATCCGTGTCGGTGGAGGCTCCCGGTGTTTTTGCAACAGATGTGCCATCAACTTTTACCAGCCCCTTCTTTCTCAGCTGGCCAAACCCGATCCTGAACGCTTCGTGCTTCTGGAGATCAGCAAGCGATGTTCCCGGCCGGATAAAGCGGAGGAGCTGCGTTTCGGGAAGCCCGTTCTTTGCATACGCCTTCCCCTCATCCGTGTACACGAACTCCTTTGCCACAAACCGCTCAACGGTGGCAAGCCCCTTATCACCAGCAAGGTATGCCCATTGCACAACCGCTTCGGGAGTTGCATCCAGCAGGCTTGCGAGATGTGGGGCGTCTGCTTTCTTCTCGTTTTTGAGTATCCCCAGCAGCCGTTTTTCGTTCTGCGTCAGTTCCGCCATCTTACACCTCGATCTTCTCTGCTGCTGCGTCCATTTTCTCCTTGAAGTCTTTCAGGAACGCAACCACACGTTCCGCAGTCTCCTTCTTACAATTGCCGCACATGATCTCACCGGAAACGCATTTCCTGCGGATCTCAGCAAGCTCCGCATCCTCCGTCACCATATGGAAAAGGTTGAGCAGGTACAGGGAGCATCTGTCTGGTTCCCCGCCACAACGCTTCTGCTCCTCCCGGGTCATTTTCCCGCCGGTAATCCCGCTCATCACCTTCTTTCTTATCGTAGCCTCAGGCTCGTAGAATGAGATTATGCTTTCGGGGATACTACTGGACATCTTGCCACCGGTAAGTCCCGGCATGAAGATATGGTAGGTAGACGAAGGGGTGTAGAATGCAAAACCCCCGTGTGCACGCTCTATAAGGCGCACCTTTGCACTGACATCCGAGCACGGTGCACCTTTGATATCGATATGCCCCTCGTACTTCTTTGCATCCGGGAAGGCTGCTTTTACCGCATCAAGCGCCTGCTCCGGGGCGTTTTTTGACCGGACACTTATGCAGCCATGCCGCTCTTCGACCGTGAACATGCGGAGTTTGTGGGCGATACCCCGCGTGAGCCGTATGTGCGGGTCCTGGTCAATACCTACCGGCACAATCGTTGGGGCAGGTTCACGATCGATCTGGGGGAACAGGATGTCTGCCACCTGCGTGATCACACTGTCGGCATGGGCGAGATCGGTCTCGGGTGAGAAACCGTAAATCGCTGCTAGTTCTGAGAAATTCACTTTGGTTGCCGCTTCAAATGCGAGGTCTTTTAACCGGTTGTTTTTACTCTGGGAATAGGTCTGTCCCTCAAACCCGAGAGCATAGAGGCAGGCAAGGTACTCCTTCCCGAATTCTTTGCACTTTTCCCACGACATGCCCCGGACCGCATGCGCTTCCCGGTCAGCAATCGTCACATAACCGTTGCCGCCCTGTTCAACATGCCAGACCACCTCTTTCATCACCATCAGGTGACCGAGATGCGGGTGCCCGCTCGGCATGAATCCCGTAAGGACGTGGAATGTTGTGCGGTTGCGTATCGCAGCGGCGATCTGGTGGTAGTCCCGGTGCCCGACAACGATACCGCGGCGCATAAAATACGGGACGTTGGGAAGTTCTGAAATCACCGGGGCGATAGGATCGATGCCAAAATCGGAGAATAGTTTTTCAACATCGACGGACTGGTTGTTTGACCAGGGATTTATCTGCGGTTCAGGCATGGTAGGCGCTCACAGTTTGATTCGTGCAAATTCCACGAACTGGATTCCGTTAGTATGTACAGCGCCAAACAACATCTTCTTTTTGACACTGTGTGCCATACGGACAGAGCGTGAGATCACGCTCATGGGTATGGGTGCCTCTTTTTCGACTGCATGCACCAGCATATCTGAATGGACATTCTTCCCGCAGTAGACCCGGAAATGGTGACCGAACTTGTATCCTGTCCGGGGAGTGAAATTGTGCCCCCTGAGTTCAGTATACACCTTATCTTTGCCGGCTAGTTCACCGTCGGTCTCGCTTGCAAGTGCAAAATACTCATCCGTAGTAACGGGAGTTTGCCCTTTTTTGAGCACAAGACTTCTTTTCCCCATCAGGTAGAGCAGTTCAACCGGGGCGAGCATCAGACGTTCATCGTCAAGCCGTTTGCCAAATCCTGACTGTTCGAGATCTGAATGAGCCGGTGCCATTACCATCGCGGATTTTCCCACCAGGGTCGCTTCAACGGGGGATATTTTAGGTGAATAGTCACAGGGTTCTACCAGTTTCTGGAGTTTGATCTCGTAATAGGTCAGCTCCTCTTCGTCATCGACAACAGCAAGAACATACTGCTTGCGCATATTTCTTGAGGCAACAACCTCTTCAATGAGTTTTTCAAACCAGATCGGGTCGCGTTCTGACAGGACCCGGACAAGATAGAGTGACTCGCCAGTACCGGGCTTTTCACCCCGTTTGAACACCCGGAAATCGTGCGGCCCGGTCTGCACAACATAGCCGCGCTCACGCAGGTCGCGGTACACCAAAAAACTTCGCAGGAAATTGGGCTGGTCAGCAAACTCAGAAAACAGGGTGTTGAAGTTGTACCCTGTCACGTCGATCTTCTGCCGGTGGAGGAGATACAACGCCTCCTGGGGGGATAGTTTTACCCCATCCTTTTCCAAGCGTCCGTATCCACTTTGTTCATAAAGTATGCGCCCCTCTTTTCCCACACGCACCACAGTGCCATCAAATATTGCCTTCACTGCCGGATCTATTGTATGTAGAGGATAATAAGAGCACTCTGAACCCGCGCAGGGTTTTTACGCGGTTGGCAAACAACTGAGGGAAATCCTTATGATCGCCTTGTACTGTTGACAACGGGGGATTTTGGATTTGTAAAAAATATATCAGGGTTTATTGGGCAAGCTCACGCACTTTCGATATATTTCCGGCATCATCCCGACGGTTGTCAACCGGAGTCTCGCAGACAAGGGGCAGATCCTTAAAAGCCGGATGATGGAGAATGCGCCGGAACCCCTTCTCCCCGATAAATCCCATCCCTATATGCTCGTGCCGGTCAAGTCCGCATCCACGGTCACCTTTCGTGTCGTTCAGGTGCACAATCCTGAGGTTCCTGATTCCGACTTGTTCATCAAACTGTGCGAGGGTTTCTGCGATCCCTTCTTCCGTGCGCAGTTCGTAACCGGCCGCAAACGCGTGGCAGGTATCAAAGCAGACCCCAACCCGCTCTTGTGCATCCAGCCCATCCATGATCCCACGTATATGCTCAAAACTGCTGCCAACACTGTTCTTCTCTCCTGCAGTATTTTCAAGGAGCAACATGACGCTATTATCCGATTCACCAAGAGCGGTGTTGATCGCCCTGATAACCCGGGCGCGTCCACCGGCAATACCATCACCGAGATGGTGACCGAGATGCGTCACGAGATAGGGGATGCCCAGCTTCCTGCAGCGGTCAAATTCTGCCGTTAGTGCCGGTACAGATTTTTCATAGATCTCCGGTTTTGGCGAGGCAAGATTCGGGAGGTACGGCATGTGGTCAACGGGAATGATACCGGTTGCCTTGATCTTTGCCCGGTAAGTATCACAATCATCATCAGAGAGAGGCTTGTATCCCCAGCCACGCGGGTTGCGGGAGAACTGCTGGAAGACATCGCAACCTGCATCTTTTGCACGATCTACAGCAAGATCCAAGGAGCCTGCTATTGAAACATGGACACCGACACGAACCATACCCACACCGTTTTGTATGCATTGGGTTCGGGGCGGATCTATGATAAGGTTGTGATCATGCCGATGAACGCATCACCGGGAAGACAAAAAAAGGCAATGAAGGAGATCCAATCCTCTCTGTTGCATGAGATCACCGCAGGATTCTCGTTGCCACAAACCCGACTGCTACAAGTGCAGTACATGCACATACCGGTGATTTTGCAGGCGACGGAGCTGAGGTGGTTGCACTGCCAGGCGTACTGGGTGTAAGGGTCCTGGTCAGCATGAGTGTGCCTGACCGGGAACCAAACTGGCTGCACTGCGCATCCACCCGGATCTCCCCGCTACTCCCTTTCAGCTGCGTGAGATTGTAGCGATAGGTGAACAATGACCGGGCCGGCTGACTGGCGTAGGATTCGTCAGCGAGTACTGTATCCCCCTGCCTGACAGTAACCTGTTTCACGTAATGCGTAGCGGGATCGTCTACCTGGTGGGTGATAGCGACTCCAAGATCCCCGTTATTCTCATCATACGTGACCGCAGCTTCAGCAGCCGGGTGTGCAAGCGCAAACCCGCTCTTGCCGGCAAGACCGATGAGGAGTATGACAAGGGCCCGGATCTCTGGCCTCTGGCACCTGCTTGGTGCTGCCGGTTCAATACCCTGTTCTGGCATGATTATCCCCACTCACGTCCTGGTTTTGTTTACCGGGACTTCTATCTTGATCCTCCACGGGATCGGATATGATGACTTGCAGGGAAAATCCAGAACCTGGCACACATAGTCTCTCCCTTTTTGCCTTTGGTGTATCCCCCGCTTCACTTAAAAGAAGAACAGCAAGACATGTAATTACATAAAGCCGGCGATCTATAAAATCCTGTACCACAGTATGGAATCAGCCGATTCGTATCGTACCCGTCCCTTACTCATTCGCTCACTCAAGCTTGTCCTGCCGTTTGCTGTCGTTGCAGCACAGGTAGTTTTCCTGTACTTTTTTCTTGACCAGACCTCCTTTCTTATTGTCATCGGGCTAATGACCATCTATGTCCTCCCCCCGGCCGGGAAAGAAACAGTCATCCCGGCCGGTATCGCCCTAGGCATACCGTGGTGGCTGATAGCCGCATCTATCATGATGATCGATGTCGAGACTGCCCTTTTCATGGGATGGAACTTCGAGCTCGCACTACAAATCCCGTGGCTCGGCCGTATCATGGAATCGTTCATAGAAAAAACCCGTGAATTCATCACAGAACAGCCAAGGCTGAAACGACTCTACTTCACAGGCATTGTCTTGTTTGTCATGGTGCCGGTCATGGGCAGCGGGGGGATCCGGGGTTCGATAATCGGTCAGCTGCTGGGCATGCAGAAAAGACCCGTATTCCTCGCCATTGTCCTTGGAGCGTTCATCGGATGTTTTGGCATCGCTCTCAGCACCCTGTTCCTTGAGGAGCTCTTCATCCGGAGCATTCTCATCGGCACCGCAGCGGTTGCGGGGCTCATCATTATCGCTCTGGCAGGATGGCTCTGGTGCAAGGTATACCGCAACAGCACCCGCCAGCAAAGCGGAAAAAAATAGAATGGTTTTACTTCCTTCTCATCAGGAGAACGAACCCTGCAATCCCTGTTGCCCAATCACGTTGAGCGGCAGCATTCCTGCCTTTTGCGGTGGGGGACGGGATCATGCATACCTGAACCATTTTGCCTGATGACCTAAGTTTTCCTTTATTTTTCACACTACCGAGAATTTCTCCCGATATAAACCGGAGGGCTTTTATATTTGTAGTGTATAATATATACATTACTTATGACGTTTATCAGAAAAATCAAGAAACCGAG
>Ga0315284_10005934_pt1 | contig 17381 bp, 16 predicted proteins | sample YL17G09_16_MG_FD_203696 | JGI IMG/M metagenome (GOLD analysis project Ga0315284, IMG submission 203696) | Sediment microbial communities from Yellowstone Lake, YNP, Wyoming, USA - YL17G09_16 | ecosystem: Environmental > Aquatic > Freshwater > Lake > Sediment | place: USA: Wyoming | collected...
TTCACCGTCGATGTTATCGAATACGAGGCTTTCCCTGATTGTCGCAGGCACTTTTTTCTGAAATAGTTCTACAGCCGACTGCGCGTGAACCTTTCTCCTCTGCACCGGGAAAAGCACGGTGAATCGTACTTCAAGGTACGTATCTCCGATGACGACCGCACTTGTTTCGAGGAGCTCACGGCCGGGGCGTTCAAGGAAGATGCTCCCTCCCCTGATACCGGGCATTTTGATCGTATTGTATTCGCTCCGTTCGGCGAACCGGCGGGCGATAAATGAGCGCGCTGCGATTTCACGGCTCCTGGGCGTGAAGACATCACGGGGGAATTTCGCATGTGCGAGCGGCATCATGACCCGCAGACGGGCGGGACGGAGCCCGGGATTTTCCGGAACATGCTCGACGGTCAGAATGAAATCACCATAATCATAGGACCCGGTGATATGGCAGTACGACTTCTCATCCCGGCCGTCCATGCTCAGAAACTGTGTACAGAGATCATCCGAGGGTTTTTTATAACTATTCATAATATCATGACTTACAATAAAATAAAGCGCATTAGGGATTGTTCCGCACTCCAAAACCCATGAGCCGGGTTGAAGTAATCGCGAATTTACGTTCTCGAAGAATGATACCAGACCGATAAACGATGATCGTTCATAAAAAGCGCGACTTGTGCACAAGTCTTATAATATAATTCTATGACAGTTACTATGTAAAGCGAGATTTTAATTCTGCGCCGAATCGGGAACTCTATTTATGGACGAAAGTTCATTGTTATCAGGGAAAATTTTTGGCCTGATATCTTCCGCCGCCGGAAGGGACAGGTGAAATAATGTGGAAAATATGCGGGGAAATATATTATATTAAAAATTAATACATACCTGAAAATTGATTCGACCCCGGAAGCCGGGGCGCACGACATGAAATAACAATCGCATGATGACACATTATCCGTATCCCGTGTTCCTCAAGCTCGCCGCCCGGTGTTGTATCGTCATCGGCGGAGGAAATGTAGCAGTCCGCAAAGTGGGCGATTTGATTGAAGCCGGTGCTGAGGTGACAGTTGTTGCCGAGTCCCCACATCAGCAGATTGTAAAGCTCGCCGAGGAAGGTGTGCTGAAGCTTATCCGGAGACGATTCGATCCCGGTGATGTGAAACAGGCGTTTCTCGTCTTCGCCGCGACGGACGACAAGGCTGTGAACGCGGAAATCGGCGATTATGCCCGTCGCGCTGGCGCGCTGGTAAACGAGGTTGACAATCCCGACCGGTGTGATTTTTTTTCGGGAGCTGTGATGAAAAACGGGGCGCTGCGCATCGCGGTCTCGACAAGCGGGCTTTTTCCGGGTATGGCGGCATGCATACGGCGGGAGCTCGAAGACCGGTACGGGGGAGACCTGTCCGGGTTTCTTGAAACCGCAGGCGAGATGCGGCAGTATATCATTTCACTGGCGGATACTCCTGAAAAAACGAAAAACAGGGCGCTCGAATGGCTCTGTGAGCGGGATACCCTGACTCTGTTTCAGCAATCGGGAAAAGACCACGTATGGAAGCAATTGAAAAAGATCATTTCATCGTAACCGGAATATCGCATAAAACCGCGCCGATCGAGATCAGGGAACATTTCACGATCAGCGACGAAATACTGCCTGCGGTGCTCGGCAGGATCCGCTCCATCGAGGGAATCGAGGAGTGTGTCGTCCTGTCCACATGCAACCGAACGGAACTGTACGCCCGCATATCCTGTCCGATCGAGGAAGTCCGGGATAGAATCAGCCGGTTCATACTGAAAAGTTCGGGAGAAAAAAGGAATTTTCTCGATTATTTCTACACGAAAGTCGGGACAGATGCATTCGAGCACCTGTTTCTCGTCACCTGCGGTCTCGATTCGATGATTCTCGGTGAAACCCAGATATTCGGGCAGGTCAAGAACGCCTATGCGGTTGCCTGTGACGCGAAATGTACCGGGCCCGCAACCAACCGTCTCTTTCACCACGCCTTCCAGGTCGGAAAGACCATCCGTAACACCACATCGATCGGCGAAGGAACCGTTTCTGTCAGTTCCGCGGCGGTAAAACTCGCACGCGAACTGTTCGGAAGCCTCTCGAGACGGTCCATACTGCTCATCGGCTCCGGGGAAATCGGCAAACTCTGCGCGAAACACCTGTACGATTCGGGGATAGAACACCTCTACATCACCAACCGGACACCTGAACGTGCCTCTGCACTCGCACAGGAATTGTCAGGGGTCGTCGTCCCGTTCTCCGCATTCGAGGACATGTTTGACTCGGTTGACATTATTATCGCGTCAGTGACATCGACTTCTCCCATTATTACCACCGACAGTTTCGAGGGTCACATCGGACGGCGCGGGGGTAATCCTCTGTTTCTCATCGACCTCGGAGTCCCGCGGAATATCGAAGCCGCAGCAGCCGGGCTCGAATCTGTCCACCTCTACAACATCGACGATCTTGAAGATGTGACGTTCGACAATCAGGACAGGCGGAAAACGGAAGCCGAAAAAGCACGCTGTATCATAGAAAAAGAAGTCCGGGAATACTGCTCATGGCTCAGGGAACGTGAAGTCATTCCCGCAATTCAGAATCTGCATGACAAAATTGAATCGATCCGACGGCGTGAGCTCGACCGCATCAAGAATACCGTCTCTTCCAAAACCTATGAAACTGTGGAACTTGTCACCCGCCGCATCATACGAAAGATACTCCATAACCCGACGGTCACCATACGGGCTTCGCAGTCGGGTGAAAACCGCGAACGGCTTCTCACATCAATCAGGGAATTGTTCTTCGACGACGACATAAACTGATCACCGTGAACGGACTTAGAATGCGCAAAACCATCATACTCGGAACTCGCGGAAGTCCACTGGCGCTCTGTCAGACCGAACAGGTCAGGAACATCCTTGTGGAAAAAATTTCCGGTCTCACAGTCGAAATCCGGGTTGTCAAAACCGAGGGAGACCGGAATCCCGATATTCCGCTTACGGCTTTCGAGGGAAGGGGCGCATTCGTCCGGAGCCTTGAACTGGCCCTGAAAAACCGTGAAATAGACGCCGCCGTCCATAGCCTGAAAGATCTCCCTTCGTCACTTCCCGAGGGGCTTGTGCTCTGCGCTTCCCCGGTGCGGGAGGACCCGAGGGACGTTCTTGTCACAGGAGACGGGGCAACATTGAAAACCCTCCCCAACGGGAGTGTCATCGGCACGGGAAGCGAGCGCCGTAGAATCCAGCTCCGAGAGATCAGGCCGGATCTTGTGTTCAGACCGATTCGCGGCAACATTGAAACACGCCTCGCAAAGCTCGGGGGCGGAAAGTACGACGGGATTCTTATCGCCGCCGCGGCGATGAAGCGGCTCGGTCTGTCACAGTCTATCACCGAATATATCGACGACGAACACTACATTCCGGCTCCCTGCCAGGGCGCCCTGGGTGTCGAGTGCCGTGCGGACGACCGGATACTCCTCCATATCATGAGCCAGATCGACGACCTGGACATACGGCTCTGTGTGGATATGGAACGGCTATTCATCGCAACCCTCGGCCTGGGATGCCACACACCCGTGGGCGCATACGCGTTTCTGGAACGGGGCGGTATGGTCTTCAAGGCATTCGTGTCGTTCGGCGAGGGAAAAATCCTGAGAAAAACCATCCGGGCGCCGAAAGGCTCTATGGAAAAACTCGTCCGCGAACTTGCCGTGGAATACAGGGTCATACTCAACAAGGCGAGGTGATAAGTTCGGTAACACTATCGAATTTGCAGTCAAGGGCATGTAAATCAGCACTTCATGCTGACCATTGACAGTGTTTGAACAAAAGTAAAAGGTTTTATTATTCCGGCAATTAAAATGGTTGTATTCTTTTTCATTGTTTCGTATGTCAAGCCCCCTTTCGGCGCTCACGCGCCACTTTCCCCCGGTGGGGACAAGTACAAGTAAATACTATGGTTATATTCCTGCCCCCTTTGGGGGAAGGATGTCCGAAGGACAGGAAGGGGGATTGTTTTCACTTATTGCTGATGTCAAGTATTTAATCGCTGAAGTAATAATTCATGAAGCGGGAATCTGTCATAACCGGTAATAGTGCGGCGTGACGGTACATGAAATATTGAACGGTGGAACATCACATGGTCTATCTCGTTGGCGCCGGTCCGGGCGATCCGGGCCTGATAACGGTGAAAGCGCTCGATGTACTGAGACAAGCCGATGTGGTCCTCTACGACAAGCTCGTCGACCCATCGCTGCTCTTCGAGGTCAAATCCGGCTGCCTGCTGGTCGATGTGGGCAAACGGGCCGGAGTTCACGAAAAAAACCAGGACGAGATAACCGCTCTTCTCGTACGGTACGGCAGGCAGGACAAAACGGTCGTCCGGCTCAAGGGGGGCGATCCCTTTCTCTTCGGGCGCGGCGCCGAGGAAGCAGAACATCTCACCGAAGAAGGAATACCGTATGTCGTCATTCCCGGAGTTTCAGCCCTGAACGCTGTCACCACCTGTGCTGGCATCCCGATCACCCATCGCGACTGGTCATCCTCGTTCGCTGTGGCGACAGGGCACGGTGCCCGCGGCAAGGAAAGCGACCCGGTCCGGTGGGACAAGCTGGCGCAGGGTGTGGACACGGTCGTGGTTTTCATGGGTGTTGGCAATCTGAAAAAAATCATACGGGGCATGCTCGATGGCGGCTTAAATCCCGAAACTCCCGCTGCACTGATAGTGAACGGGTGTCTTCCCTCCCAGCGGGTGGTGACAGGGACGGTCGGCACCATTGCAGATATAGCCCGCCATGAAAATGTCACACCTCCCGCCCTGCTCGTTACCGGGAAAACTGTCGCTCTTCACTCGAAGCTGAACCGTCATCATCCGGGTCTTCTCGCCGGAATCACCATCGGAATCACCCGCCCATTCGCACAGTCGAAATCCTTTGGGGACATGCTCAGCTCCATAGGCGCTTGGCCGGTGTTCATGCCGACCATCCTGACGGCCGATACGAATGATACGCCGGAAGCGGAACGTGTCATGGGGCGCCTGGAAACATACGATTATCTGGTCTTTTCGAGCACAAACGGCGTCGATTCATTCTTTCGGGCGTTATACAGAAAAGGTGGCGACGCACGTTCTCTCGCGGGGAAAAAGACTGCTGTCATCGGGCCGGTTACCGGAGAAACTCTCGCGGCGCACGGCATCCGCGCCGATCTGACAGCGGAGACCTTTGTGGCGGAAGGATTGATTGAAACCCTGCTTTCGGCTGATTCGGTCGCAGGAAAAAAGGTTCTGTTGGTCCGCTCGGACATCGGGAGGGATACACTGCGGGACGGTCTCCGAAAAGCGGGTGCCGAAGTCGATCAGGCGGCATTTTATTCCACACGGACGGCGCCCCTGAAACCGGTGGTTATCGAGGCTTTGAAAGCGGGAAGCATCGACATGATCACGTTCACGAGCTCATCGACGGTCGAGGGCTTCTTCAGCCAGGTTCCTGCGGACGGTCTCTCTAGAGGCGTCAGAATCGCGAGCATCGGGCCGCAGACCTCACGTACGGTCGAGCGGTACGGCAGGACGCCTGATATAGAAGCTGCCGAATATACGACCAGGGGCCTCGCCGGGGCTATTGAGTCATTTTTCCGCACCGGGGCCGGCGGCGCATAACAGACACACTCCCCGGCACAGAACACACCTGCGAAAGGGAAATAGAAGCTTCATGATAGGGATTTCGAAACTGTACTGCGGCACGGTCGAGGCATCGGACGTTCTCAGGTACGGGAGGCAGTCATCGGATTTGCCATCCCATCTCCTCCAGTTTTCCCGGGACAAGCGCCCTGTTGTCATCCTCAACCTCACGAAACGATGCAACCTCACCTGCGTCCACTGTTATGCCGGTTCCAACAACTCAGTGGCCAAAGGGGAACTGACAACCCCTGAATGGATGAGTGTGCTCGATGATCTGTCGGCTTTCGGGTGTCCGGTGGTTCTGTTTTCGGGAGGCGAACCCCTCCTTCATCCCGATATTGTCGCTCTCGCCCGTCACGCGGTCTCTCTGGGCATACGCGCGGTCATCTCATCCAACGGGACCCTCGTCACTCCTGAAAAAGCCAGTGAACTCGCCGGTATCGGGCTGTCCTACATCGGAATCAGCCTGGACGGCGGCAGGGTGATTCACGACCGGTTCCGTGGCGTCCGCGGTGCCTACGACCGTGCGATCGAAGGATTGAGATATGCGGCGCAAGCTGGTATCAAGACCGGTGTCCGCTTCACCATCACGAGGCGGAATATCGAAGAAATCCCCACGGTTATGGAGCTTATCGACCGTGAAAACATCCCACGTATCTGTTTCTACCACCTCGTGTATACCGGCCGCGGCGAGTCGCTCATCGAGGAATCAGTTCCGCCCGATATGACCCGGCGAGTTGTCGACACGATCATCGACCTCACCGCCGATCTGCACCGGCGGGGCACACAGGTTGAAGTGCTCACCGTGGACAATCACTGTGACGGTCCCTATCTGTACATGAGGCTCCTGCGGGAAAATCCCGGCCGTGCCGAACAGGTCCTGGAACTGCTCCGTTTCAACGGCGGGAACAGTTCGGGTGTCGGAGTGTCCGCAGTCGGCTGGGATGGAGCCGTCCACCCCGACCAGTTCTGGCGAACACATGTGCTTGGTAATGTGCGCGAACGCCCGTTCGGCGATATCTGGACCGATCCCGCGAACGGATTCCTGATGAAACTCAAGAACAAAAATCGGCACGTCACCGGACGGTGCACACGATGCAGGTTTCTCGACATATGCGGGGGCAACTTCCGCGCACGGGCGGAAGCGGTGACAGGCGACATCTGGAAACCCGATCCGGCCTGTTATCTCACCGACGATGAAATCGGGATTACCGGCCATTCTTCGGAGGAGGGCTCCGGTGGATAAAGACAGACTCATCAGAGAACTCCAGACCCGTTTTCCTGCCGCGTCGGCTCCCTTCGCTGTCACAGCCCGGAGGCTGGGCACGAGTGAAAAGGAAATTCTTGATACGGTTAAAACTGCACTTGCCGACGGGACGATTCGGGAATTCGGGCCGGTTTTCGATCCCCGCAGGCTGGGATATGTATCCACTCTGGTGGCGGCCGAAGTCGAGGAAAGCTCAATCGAAACCTGTGCTGAAGCCCTCAATCCGGTCCCGGAAATCACCCATAACTACCTGCGCGACCACACAATCAATCTCTGGTTTACCGTAATCGCCGCCGGCCGGGAACGTCTCCAGACAGTCATCGGGAAAGCGGCGGCACTCCGGGGTGTGGCGCGGGTTATGAGCCTTCCTGTGAAGAAAGTTTTTAAAATCCGTGCGGTCTGGGATTCGGACGAATCCGGTTCTGACGTTCAATCGGAGTCGTGTGAGCCGCCGGTGTTCGACGAAACTGCCCGCCGTCTGGTCAGAGCGCTCCAGGACGGGTTTCCCATCGTCCAGTACCCGTTTTCGGTCATTGCCGAAAAGGCGGAGATACCGGAACAGGTTGTGCTGAACATGGTCGGAAACTGGATCGAAAACGGGGTAATCCGGAGGTTTGGCGCGAGGCTGAACCATCGCTCGATCGGATACACGGTGAACATCCTCGCCGTATGGCACGGGGAAGACGCTGAGTCCCTGGGAAAAACATTTGCACGCCTTCCCGCGGTCAGCCACTGCTATCTCCGCGAACCGCAGCCGGACTGGCCGTATACGCTCTATACGATGATTCACGCCCATTCGGACCATGAGGGTGACAAACTGCTCACATCGATGCGCACAGCCGCCCCCGGCGCGACTGTGGCGACGCTCCGAACGCTCAGGGAACTGAAAAAAACAAATATGAAATATTTCAGGGAGAATCAGCCATGAGTTTTCCATATACACGACTGAGAAGGCTTCGTCGGACGGCGGCTCTCCGTGACATGGCGCGTGAAACCGCCCTTTCCGCCGATGATTTCATTCTTCCGCTCTTTGTCCGGCACGGAAGCGGGGTCAGAAACGCAGTCCTCTCCATGCCCGGTGTGAGCCAGCTCTCAGTGGACACGCTCACGGAGGAGTGCGCCGCCGCGTACGATGACGGGGTCAGGGCGGTGATACTGTTCGGGATTCCGGAACACAAAGACGCCCTGGGAACGGAGGCGTACAGCGACGACGGCATCATACCACGTTCTGTCAGGGCGGTCAAGGAGGCTGTCCCCGGCCTCGTGGTCATCACCGACATCTGCCTGTGCGAATACACCGACCACGGTCACTGCGGCGTCATCAGGGACGGCGATGTGGATAACGACGCGACGCTCGAACTCCTGGCGAAGGAAAGCCTCGCACACGCCCGCGCGGGCGCCGACATGATCGCTCCCTCGGACATGATGGACGGCCGTATCGGGTATATCCGCTCGGCGCTGGACGGCGGGGGATTCGGGCATGTGCCGATCATGTCGTATGCGGCGAAATTCGCCTCGGGCTTTTATGGGCCGTTCAGGGATGCGGCAGAGTCTCCGCCGCGGTTTGGCGACCGTAAATCATACCAGATGGACCCCGCGAACAGGCGTGAAGCCCTCCGTGAAATAGCCCTCGACATCGAAGAGGGAGCCGACATCGTCATGGTGAAACCCGCCATGCCCTGTCTCGACATTATCCGTGAAGCCCGGAACAGATTCGACCTGCCCCTCGCCGCATACCAGGTAAGCGGGGAATACGCCATGCTCCATGCAGCGGCTCAACGTGGCTGGCTCGACCTCGAAACGGTCATGATGGAAAGCCTCACCGCCATCAGGCGGGCGGGCGCCGACCTGATACTCACCTATTTCGCCCGATCGGCTGCGAGGCTATTCTCATGAGTGCTCCGACGCTGAATTTGATCGCATTCGAGATCACACGCCGGTGCCCGCTCAGATGCAAGCACTGCCGCGGCGATTCCCGCAACGAGGATTACACTGGCGAGCTCACCCTCGGCGAGATAAGGGCTGTCCTTGACAATACCGCCGAATTCGCGGATCCGATCATCATTGTGACCGGCGGCGAACCCCTTTCACGTCCGGACGTGTTCGACATAACGGCGTATTCCTCCGCCCGTGGATTCCGGACTGTGCTCGCCACATGCGGCCATCTTCTCGACGACAGCACTGTCGGACGGCTGCTCGACACCGGCGTCTCACGGATCAGTGTGAGCCTCGACGGAGCTTCAGCCGACATCCACGACAGGTTCCGCGGTGTGGAAGGCGCTTTCGACGCCGCCCTGAAAGGTCTTGAAGCCGCGCGCAGGCATGGCCTCGAATTCCAGATCAACAGTACGTTAACTTCGTTCAACGTGACACATATCGAAGCACTCCACGATCTCGCCCTCTCCATCGGCGCTGCGGGATTTCACCCGTTCCTGCTCGTTCCGATGGGCAGGGGCGCGGACATAGCGGGGTCGGCCCTCTCGCCCGATGAATACGAAGGCGCGCTCGTGCGGATTGCCGCACTCGCCCTCCGGTCGCCGATTGAAATCAAGCCGACCTGCAGCCCTCATTACGCCCGAATAATCCGCCGGATAAAACCCGATGAAAAACCTGTTCACGGCTCATCAGAACCCTGCAATTCACCTGAGAGCCGACCGGGCACCACACTTCCCCGGGGATGTATCGGTGGAAAGCACTTCGTTTTCATCTCCCACACCGGGATGGTCCAGATTTGCGGATTTCTGGACATCCCTGCGGGCGACCTGCGTGAAACCGGGTGGAACCTCAGGTCTATCTGGGAATCCTCGGATTTCCTGCGCCGGATCAGGGCGGTCGACGAGTACGCGGGAAAATGCGGTGCGTGCGAGTTCAGAAACGTCTGCGGCGGCTGCCGGGCGCGCGCCTACTATGAAAACGGCGATTACCTCGGCGAAGAGCCGAAATGCACCTACATACCAGCACGTCTGAAAACCGAAAAATCAGCCGACGCCCGGTGATCATCCTCAAGGTAAAGTGTGTCTCAGCCCTCCCATGAATCGACACAAACGGGCGATTCATCGAACAGAAAAGGAATACCGCATGACCACGAGAATCTTTGATATGTCACGGAAACTCCACGACCGCGCAATGAAATCCATTGTCGGCGGGGTTAATTCCCCCGCACGGGCGTTCCTTTCGGTCGGAGGCGACCCGCTCTTCGTCAGCAAGGCGGAAGGCGTGTGGATATGGGACGCTGACGGCAACCGGTATATCGATTACATCGGCTCATGGGGACCCCTGATCACGGGACACGCCCATCCCGCAGTGATCGCCGCAGTCACCGATGCCGCCCGGAAGGGTGTCAGTTACGGCGCTTCGACCGAAATCGAGATTCTCCTCGCGGAAAAAATCCGCGACATGATTCCTTCCATCGAGCTTCTCCGCATGGTGAATTCCGGTACGGAGGCGACCATGAGCGCGCTCAGGCTTGCGCGAGGGTTCACCGGCAGGAGTAAACTTATCAAGTTTGCCGGATGCTACCACGGCCACGGGGACAGCTTTCTGATTAAAGCCGGTTCGGGGGCGCTCACACTCGGCGTACCCGATAGTTCGGGAGTTACTGCAGGAACCGCAGGTGATACGCTTGTCGCGGAATACAACAACCTCGAAAGCGTCGGGAAACTTGTGGCGGCTCATCCCGGCACTGTCGCTGCGATCATTGTCGAACCGGTTGCCGGTAACATGGGAACGGTCCCCCCGGTCCCCGGATTTCTCGAAGGTCTCAGGGCGATAGCAGACGAGGAGGGCATCGTTCTCATATTCGACGAAGTCATCACCGGATTCAGGCTGTCACGGGAGGGCGCGCAGGGCCTGTACAGGATTAAGCCTGACCTGACAACCCTCGGGAAAATCGTCGGCGGCGGGCTCCCCGTCGGCGCATACGGCGGACGGGCTGACATCATGCGCTCGATCGCGCCGCTCGGTCCGGTCTACCAGGCCGGCACCCTGTCCGGTAATCCTCTTGCGATGGCCGCAGGGCTGGCGACCCTGAACCTCATCGACAACGAGCGAACGTACTCCGACCTTGAAAAAACACGGTCAGCCCTGACCGAAGGGCTTATCACGGAAGCCCGTGAAGCGGGGGTTGCGGTCACTGTCAATGCAGTCGGCTCGATGTTCACTGTCTTTTTCACCGATAAACCGGTGACCGACCATGCAAGCGCGCTGAAGTCCGATACCAGAATGTTTTCGAAGTTTTTCCGGGGAATGCTCGACCGGGGTGTTCTGTTTCCCCCGTCGCAGTTCGAGACGACGTTCGTTTCCACAAAGCACGACAGCCGTTCCGTCGGGATCACCCTGGAAGCCGCACGCGATACATTCAAAGAATGCCGGTAACCTTCAGGCTGCTTGCCGGCCCCGATACCCGGCGGGGGTGTCACAGGGAGATTGAAAAAGAGGAGTGAGGGCACTCACCAGTTTAAATCGTTGACCGTGCCCTCAACATCATTAATCGTGAGGGTCAGACCGTCATCGATATCGCCGTCGCCGTTGATGTCAACGTTTTCCGTGGCTGTAGCGAGCGACCCATCGAACGGTGCGGCGCCGACAATTTCAAACTTATATTCGAACCGCCTTTTATCCACCTCCGGCTGGGTGAATCCGATCGCATCGCTGTTAACACCCTCGGCGAACGCCGCATACTGGCTTGTCATCATATAATAGGTCTTTTCGAGGTTGATGATCTGGCCGAGTATTGTTTTGGCTTCCGACACCTTTGATTTCATGATCACTGAGTTGAATTTCGGAATCGCAATCGAAGCGAGAATACCAATAATGATCACCACAATCATCAGTTCCACAAGGGTGAATCCGTTTTCATGCTTTCCGGACATCATATCGTCTCCGTGAAAGGTCAATCTCATTCAATCTATCAGGCGGGAACAATCCTTACGAGCTGATTCAAAACATACCTTCAGGCAAAAAGGGGCGGGGCCAAAACCCCACCCCCCCCTTTTTTCTCATAATGGAAGGTATAATCCATTACCAGGTGAGATCGTTGACGACACCCTGAACATTGGCGACCGTCAACGTGAGGCCGTCGTCAATATCGCCGTCCCCGTTGACGTCCACATTCTCAGTGGCTGTTGCGATAGATGCGTCGAACGGAGCAGCGCCGACGATTTCAAACTTGTACTCGAACCGTCTGCTCGTGGCATCAGGCTGTGTAAACCCGATCGGATCGCTGTTAGCACCTTCGGCAAACGCCTCGTAAAGGGAATTGGCGAGGTAATAGGTTTTTTCCAGATTTACAATCTGGCCCAGGATTTGTTTGGCTTCCGTTACCTTGGTTCTGCTGATGATGGACGAGAATTTCGGGATGGCTATCGAGGCGAGAATACCGATAATAACCACCACGATCATCAGTTCAACGAGCGTGAACCCTTTTTCGCTTCTCTTGAACATTGCATACCTCCTTTAAGAGTTGGATACATGAACCTCCGGGAAAGGTTACAATCAGCCGATTCCGCAGTTCCCGTGAGCGCCGTGTATACTTTTATTAATATATATAAAATGCAAACACTGTGCCACAAAAGAAATGATCTTTCACAACCTATTGGCACACATAATATTACCATTCACTATCCGTCACCGGGTACTTCAGCGGGCCATGGCCGGATCCAGGGCTATTCTTCATATTGTTACACGAACACCCATTATGAAACACGAACGGCTGTTCATGAAATTCAGTAAATCTCCGGGCAGAAAACGAGCTGAACTATGCCCGGCTGGAGTTCATGCATGGGCACGAGCCGAAAATGTAAAACAGACCCGGTCGTCATAGTCCGTATTTTTCGATTTTCCTGTCGAGAGTCGACCGTCCAATACCGAGCACCTCCGAGGCTTTCTGCTTCTGACCGTCGTACTGGGTGAGCACCCAGTGTATATAGGCTTTTTCAATGTCATCCATCGACGGTATTTGTGAGGTCTGTTCGCTGACGAGCCGTGGCGCTTTCGGTTTTTTGACATGATCGGGAAGCATGTCAAACTTAATTTTCCCGTTATGTGAAAGGGCGACTAGTCTTTCGACAACGTTTTCAAGTTCCCTGATGTTTCCCGGCCAGTCGTAATACAACAGCACCTTCATGATATCTCCGGGCACCCCTCTCTTGAGAATTTTACCGCTTTTGTCCTTTTTTTCGAGGAAATGCCGGAACAGAAGCTCTATATCCCCTTCCCGCTCACGGAGCGGTGGAATATGGATATTGATGACATTCAGGCGGTAAAACAGGTCTTTCCTGAATGTGTTGCGGCTGACAGCCTCTTCGAGATTTTCGTTCGTCGCCGTGAGGATACGTATATCAATCTTCTCCGGTGCATTGGCACCGACGGGGAGAACTTCCCGTTCCTGGAGAGCGCGGAGTAACTTCATCTGAACGGCGGGACTTGTATTGCCGACCTCATCGAGGAAAAACGTCCCGCCGCCCGCCTGAACCATGAGGCCGGTCTTGTTCGCGACAGCGCCGGTGAACGAACCCTTTTTGTGACCGAACAGTTCGCTTTCAAGAAGCTCCGAGGGGATAGCGCCGCAGTTGATTGCGATGAATGGCCCGTCCGACCGGTTCGACAGGTTGTGCAGCGCCCGTGCGGCCATTTCCTTGCCGGTTCCGCTCTCGCCGGTTATCAGTACGCTCGAGTCCGTATCGGCCACTTTCCTGATGAGTTCCTTCACCCGTGTGAGTTCCGGCGAAGTGCCGATCATCATATCGAGGGTGTACGAACGCGATCCTGCCCTGAGATTCCTGTTTTCCTGGATAAGCTCTTCAATTTTAATCGCATTGTTGATGTAATTCATGAGCTCGGGCTTTTTGAACGGCTTTTCGACAAAAAACGATGCGCCGAGATTCAGCGCTTGAATCGCTTCGTCTTTCGTCGCATACGCGGTCATGATGATAATCGGCGTCTTCGTTTTCGCGGTCAATGCTTCTATAAACTGAATTCCGCTTAATCCGGGCATTTTGAGGTCGGTAAGTATGATATCGACCTCGCCACTATCCAGTTTTTCGAGAGCCTCGTCACCGTTCTTCGCCATTACGATTGTAAATCCTTCTTTTTCGAGCATGATGGTGAGAGTTTCGCGCATGCTCTGCTCGTCGTCGACAACAAGTATCCTTTTCGCCATCAATCGCTTCCCTCCACCGGTACATCGAGGGCTATCTCCGCACCTGCTCCCGGCCTGTTGCGGGCGAGCACCCTTCCGCCGTTCGACACAACAAGCTTGCGGACAAGTGCGAGGCCGAGGCCGGTTCCTTCCTTTTTTGTCGAATAAAACGGCTCGAATACCTTGCCGAGGGCTTCGTCCGTGAAACCGGGGCCATTGTCATACACAACAAGCCTTATATAATTATCGCCGTAAACTCCCCCCTCGGTGGTGATCACGATCTCCCCAGAACCATCGAGCACTTCCAGGGAATTAATCAGAATGTTCAGGAAAACCTGTTCGAGATGATCTGAGTCGAAGCGGACCCGTACGGGTTTTCCTATCGTGCTTTTTATAATAATCCTGTCGGTTTTCCGGGGATCGTTTACGAGAAGAAGCTCCACCTGTTCGAGGGCAGTGTTTAAGTCTATAACGGTGGTACACGGGTCCTTTACCCGGGCAAACTTCAGAAAATCAGTGCTGATCCGCTGGAGCCGGCCGGATTCCCGTTCAAGCACACCGAGCAGCATGGCGCCCTGACCATCGAGCTTGTCATGGCTCTCTTTCATGATTTCCACCACGTTGCTGATAGAGGCCAGCGGATTCCGTATCTCATGGGCGATGGCCGCGGACAGTTCCCCGATTGCCGCCATGCGGTCCGCCTGACGGATCATTTCAAGGAGCTGCTTTTTCTCGGTCAGGTCAATGAAATTGACGATAAAGCCGCGGCGGCTTTTGTCGGTATCATAGAGGGGCATACCCGACGAACCGAGCGGAACGGCGTGTCCGCCCCTCGTTTCGACGCTGATTTCCTGTTCGGAGAACACTGAAACGTTCCTGAGTCCGTATTCGATGATATCCGCCATGCCGCGGGAACGTTCGCCCAGAACATCCCGAAAATGCCGTCCTTCAGCTTCGCCGCGCCCGATTTCGAGGATGGATTCTGCGGCACGGTTGATGTACATGATCACGCCGTTCATATTAACCGTTATCAGTCCGTTCGTCATGCTCTGGAGGATATCGGATGTGTCGAGGCGGGCTCCCTTGAGGAGCATGAGCGCACTGATGAGCGCCGAGTCCTTTTTTATAATCCGCTCAGCGAAACTGCTCGAGATAAACCCGACTCCGTACATGATAACACTGTACAGGAACGCCTGGAGAGCGACATAATTATCGACTTTATCAGGGTTGAATGTCGGATCGTCATTGGGCCCCAGGTAATAAAGATAGAGGACGTTGTAGAGAACGTAAAACAGCGCAGCCTGGGTCGCGAACAGAAACGTCACAATCCACCTGAAGAAGAGCGACGCGCACATGATGGCGACAAAATAGAACCCCACGAACGATGAATCGATACCACCGGTATAATGGATGATTATAGTGATGATGAAAATGTCGAAGGCAATCTGGGTAGCGAGTAGAGGCCGGTGTATGCCCGAGAATTTATCTGCCACCCAGTACAGAAGGGTCAGCAGGTATGTGCCCAGAACTATCACCGCGATCGTGAACTTGTCGATGATCTCATCCGGGAAAACAAGAATCGCCACGCCGAGGGTGGCGGTGACAACCGCCGGACGCAGGATAAGCATCCAGCGTGTTATTATCATCTCACGGTTCAGAACCTTATTCACGCCTGTTTTAGACCTGATTCTCATCATTTCCGGCTGTCTCCTCTGTCAGGAGACCCTTTTTTCATCGAGTTTTATCACCGTAACGACCCGTTCCACCGTGGGGGAAAAGACAACGTCATGAAGGTCGCGTGCAAGGGCGAATAGCTTTTCGGGCGGCCCCTCCACAATCGTTCCGGCGACAGTGACCTGGTAGGGAAGTTCGCACTTATCGAGGACCCGGAAGATGTTTGCGAGTTCCTTCGTGAGGCTTGAATCCCCCGTCCCGATTGGGTAGACGGCGATTTCCATCCGTGCGGTATCGTTCATAATCAGCCTTTCCCGTCCAGTTCCGCTCTGACACGGTGAGCGTATTTGTCTATTTCCACGCACAGTTTGTGTATGGTCGCGACATCCCTTCGTTCAAGCATGGTCCGTGAAAAAACCCTTTTCAGGGATTTCATGTAATTGTCACCGTCGTTCCACTGCCGGAACCCCAGCGTCGTCAGCGACTTCTCCAGATGGTCGTACATCCCTGAAAGCTCACGTGAATCAGCGAGATCGAGGGACAGTTTTTTCCGGGGGACTGCTCCCGCGAACAGTTCATAAGCGATTACCATCACCGCCTGCGACAGGTTGAGCGAGGGTTGTTCCCGTGACGAGGGAATGGAAATGAAAAGCTGGCACGAGCGGAGTTCGTCGTTGGTAAGACCCTTGTCCTCCCGTCCGAAAACAACCGATACCGGTCCTGCGGTCGCCGCCTCGAGGATAGGACCTGCGGCATGTCGTGGATTGAGGAACGCCGTGTTGTGCCGCCTGCGGCGAGATGTACCCGCCACGAGCACGGATTCAGCGACCGCATCCCCGAGGGTGTCGACCACAACGGCGTTTTCGAGGACATCCTCGCTGCCATGCGCCATGTAACGCGTCTGGGGGTGATTGTGAAACCACGGCCGGACGAGAACGAGCTTCGAGAGTCCCATGTTCTTGATCGCGCGCGCCGCCGCTCCTACATTCCCGGGCACCTGGGGTTCCACAAGCACGATCTGTATGTTGTCGAAACAGGTTGCGCTCATGATTGTTCCTTCCCTACAATAATACATCTCCCGCCCCGCAACGGCAAGCATTTATAACAGCCGAAACATCCGGAGAGCGAGGGGATGAATTCATGGTCAGCCTCCTGTCATACCTGTTCCGGGAACGATCGAACCCGCCCTGATTGTATATGGCACATGGAATACATACGGCCGGTCGCCGCCTCTCGTGACTAAATAAAGGCCGTCGGTCGGAAGCCCCTCGATGAGGGGAAAGACCGAACTGACACGAAGTCCCGGAAGCTGGACGAGTATCACCCGGAAAAGCCCCTTCCCGTCGGGCCCGACGACGCCGCATCTCGCGGAAGACCCCGTGGCGCAGACATACATCAGCCCGAAATGATCGGCCCCGATCCCCCATGTGTGGCTCCTTCCGTCCTGGTCGAGGTCTCCGATACCATCACCATCCCCGTTGTCCCATAACGCCTCCCCCTTCGGGGTCAGCATGACAAAGTCCTCATCGTCCGGATGGGCGCAGTATAGACCGCTCCCGTCAATCCATACTGCCGGTGGTTCGGCGAGGTCTCTGTAATAGTCCCTGAGGGTGATGAACATTTCCTGC
>Ga0315284_10005935_pt1 | contig 17381 bp, 8 predicted proteins | sample YL17G09_16_MG_FD_203696 | JGI IMG/M metagenome (GOLD analysis project Ga0315284, IMG submission 203696) | Sediment microbial communities from Yellowstone Lake, YNP, Wyoming, USA - YL17G09_16 | ecosystem: Environmental > Aquatic > Freshwater > Lake > Sediment | place: USA: Wyoming | collected...
ACGAAAGGACTCGGCGGGCAGGGACTCGTAACTCAAGGATACGGCAACGTAGAGCAAGTTGCCGAGAACAACGTCGTTCTTTTCGATCCTTTCAAACGGATCCGAAGGAGAGGCATTCAGTTTGCCAATCTTCTTGACAAGTCTCCAGGTACAGGGTTTGGAGATAGCGCCACAGCCGGTGCGGCCGACAGTCCAACACGTGTGGTATTCGGAGGGGCGCCAGGGCCTGTCAGAACACACTTAAACACACCGATGAATATCGTCATGGCTCCTGGCGACAACGCTTTCAGAATGGGCGGTGGAGGTACTGGTCCAAGAGAGAGGGGAAACTCTGGCGCTGGCGGTGGAGGCGGTTTCGGCAATAGTGTTGGAGGTGGAGGTCCTGGAGGTGGATCTATCAAGTTTCGTTTTCGAAATTATGGAAGAGCTTCCGTTCCCGCATCGATCAACATCGGTGGCGGAGGTGAAGTATACCCCTGGACCAATCAGATTCCGCCCGATCCAGTAATGCCAGGATCATGCTCACTTTCTTGGTCTCTTGGTCCACTACTTCCAAGATGGGGTTCGGTAATAACTTCGTTCGCCAAATTTTCAGATGGAAGAATAGTGTATATGGACGGGTCTTACACTGGCTCAGATGGAGGACCGTATCGGCATGGCAATGTAATTGCAGCTGACGGACTTTCCGTTGTTAGAGGTGGAATTTCAACAGACCCTACGAATTCTTCATCTTATTTCTTTGGTAGTCTCGAATCTCTTGGCAACGGACCAAGCGCGCAAGTTTTTCGCCACGGTCCGTCATTGAGCGGGGCGTTTTATTATAACTGGGTAGAGACGTTCAATCCGTCGACACTTCAGTGGACGGAGCGACCACATCCAGAAAATTGGGAATTTTATACAGAGCTCGGATCCAACATCGATCCGATTGACGGAATGACATTGACAAGAATGACAATTCCGAGCAGCTCTGTCGGTAATGTGTTGAAGATAGGCGGAATTGTAAACAATGGATATATCGCCAGCGGCACTGTTGAATATTCCTGGGATTCTAATACGTGGTTTAAGAGACCAAGTATGTCAATCGGTAGGGCGAGTCATACAGCTACTAGATTGAGCAACGGCAAAATTCTTGTTGCTGGTGGTGTAGTCTATCCTCCTTACTCGAACTATATTGCAAAATCGTGCGAAATTTACGATCCTGACCTCCAAACGTGGACGCCTGTAGCGAGTATGAACATTCAGCGTCACGGTCATGTGGCCACGCTTTTGCCGAATGGAAAAGTGCTTGTCGTAGGCGGTAGAGCGTCTGGTTCATTCCCAACATTCTTCTATGATGCTGCAGAATCTGCAGAAGTCTACAATCCAGGTTCTAATACATGGACGCTGACGCCAGTTCGTTCTCCACTAAAGCGTGCTGGACCAAACTTAGTTACGCTTGGCGACGGGTATCCGTATCTTGTTGGTGGTGGTGACTACGGTTTCGGTAGTTACACAGATGTGGAAATGTACAATTGGTTCAACAATACGTGGGTTCCAAAAAGTCCGATGTCATTTAGTTTCTCCAACATGATAGCCGCTCCTCTTTCGCAGTGTGCCATGATAGTGTGGGGTGGTGACATTGGTACGACTGTCATAACACGTTCAACTCAGCTTAGCAAGATATTGCCTCACACCATCGTCGCTCCTCAAGGGCATATTCTTGACGTAGACTCTGAGGCTATTTGGAGATTCGATGAACTGTCAGGGTCTGCGAATCTTGTCGACGCTACTGGAAATGGTTACACCATTCAAGCGTTTGGAAGCCCTCTAACTGCCTCTGGACAGGTTGGCAGCGCACGTCATGTAAGCGTTGTGGGCAGTCCTCCATTTGCAGCTCCGACAGACAAGTTCTTCCAGGGGCTTGGTTCAGCTTCAATGGGAACGACATTCAGCGGAAGCTTCACCGTTGAGATGTGGATCAATCCAGATAGTGCGTCTCCAACAGATTGCGAACTCTTTATCTACAATGGACTTGATTTTTCAATCGTCAACAGCGATACAATCATGGCCGAGATGCAACACTACGGCAATACGACGGGTAAGATAGAACTCCACCAATGGCAGAATACAGGTGCCCTCGTAGCCATGCAGTCGAACAGGACTTTGACAAATGGAAGTTGGCATCATGTGGCATTCTCTAGACAAGATCAAGGCGGAAATCTTCACACGTTCAAAATCTTCATAGACGGAGCCCTAGATTCTACTCATACCAGCATCCCTGGGATGGATTATTCTATCACTGGAGCCGGACACTTCATTGGAATGGGTAACTACATCGGAAACACAGGTTTCGGAAATGGCGTAGGAAATCCATTTAGAGGTCTAATGGATGATTGCCGTGTAAGCAAGGTCGCTAGAAGTGACGCTGAGATCTATGAGTCATACGCTAGAGGAATTGGAATACCCTAACCGGCGAAATCTTCGCCTTTGAAATCGAAAGATGAGGCCTATTTAGCATATGGCAAAGATATGGGAAGAGAGAAGGCCGGGTTATCATTCGTACTTCAAGGAAGGTGAACGGTCAGTCATGTACGGCGATGTCCGTGCTACCATTATTGATCCAAATGCGCCCGTGAAGTATGAAGGATTGGTGTATAGTCCCATGCCTCGTGGAACCAAGGTAGGAATTTTCGATACACTGGATGAGGCGAAGGTAGCCGTCGAGCAAGAATGCATCGTACGGTCACTGTGACAGATGGCTAACAATTTTGGTATCTACAACATCACCGCTGAGTTAGAGGCATCACCCTCTGCCTCGCTCTATGGTGCGCTGTCTCCTCCGTCCGGTAACATCAATCTGCGACGGAAGCCAGAGAGAGATCAACGCGACCGTGAGGAGTTGGCCGTCGCGACAGGTTTGTCTAGTGGGAACAGGAGTGTATTTGTCTTGGCAGAAGTATCCTCGTCTATGCATGAGGTCACTTCGAAGAATGCGTATCGTAGTGGATCTGTTCCACTCGAGTCGACACCAGTACCTGCCTCCGCCTCGATCTACTATTCAAAGCGACAGAGATTCGTTAAGCTAACATATGCCCTGACGGCATCTTCTGGACTATCCACGCTTCCGACGTCACAGGACAAATCTCCAGCTGTCGATGAATATGCAGCACGTGGAACATTCGATCCGATCTCTGGATCATATCGAAATACGACTATCTTTAATCCGTCTGTCTTCGAGATCAACGTACCTGAACATGGGAAGATTCGAGATGTGAAGGTGTGGGTCGAATTTATACATGATCACCGTGGTGGTCCAGGTTCTGGATCATTTTCAGGGAATCCATTCTTAGCCGGCGGCACAGGAGCTCCCAAGGCATATCCAAAGCAAGGTCTGCAAGGAGTACAAGTTGCACTGCGAAGTCCAAACGTACAGTTCGATTTTGCACATCCGCTGTGGAATAATGAGACTGTCAGAAATTTGGAGAAGTGGCCAACATCACAGGTAAGCTCTTTCTACAGAAAAGTACCTGAGATTCTCAAGAGCTCATATCTGCTCTGGGCCGGACACTCATGTGAGGAAGATCTTGGATATGCCTTGGGAGCTCATACTGGGTCATCCTCCGGTTATCTTCCGTCATCACCTTACACCATAAGAGATGTGACTAGTTCCTCATTTGCACCAGGAGTTGGATCGGCGAACGAGTACGACAGCAGCCCAAACTATGAGCTGTTCTCATACTATCCTGCATTCCGGACTCTTTCATCTATTCCAGTTGCTGGTAACCAAGTTGGAGTCCTTTATCCGACCGGAGTGCCAGGTTCACCCATCTATGATACCAATGGGTACTATTTCTGGTTTGACAACGGCGCGGGCGTAAATCCAGTCCCCCAGATGTTCTTCACGTCATCGTCCGGTGTAGCATACGGTCTAACACCATGCAGTTCAAGGGTACGAGCAGAAAAGGGATCAAATCGAATACACGCAATGACCATCTGGCCTGGGACTGGGACGGCTTACGGTATTCGTGAATTGGGTGATACCAATTTCAAACCGTGGACGCTTCGTTGGCCCGTCGTCACAGGAGATGAAAGCCTCGGTCTTCACATTCCGATTGGAGCAGATTGCTTCTTTGATTTCGCGCTTGATTCTAATAATGCAGCCCACTTCATCGCCAATCAGTGGAGAGGAGATCTAGGACGTTCGTGTCTCAATTACGGTTTTGTCTCAGGACCAGTCACTACAGAAGCCTATGTCCCGCCAGGGACGATCCAGGATAAAGCACTTCCTGTGGGAACATTCAATAGGTTCTTCAAGTCTCGTACGATGAATGTTACGGTCGGTGTTGGCGCCGGGAATAATGTTACCATCAGCGTAGACAGTGTCTACAACTACGTTGTTGGTCAGACGGTGCGATTTGGATATGGAAGCGGCCCATACACAGGAGTTATAACTTCGATCCCTGGTGCGACTAGTATAATAGTTGACAATTTGCCGATCCCTCTTGTGATCGGAGATGATATAAACATGTGGGGAGGAAGCTCCCTCTGGACTCAGTCCGGATCATTAATGATCATGGGAGAGTTGGACAACCCAACAGTCAACTATGGTCTGACTACTCCGGCAGGTTCTGTAGGCGGCTACTGCCAGATTGAGATTGACAATCGAAACATGATTCATATCGTATACACCGACACGGCTAATAAGTCGGTGAAATACGCTAAGAAGCCTGTCGCATACACGCAGTGGACGGGGTCGTGGTCATTCGAGTTGATTCACACACACTCAGCTCCATCAACATGGCCTACCCATATCTCACTTGACATCGACTCAAGCGGTAACCCTCATGTCGCATACTCATTGTACGACGGTTTAACCGATAACATTTACTACGCGAAATCGGGATCTGGTGGTTGGAATCTTGAACTCGTACGGTCAGCTTCAGGACTTAAGCTTGGTACAAGATTGAAGTTAGACAACTTCGGTAGCCCAAATATTGTCGCCTGTAACAAGAGTTTCGATGGAGACGGTAATGAAGGCGTCGTCATCTTCACATCATCTTCACAGGTAGGTTGGGCACAACGGCTTATTCATTCGTCCCCGACCGACGATCCGCGCGAATTCACAATCACGTTCAGTCAAGATAATCTGGCACGTGTATATTCAGGTGGAGGTCGGTTATCGGCTATCTGGGAGACGACGTCTCCTCAGGATGGGAAGTACAACGAATATAATACAGATATTGACATGAGAACCGTGTTCACCGATTCTTCCGTGAACAACAACCCAAGAAATCTTACAACGTTATATGAGAATCCCACCTCGGTGGCTCCGGGAGACTCCACTCTGTGCGGAGCCTTGATTCTTGACAGTAGGGCGTACCCAAGTCCATTTTCCGCATCTATTCCATTACTACAAACCGCCGGGATGTGGGGAGCCGCTGCCTCTCACGTCTTCGAACCGACCATCGATCAATCAAATCATCTGACCAGTTCTAACGTTCCGTGGATGTTTGACAGTCGCGTCCCGCCAGGCATCTTCCATGGATTGAATTATCAGGCCCTCATCACCGCGTCGTTGGGTCTGACACCTCCATTGGGATGGTTGACGGGACCAGGCGGGACAGCCAACGCGAATGAGTTTCCTACCGTAGGTGCCAACTTAGGTCCTGCCGACATCCAGCCAGTCTATCCCTTGCTTGATGACGTATTTGTGGAAAAAATTACAGATCAGACTTGGTTGAACGGAACAACCTCCGTGACTCCAGGTGTCAACCCACTTCTCCCATTTTCTCGGAAAAAGTTGATCGGCTTCCGTCCAGGGTTACGAGGTACAGACATCAACGGCATCTGGAGATTGATGATCGGTGTTGCAGGAGACGTCGTCACGGCCACGCAGGCTGTTACTGGGAGTAGCCGTGCCGGTATATGGTTTAGACAGGTGCGTCTCGAATTCCTTGTCGATGTAGGCGAAGAAAGCAAACAGACATATGCCAGCAAGTCTTTCCGCTTTAAGAGGTCAGGAAATGCGCGGAGGGTAGGAAACAGTCGACTGGCCATCATGTCTGGGAGTTCGGCGTGGGACGTGGGTATCAACTACGTAGTTGTTCCGCACGATGCTGAGTACGGACGTAGCGTGGGTATAACAGATAGTACGGGTTCTGATCAATTCTCAGTATTCTCTCAGATTACCGGTTCTCTTGTAGATCTTCTCTCTGGTTCGGGCGGAATCTACAATGTCCGAAACAGCTATCTAAAAAATGAATTTGGAACTCCGTACATTCCGATTTCGTCAGGTTCAGCTGCCATTCCATCGTTTGACACTTTTAGCGAAGAAGAAATCAAACAATCAAAAACCATCTTCCAGGAAACACTCAATCCAAAGACGTTGGTTCCTAAAGACAACACCCTGCGTGCTCATCTTTCCAGGGCTCAGGTCCTTAAGACCACAAGAGATGTGATGTTTAGCAAGATCAAGTTCACGAAATGATACGAGAGAGAACTGGTCGACAGGCCTACTTAGAAGAGGAGATCTAAAAGTTGGCCGGATTCCTTGATAGAGATACTCGAATCATCGACATGGTTTTGACAAGCCAGGGGAAGAGTCTGCTTTCTAAGGGAGCTCTCAAGTTCTGCTATTGGATCCCATTCGATGACGAGGTTGACTATAGGCCGTTTCTTGCAGAAAGTGGCTCTCTTTCTGGACCGCAGCTTAGTGCCTCTGTCTATAGATCGATAGAGGAAACACCGATTCGTGAAGCCACTACTGGGTACAGGAACTTCAACGCAAGTGGTTCTGATTATACAAACGTTCACAATCCAATGTTCACGATGCCACAAGGCCAAGTCGTTCTTCCAAGATCCTCATTTCCATCAACATCTTCCTCTCTTGATAGCCAACATCATCAGATCAGAACGTCTCAGAGAAAGGTTCAGAGGATCTACCAGGATCGTGATAAGTGGGGTAAGTTCAGTAACAAGATTGAACCGATGGACATTGGTACCGAACGTTATGAGTCGAGCAACTTTGTCCTCGAGTTCTCATACACCAAGGACAGCTTCCCACCAGACTTTCCTACAGAAGGTTTCCACATGAGGATTCTCCGAAGTGGTTCAAATGGCTGGGTTGAACTTGATCCTCGACGTGATATGAGCAATGACCTCACCTACAGTAACGATGTCCGTGTCTTCACTGGACGACGCGGAGGGAGGTGAGTTAGATGCCATTCTTCTTTGACCGAAGCGGTGAAGGAACATCAATCAACATCGATACTGATGTTCCCAAGCGTTCCAACACTACATTCACCGCCGCCAGAAAGTTCTCTCTTCCAGAAGATACGAATCAGGAGAACAGAGGTGTAACAATCAAATCCAATGACGAGCACTTCATCGAGCAGGCAGCTTCGATGAAAGGTGTTGCCGTTGCCGCCGAATCGATCGCAGCCTCAGCCGTTCTGAATCTTCAAGCTGCCAGAGAACAGCTCTCTAGCGTACAGGCCGAATCGAATAGGGACTTTCGCTCTCCGATGTCGAGTGTTACGGAATTCGATGTCCATACCCTGGCAGAAGTACGATCTCAGAACCTTGCTTCGAGTTTGCAGCTTTCAATTCCCATGTTGGATACGAAGGCGATCGCAGATGACTTTCATAAAAACATTGCGCAGACAGTATTCAGGATCAAGAATGACATTCCAGCTCCGGTAGCATTCAATTCCGTTGTTCCACAACTCTCTTCCATTACGGTAGACATGGCGAAGAACAGAGGAACAGTAGACTGCTTTTTCTCACATCTTCGGTTTCATCTTCCACTGTCTGAAGTTTGGAACGGAAAGATAAAAGCGATTAGAATCTTCCGTTCGACTTTGATCAATCCAATCTTCAAACGAGCCGTATCTCCTGTCATCTCGATGCGCGGATTGGAACGCCTCTCGACGATGAAGAATAGAACAAGGGTAAAGGGTGCAGACCAACTCTCTTCTATCGAGCACAGGTACCGAGAAGCTGGTGTGTTGACGTCACTTTCCATTCTGAATCCTATAGATCCAGAGACCAATAGGCGTCTATCCACAAACTCCTCTGATACATTCACAGATCCATCAAGGAATCCTTCATCGGTAGCTACCATCACTGGTAGAAGTTTGCCGAATGTAGCTTCATTTCTAGATCCCGAGAGATATGGTCATCTAGACAGCTCTGTGGCAAATGACTTAAACGTCATACGAAACATTCAGAACCAGGATCCTGCATCATCGGTTGTTAATATGCCTCAGATGCTCACTCTGAACACGGCTATGGCCAGTCGGCAGGGTTTGTTACACCCTAGCCAGGTAACCAACCTACGCCTTGGTGGAACCTCTCCGATCGTCGTCAGCCACAATAACAGTCAGGAGTTTAGAGAGTTGGCAGTTATCTCTCTTGACAAGTTGAAGTCGAACGTCATCGGCGATACCGTAGAATATGAATTCATTGATGAATCCGTCGGGTATGGAAAGGGCTATCGCTACTACGTCAACTCCATTGATAGAGACATGGTAGAAAGTGTCCGCTCACAGATTGTCGACATAACCATCGAAGGTCTACGAATTCCAGAGAGACCGAAACGAGTTTTCTCTTACAACGTGTCTGGTGGTGTATCGCTGAACATCATAGTAGACGATCAGCTGGTGGAGAAATTCGAAGTGTTTCGAAGGGAAGATGTTCTTGCCTTTGCAAAGCAACTTCGAAGATATTCTCTCAATGTTTCAGATATGAACGGATTCAATACCAATTCGAGTATCGTGAACATTGGTCAAAATGGTTTCATCAAAATTGGCGAAGGGATGAATACTTCGAAAGGTCAAGGGGCTAGCTTCTTTGATAGAGAAGTGCGGCCTGGTCTCAAGTACCTGTATAGGATCTACTCAGTAGACATCTTCGGTAACAAATCTGAGAGTCCATACGAAGTATCGATCTACGTTCCATCTCCTTCTGCAAAACCAAACGAGTTGACAAAGCCAACCCTAACCGCAGAAGTCGATGCAAAAACAAACAAAGCCAAGCTTACATTCAAATGCACCGATACACGTGTCAAGAATCTGTTCCTGGCTAGAAGGGATTTGACAATAGGACAAAAAGCCTTCACAGCTCCGGGGCAGGTAAACTTCATCAAGTTTGGTTCACCCAAGGCAGGAGAAGGGGCAAGACATTTTGAGGACGTTCTTCTGAGAGGGGAGAACAAGGATACTTCCTGGACAGGAATGTTTGAAAACAACCAGGATGGTGTTGTCTACACCGATACGACCGTCCATCAGGATCACATCTATCAATACAGTATCTATGGTGTTGATCTTTACGGAAATTCAACCCCTCACGACATTTGCAAACCATTCATGATTGTCAATAGGGCGATGATCAGTACGCCTGTAAACCTCGAAGCCGAGGTCGTTCAGGGTCCAAATTTCTCAGTTGGTGGAGTGAGATTGACATGGCAGGAAGGAAATGTAGATGTTCCATCAGAAGATGTGATAGGAAATCAATCTTCTCTGTCTGATTCCAATGTGCGAACTTTGTATCAGATCGAACGTAAGAAAGTTGGAGAAGAACGATGGATTGAGTTTCCACTCGTTTCTGAGTTGAGATTCTTTGATCCTTCAAAATCTTCGTTGGGTCTGCAAAAGCCTGAATTCAGACCAGAACTTGTAGAGACGAACCAAACGTACATCTATAGAGTAAAGGCGATGCAGACGGGATCATTTGTCAGCAACTATAGTGATTTTGTTGAGATCTTTGCCGCCCTTCAGATAAGTCCACCAAGCAATTTCAGGGTACGCTCTGCAGATGCGAAGGTCAGTCCGTTCTACGTTGTTCTCAATTGGGATACAGACAACCAGTCTGGAGTTGTTGACAAGTGGGAGATCGAACGAGCTGAGATCAACAATTTTGCAGGCGCTCGTCTAAACATCAAGAATCCAGCAGATTTCCAGAAACTTAGCTTTAAATCTCACAGGGAGGTTTTTAGGGAATCCAGTAGAGCGCTTTCGCACGGTCTTGACAGGTTTATTTCTAAAGGAACTGCCATCACGTCGATTCGTGGACAAACAAACGGTCCTCCTGTCACTCCAACTATCTTCACTGGTCAACATCAGTTCCAAGACAATGAGGTTAGGTTTGGGAACACCTATTTCTATAGGATAAGAGCAGTCGGTGTTGATGGGGCTAAGTCAAGTTGGGTTTACAAGGGAATGAAATTGACAGAGGATCACACAGAAAAATTGATTGCTCAGCTGATTACACCGGCAGTGCAGTTGAGTCTTTCTGAAACATTTACACCCCTTGTCATTCAAGGACCTTGGGCTAATTCGCTAAGCAGTTTCTCATTGAAACCGGCATTTTCAAGACCGAAACTTCTGCCTCAAGTTACAGTATCTGCACCTCCTCCACTACAGGTTACAATCAAGCAGCCTACTCCTGTTCCTACTTTCTCGCTGGCCACAGCTACTGTAAAACCAATCATGGCACCTGCCTCTGTCGCAAGAGCCCAGCTGCTAAATCCAACCCTCAGAAGTTCACTTTTATTCCGCGGTTTCTAAAAAATGGGACTATTTGACGCCATAGTCAACATATTCTTTCCGACTCCTCCTGGGGTGCCGTCGGCAAGTGACATCTTGAACAAGGCGGCTCAAGCCTTGGGTGGATCCAATGTTCATGGAGCTTCACCAGTTCCACATCCACCTCCTCTCCCGCCTCCGCCTCCTCCACCAGGATCCCATGGACCAGTCGCCACTTCTCCTAGTCATCCTATTCCACCTCCTCCAGGCGTTCCGTATAATCCTAATGACTTTCCTAGTACTTCTGGTCGTGAGGGAAGCGATGCTGATGTTTCTAATGCTCTTAACCTGATAGACAGTCTTCAGAAACCACCTCCACAAGTAACGCAGGACTACGTTACCATTGTAAGTCATGTGGCAGCATTCCTGGGAGTTCCTCTCCCTGAAGATCTTCAGAAGTCTTCAAATAAGACTGGTGCTCGGGCAGCGTGGACGAGCCATACTTTCCCAGAACAGAACGGATTGTTTTTTGGCGTCAACAATGTCAACAACAACGTAATCATTGGAAGCGGACCCGATTCAGAAGAGAAGATGCGAAACATAGTAAACAAGGGAAGAAACGACATCTTTGATGTCATCAATAGGGTCAATTCTTTTGTTGCTCGTGCAAAGAATGCTGGGTTTGTTCCGCCCGAGAATCCGTTCTCTCTGGCAATGTCGTACAATGTCGGACGAATAGGTTTCAAGTCTATAAACCTCAGACAGGGTGATGCCACAAGAATATCCTCGAATGTCCTGTCTTACATCAAGTTACTGAATGCTGAGAAAAGTGGACAGCTAAACCTCGATAGGAATGTGAACAAAGCAGCTCAACTATCTCACTCATCGCTGTCACTCGAGGGATTCGGAGGGACTGGCAACACCTCTGTTGATCTGGCTAAGTTACTCCCAGATGCTGACGCTGTGAAGGAACAGAAGGCATTCGAGGCCCTTTCAGTATTCGACTTTACAAAGCGCGTTCCAAAGGTGATCTTCACGGCTTTCTACGCTCCAAGTGGAAATCCAAAGGGAGTGATAGTCGGATGGAAGAAGATTCCAGATGCTTCCGGGTATGTGGTTAAGCGTAAGAATCTCTTTGACGGAAGAGAAGCAAGGTATTCGCTTACTAACGACGACGTAAAGCGTGATACGACTAGGCTCAAGGAATACGTGAACGCCTGGATTCTATCGTTCTACGACAACGTCCAGCATGACTACGTGTTTACTTTCCTAGACACAGACGTTCCGCCTCACGGGTATTTCTACTACACTGTCCAAGCATACCAGCTACAGAATGAAATCCCTGGAACAATGTTTGCCACTGAGACGGTACAAAAGACAATGTCGGCACCACAGAGACATAGCTTGCTTGTGTCGAATGGGTTGTCACTTCAACAGGCGGACGCCTCGGGGATTAGCCCATACCCAGCAATAGCGCACATTCTACTTGGTGATGGAAAGTACGATTGGCTGCTTGCAGCTGTGAATGTTCGTCAGTCGATCAATAGGGGAGATTCTAGAACAGTAACACGCGAGTATTCTTATCTAGGAGCTAACTACTCGTTCCTCTTTTCTCAAATGGATGCTGGGAAATTTGTCGTTCCTAAAAGTATTCCAGACGTTTTGAAGAGCATCAATGACGCCATCTCGAAATATGGTATTATGCAGGTTCTCAAAGATGTTCTGCAAGAGACAGGAGCCCTGTATCATTTCGAAGGGAAGGATCCGAGCGACAGCAATCTTTTCAGAAATGTTGACTCTGGGAAAGGAACTGACAGCGGCTTGATTTCGATCGTGGCTGCAGCTATAGATCCCGAAACAGCTACGATGAATTTGAAATCTCTTGCGACAAATCTTCCTCTTCTTCTCTCACATGATACAACAAGCATAAGAGAGCATTTACAAGGTGGGTCTACAGGATTCGGTAAAGCTACAAGGAAGACGATAGCTAAATCCGGAGAGATAGATATTCCACAGGAATTTGACAACCCGGATTCTTCACGAGCAGAAGACGAAGTACAATATCTTAGCAGGCTCGGAAACCTGGGAGATGGTGATGTAGATCTGATGACGGCTCAAGGTGTGGGTACTTTTATGAGGACTGTACGAATCTTCTCAGACATTGGTCCCAACAGAGGCGATCCGCTATTCACTACGCCAACTATGTATACTGCAGATCCAGTGACTCCACACGTTCCGCCTCCTCCGAAGACAAGTTCAGTTCATCCAGTTGGTGAACCTACGCATGCTCCACCTCCTCGACGTGCGAATGTTGCTCCTCCTCCAACAGGAGCTCAACAGGCCGCTACCGCTGCCGATGCAGCAAAAGAAAGAAGGGATGCGGTAAAGGAAAAAGTAGACGTCAAGGTAGATCCTACTGGCAGAGGGAGAGGAAAAGGCAGAAATGGGGGTGATCCATGAGCATTAAGATCTTTGGAAAAGGATTGGGGATCACAGCACATCCATTTGATGTGGTAAATCCTGTTAGCATCGACGTGACGAGCAAGCCTACAAAGTTTGTCATGGATACCACTCTCAAGTCGATGGGTACTCTCAATCAGCCTGAAACTATCAAGAAGTTGATGGAAGTACAACCCTTCGTAGAGATGGGAACGCTACTGTCTACCGTGCAGCTTCCGAACAAGGACATCCGAAAGAATTTCGAGATGTTCACGCTTCCTCGTCCCGTAATCAACACGGGTATCAAACCTCAGCTGTTCTCAGCTGATTCAGGAAACGCTCCATTCGAGACGCTATTCCATGACTTTGATATTGAGGCATTCCCATCATACAACTTTTGGACTCCCGACGAACTCACGAACGACCGTGATGCGAGAGGAGACAGAAAGTTTGAAGATCTACCAAGGTTCATCAAGGTTGTGTGGAATGCAGCGCCAGATCTACCAGATCCTCACGAACGTGTGAGACCGAAAGAGGTCGACAAGAGGGCAATTCGTGATGTCATGTTCTCTCGTGAGATCGAGCGGCCGAAGGTATTCTCATCTCGTGGTATTCCTTTCGTACCAGAACATCTGCAACCTGCGAATTTCGCTAAGAACAAGAGTATCATCGCCAACGGACATCTAGCTCCAGGCGTTCTTGAAGCGATGGTTGATATGCCGCTTCACAATACTGGAGTTGAAACACACAGGTCATATGCTGGCAGAGATACGCTCGATCACTTTGATGAAGATGCATTTTTGACGAATCCAGCTTTTGTCGGTATCTCTATTCATGAGCTTCAGGCGCAGGTAAGTCAGGTCACAAATGGCATCGCAAACATGATATCGATCGGCGGTGGTGGAGTTTCTGCAGACCTTGCAGATAGAAAAGCTTCCCTCGTCGATGGGAAGTTCATGATCAAGAAGTCTTCCACTCCAGGTGGTAGAGCACAAATTGCCGGTATTCATCCGTCGTCTCCCACATTGAACTTTGAACCAAAGATGGCGATGCCATCTAAGCCTACACATGTTGATCAGGTTATGCAGCTTGCCTCATACGTTTCGCAACCTGCAAGCGTAACGGACATTAGAAATTCTGTACAAGTGAAGGTAAAATTCTTCAATCCTGCCATTGGTGGACTAATTCAACCGTCGAAGGTCAACATGATGAGCGCTCCTCATCATGTTGAATCACTATCAACGATTGCAACTCACCTTCCAAGCTTGGAAATTCTTTCACGTACAAATCTGTTCACAAAACCTCGACAGATAGACATTCCGTCCTTGCCTTCTCCAAAGATCAAGCCACTTGAGTATGTTGGATATGTGCTTGAGAAGTACAAACGACAACAGTCTGGAGCGTTTATCAAAGTAGAAGAGATCGATATCCCATCTCGTGATGCAGATTACTACATCGATACGAAGATCTTGTATGGAGAGGCATACCGCTACAGAATCCGTGCCATGCTTCGCTGGACGCGACCAAACGAACACTCGTTTAACATTCCAGATAAGATGACTACGGTCAGGAATGCTTCTCATGCTGCTACACTAAGCACCCATAAGAGCTCGTATTTCTTCAGCGAGTGGAGTCATTCATGGGCATATGGTTCGTGTATCGATGATCAGCCACCTCCGCCTCCTGACGAGCTGACAGTTCGGCCCGATTCCGCACGTAAGAAGATCATCGTTACTTTTAGACTGCCAGACAATCCACAGAAGGACATCTTGAAGATGAGACTCTTCAAGAAATACAAGGATGAGCATGGTAAGGATCTATCACACTGGTTTCAGATAACAGAATCAAGTGCTCATGATAGAGGAATAGACTTTGCCCCAGGCAATGTGTATTACGTCGACGACAATGATTCTCCATTCGGACCGATGGAATACTTCCAGAGGCAGCATCCTGGGATCAAGAGGGTATATGCGGCCCAATGTGTATCTCGTCATGGCGAGTATTCTGTACTGTCAGAACAGCTGGCAGCATGTCTGAACGAAGATTACAAGGTTCGTGGTGAGTTTCCAGTAGAATTCATCTCATCGCCAGGTGTGAGACTTGAATACTTCGGTGCTTTTAGCACGATTCCGAATCATATCACGAAGACAGAGATCGTAGTTACTCCTGTCATTCAGAGAGTTGGTAGATCTCCTTCAGAAGCCGTACTTGTTTTCACAGGTCGTAATACGATGGGGAATGTCAACATAGACAACGGCAAATATGTCTGTCGTATCCAATCGTTAGATACTGGCGAAGTGAAAGACATTCCATTTACCGTTTCGTTGAAGAATAATCCAGGTAGGCAAGAGGTTTCGAAGTTCGATTTCTATGTTCCTGGACATGCGGTTTCAGGAAAGAACTCAGATGATTTTGATTCTGATAGTGAAATCAAGTTGAAGAATGACCTCACTAGGATGTTCGGAATAGATTTCAACGATGAAAATGAAGAAGTTCACAGTTACGACAGGGCTTCTCCAGGCGATCGATGGAATCGATAACGTCTTTGGGAAGCGAATTCTGAAAAAGATTACTATCTATCTACAGCGAGGAGAACCAGATGGGATTCCAAGACAACAGCGGTGAGATCTTCATTGATGCCGTCCTTACGGACGAAGGTAGAGAGAGGTTAGCCAGGAATGATGGCAGCTTCTCTATCGTTCGTTTCAGGCTCGGCGATGACGAGATCGATTATCGTTTCTGGAATGAACTTACGGGTTCCGATTCCAAAGACAGGAAGATCCTGGACACCCCGGTGTTCGAGGCATTCACCAACGAGGTTGTAGCCCTTCGGTATCCGCTCGTATCGATCCGAAATGCTCGACTTCAGTTCCTTCCGACGATGACCGCAAAGCCGTCAAGCGTGACATTGAAGGAACAGAACGACTCTGTTGGTGGAGGTACAGACGTAACGGTAAGCCAAGAGATTGCACGTTCTCAGACGATTCTTCCTGCCGAGATCATTGATGTCAACTACTCTGTCGAGTGTGACAACGACATCATCTTCATTGCAGGAGAAACTCCGATCGCCATTACACCGTTCGGAACTGGTAGATATATCATTCCAGCTGCTGCAGGTCGTCAGACTTCTGCAGGTGGTACCGAATGTAAGTTCAATGTACGAGTTCAGACATTGACGACAGAGGCGTTTGATACGCTTGTAGGAGTCAACGTGGCAAAACCACGGACAATCACAACCACGATCGTAGTAACCGGACAGCAATCTGGTATGAATGTACAGATACCGGTCACGGTCGTAGAGTTCGCCACGAGCTGATAGGAGCCAACCGATGTCTTTCAAGACCTTTGACCTCGCACATGACGTAGCCTCGATCGTCTCGTCAATCAACGAGGTCGTGTTTGTATCGAGCTCTATTTACAAGCCCGATTCGAACATCAAGTTCTACTCGAACATCGCGTCCTCCTCAGCAGGGAACGACCTTGGCGGGTATTTCCAGACGATCTTCGATTCCTCACCGACAAGTTCTCTCAGCACACCGCTGATTGATCTTACCTATGGGTATGCCACAGGTTCTGCGTTCAACCTTCCTGTGACAGCTACAGCTTCTCAGAATGAGAAGATCAAGATCTACCGTATGATGGCCTCGGCCCTCCTTGGAAATCCTGATCAGCTCTTCACGATCAACAACGTGGCAGTTTCAGAATGCTTCTTCGTGATGATCAAGCGAGGCATCCAAAAGGACGAACTGAAGAAGGGTTCGACGAGTGTCGTGGTCAATAGGACTTTCACGACCCAACAGGCTACCGGATCTGATGCTGGAGCAGTGGTGGCCTTCAAACAGACCGTCGGAGGGGACTACGCCCCTCTCAGAAGTGGTACGCAGGAGATAGGCCAGGTGTGGTTCAATGCCGGCGTTATCGTCCTCGGAGCGTCATCGAGCTGGCATCTGAGCGAGATCTGGTCGGGATCACAGATGTTGTCTGACATCCAATCGGCAGGAACAATCAACAACCTGTGCGATGGTCTTCGTTCTCACGTTGAGAAGATTGCCCTTCACAACCAGACCAACCTCTACTCAACGATCTACTTCTGTAGAGCATTCAACTCTGAATTCAACTACTCGAGTAACCCCACATACGTAGATGACAACAAGCGTATCCGGGTGACCTCCGGTAGCAACATTCTCACCACCAGGACCTACATCACCACAGCTGGTCTGTATGATGCCAACGACAACCTCCTGGCTGTGGCGAAGGTAAACAAGCCGCTGACTAAGTCACCGGACAACGAGTCGACCCTCCGAATCAGGCTCGACTACTAACCCTTTTGGGTGGGGAGCCTAGATGTCGGTCTACAGAAAGTTCGACAAAAACGACATCCTCTTCTCGACAATCCACACCCGTCCTAAGGTTTCTGTCAAGTACGGTGCGAACGGATGG
>Ga0315284_10005936_pt1 | contig 17381 bp, 15 predicted proteins | sample YL17G09_16_MG_FD_203696 | JGI IMG/M metagenome (GOLD analysis project Ga0315284, IMG submission 203696) | Sediment microbial communities from Yellowstone Lake, YNP, Wyoming, USA - YL17G09_16 | ecosystem: Environmental > Aquatic > Freshwater > Lake > Sediment | place: USA: Wyoming | collected...
GGTACGCTTTGCTGCATGCAGGGCAGCGATTTTCGCGGCCGAACGACGCGCGTTCCTCGGATTTGTACGGGTGCGCCGTGATGCTAGTACCGTTCATGCTGACGCCTGTACATGTAAGCTCGTATTTCATGGGTATCTCACGGAAGAAGGCAGCAAAGGGATATAAAGTGAATCAGTGGAACTTTTTGGGTAAATCCCTGGAAGTTGCATGTGCTTTGCTGTTCAGCATTCTGTGAGCTTGTACATGTCCAGCATGCTGATTTGATCCCGTGTGCCGACGAAATAGAGCACAAGACCGTTGCCCAGCAGCGCCGATACCACGACGTTTGCCGTATCTACTTTAGACCACGCGCTGCCGGCGTATCTGTACAGCGCGGAGTCCGCGAAGTATATGTACAAGTTTCCGGATTGGTCGGATGCGACGTACGTTATGGCGCTTGAATCCGGCAAGCTTAACGATGTCCACGTGTAGCCGTCATATTCGTATGCTTCCACGGCGTTCCAAGTCGAACCGATGACGTAGATGCCCGAATTTTTACCGATGGTCCGTGATATCTGGAACGTTCCTGGGTAGTCTAGAGACCACCAGATACCGTTGGTGAACTCGTATACGGCAGGTTGGTCGTTCGTGCCCTGCACGCCCGCGTATACGTTTCCGTTGCTAGCGAAACTCAGCTGAGCGTTTTGAGGAGACGACGAAAGCGACGACGACAACCCTATGACGGACCACGTATTGCCGTCATACCTGTAGAGGTGCTGCCCGTTTGCGTAGATGTTTTGCGAGCTGCCCGATAGAATGCTGTCGACATACTCTCCACGGTAGTTTGTAGAGGACCAACGATAGTTGTTGTATTTGTATATCGACGTGTTGTCGTAGTCGTAATTATCCAATACGTATATGTTGCCGATACGGTCTGCCTTGATGTCGCTGACGGATTGTGCAAGGTCCGAAAGTCCAGTCGACGTCCATGCGTTGCCATCGTACTCGTATACCTCTGCGTGCGGAGAATTGTTCCAGTGCTGGTCCACGATGTATAATATGCCGTTGCTGCTCATGATCATGGATTGCGGATCTGAGGTGGGCGCTACGCCTACCGTTACCCAGACACGGCCGTCGTACTTGAATACTTCTGCGTTTCCGTTGCTCAGCGTTCTGTAAGCGTATACGTTTCCGTACTCATCTACGGGAGAATATTGCGACGGCACCGCGATGGCGCGAGTAGCTACAGCGTATTCGGCGCCTGCGCAGTTGGGATCTGCGCAATCGACTAATCCGTTGCAATCGTCATCTTTCTCGTTTGCGCACGACGTTTCGGGCGATGCCGGTTCATAACGGCCGATGTTGTTCTGGCTATAGGTGCAAATTATGCCGGTGTTTCCCGGAGCACACTGACCGTTCGTGCATCCGGGCAGGTTGCTGTTGGCAGCGCTTTGCTGCCTGAGTGAATAAGATGCCTGTCCGTTGCCGATGATCGTTCCCGCCTGAACCGCGGCTGAAGCGTTTGCCGCCATGAGCCACGGCACAGCCGTGCCTACAACTAAAACGACGACCAGCATGATGAAAATCCCGTAGTCGGTTGCCATGCCGAATTTTGGACCTGATAATTATATATCTTTATGCGGATGCCGGACGATTGTGGCCTAGCGTGGCGTGAACGTCTGATTCGTATGTATGCGCAGTTGCGACATCGGGAAAGCGAATTCAAGAGTGCTCGCGGCGCAACGTGCGAAGAAACGCGGATGGGCAAAATAAATAGCGTCTAAGCTAAGGGAATTGTATGAAAGGAGAACTTGTCAGTTTCAGGACGTCGGACGGCATCGAGCTTCCCGGCTTTTATGCTCGCGCAGTGCATCGTAACGGGAAATGCGCGATATTCATTCATGGACTGACTGGAGGTTTCCTTGACCCGAAGCTTGTCGATGCGCTCGGAGAATCCTGCCTTCGCGCAGGCTTTGATTTCTTCGCGTTCAACAACCGCGGGTCGGGCATGATAACGGGTTTCGACCAAAAAGGCAAGTGGGTAAAAGTCGGCGGCTCACTCGAACGGTTCGAGGACTGCGCGAAAGACATACGGGCGGCATTAGATTTCGTGCAAAAACGCGGCTGCCGCAAAGCCGTCCTGATGGGTCACAGTACGGGCTGCCAGAAATCGGCATATTATCAAACGACTAAGCGCGATAAACGGGTCGCAGCGCTCGTTCTGCTCGGGCCTGCAAGCGACATCGATGTAATGAAGGCAAAACTGAAGAAGAAGTACGGCGGCGTTCTTGCGTTAGCGAAGAGAATGGTCAAAGCCAGCAAAGGAAAGCAGCTGATGCCGAACGACAGCTTGTCCGCGCTTAGGTATTACAGCCTGTACAAGCCGACGAGCGTCGAAGGAAACATATTCAACTATGCGACGGGCAAGATGCCGCGCCTGGCGAAGATCAATGTTCCCGTTTTCGCCGTTTACGGCTCAAAAGACAATTACGCAGTCTACGGGCCGAAGCGCGAGCTTGCGATGCTCAAAGAAAACGTCAAAACACGATACGAATCAACTATAATCGCAGGTGCAGGGCATAACTTCGAACGCCACGAGCGTGACGTTGCACGAGCAGTCGGGCGGTTTCTGAATTCTTTGGAATAGCTCTCTTTGTTCGCGAGACGGCGACGAATACGCGGATACCGTGAGATACGCCAAAGAAGCTGTAACAAAGCTGCGTGAGAAGGCGCGAAGAAAGTAAACCTCTCTATTTTCCTTTAATCAGTCAGTCTTTCTGCCTTGTAGAAACCGAGTGAAGCGGATTCAGCCTGTGTAAACGCCCCGGTTGTAAGCTTCATCTCCCACACTATCTCCTTCTCAGGCGTTACTTCAAGGATCCTTCTTGCCGTTGTTATCAGAATATCGCCGTTTGAGAGCTTGTCGGCGTCGCGCGCCGGGTAGTCGGTCTGATTTCGGAGTATGAACTGCCACACAATATTGTCGCTGCTGTCCAGTTCCATTATTGACTGGGGCCTGCCGTGGTCGGCGACCAGGATGTTTCCGTTTTCAAGCGTTACCGGGTCGTGCTGTTCTGTCAGAATTCCTTCTCCAATTTTCCTGACGACATCGCCGTTCTTGTCCACTTCAACAATGAAGTCGAAGTTTCTCATGCTTATCATCGTGTTCCCGTTTGCCAGGCGCTCGACTGCGTTTGTGTGGGTCCAGCCCTCGGCATATATCGTGTTGTACTCGGGCGTGTTGAAGTGGTCGCCTGCTTTCCAAGACCAAACCACTTTTCCGCTTGGGTCGATCTCCCTCACCTGGCTGTCAGTGATCATGTCATTGTTGCCAAAAACCACGAGCGTGTTCCCGTTCGCAAGGCGGTCTGCATCGTGGGAAACTTTTGCGTCCTTGAAGGACCACACGGTCTCGCCCGGCCTGTCGACTTCATAAACGCCGCTTCCCGGAAGAACGAACAAAACATCATTGTTTGGCAGGACTTCTACGTCGAACCCGGGGTTTGTGTACTGTGCAAGTTCCGTTGGAACAAGATACTGCCAAATTATTTCGCCCTTCATGTTTATTTCAACGATCCGCGGCTTGCCCGAAATATGGTTGTCTGGAAATATGGTAGTTCCCCAGGCCGTTTTCGTCCAGTCGGGCATTGTAACTGCAAAGTCCGAGTCAACTGTTCCCGCTGTTTGCTCAGGCGGCACTTCTGATGTCACATTTCCATGAGTTTCCAATGGCGTAGTGTTGCCGAGTGACATCGCCGAGCTAAAGCTCGACATGTATATCGCCAGCGGGCCTTCGCACTCCCTCGCTGCATCCGGGGCAAAGTGCGTGACGTTCTGAGTGACGTTCCATTGGCAGAGTATGTCGGCGACAGGCTCGTTCGGCAGCTGCGCGTTCGGGATCCGCATGTATAGTGCGCATTTGCCGGCGCGCTCGCCGAGTATCATGCCTATCTGTTTCTGTTCGGACAGAATGCTGTATACCTTTTCGCACGACTTCATCGCTGCGTCCAATCCGGTCGAATTGGCTGCGTGCATGTATTCCGTTAGTGTGCCTGCTACCGCTCGGTCCGCCAGCATACGCGCCTCGCCAAGCGTGAACGCTTCGGTTGTCCCGCTTTCACCGCCTTGGTTTTGGCCGACGCAGCCAGATATGACTGCTATAGAAACCAATACTGCAAGAAACGGGATGCATCGGTGCATAGACGTATATTGCAACGAGGGGTAATAAAGCGGTATGTTTTGATGGACCCGGCGGGATTCGAACCCGCGGCCTCTTGCTGTTTCTAGCGCGTTCTGTCGACGGTTTTATTCAGGCGTCGACAAATCCTTTTCTGCCAGCCGTGTGAAAAGTGCTATGCGAAGCAAGCGATCTTTATTGCCAAACGACGCCATTACGCTTCCGCGCTCGGCACGCTCACTGGCGCGCTTCGCGCTTGTTCGCTAGCCTCGTTTGGATCCAGCTGATCTACGAGCCCTGTTAGCATTCAGTTGGACGAGAAGGATATAAAAGATACCTTGAGGCATCGCGTTTCGAGAATAACTGGGAATATTTAATAGGTGCACAAGGCGAAGTCTCGGACTTCGCCTGTGTAGAAGTTACGCAAAGCTTCTAACACAAGGAGAACACGCCTCTACTAGGCAAATCCGATGTTCTTCTGCAACATGGTTCTGGCGACTGAGTCCCGGAAAGTTTATACAGAATTTAAACTTTTCAGTGTGCCTTATAATGTGGTTTAATGCCGGAAACGATCCTGTTGGAAGAACAACTGCGAAGTTGGTTCGGAAGCAGACGGATAGAAGCTCTGCGGACACTAGAGAACTATTTACTCAATTCTAAACAAGACTATTATGCGGCTCACGACGCCAACCGAATATCCATTCTACCGTACGTCAGGTCTTCGGCAGCTAGGACAGGATGGACGTCATCTTTCGATGAACAGTCTGCAGCGCTGAGGTTATTGGCCAATATCGGCGAAAAATCTGATCACGACTATCTGAGGCATTTCTTCGAAGAAAAGGTGGCGTCCTGTTCGCAAGGCGTCGATCTAGATCCGGACGGTGCGTTCACGGACACACTTTATTGGACCGAGCACGCTTATCCGAACTCGACCGGTCCTATTTCAACAATGTTGTTCTATTGTGATGGAAAACGTGCGGAAGTCCAGAGCGGTATCGCAGGATACGTTTATTTGGAAACGTACCCGAAGAATGAACCTGCACATAAAATCAGGACAGAACTACTGGAAATGCTGCAAGAACGAATGTAGTGAGCGCGAATTTTAGAGTTCTTCTTGATAATCCCGCGAGCTTAGAATCCGGTCAAAGCCTAAGCCGCCCATCCTTTGTCCCGTATTTGTGACAGCTTAAAGATCGCGTTCCGGGCGTAGGTTTAAGAGAAATACATGAAACAAACTTGCAACCGCCGGTCAAAGACTGGTGGGATGCTTAGGATTCCGGTACGTTCTGACGGTTCAGGCACACTAGGCGATTATTATCTTATTTTTACCCCTGAATTTTTCGCCGAATTTGGTCTCCTCCGGAATCCAGTTGTGCCTGAGCAGGGCAACGCCGCGCTTGTTTGTGTTGTCGAATTCTGAGTGTTCGATTATCCTGTTTCTGTTTGTGTGCGACATAATCAGCATTCGTACGCAAAGTGTTAAAAGAGATGCGCAAGTTTTAGCGACCCGCTTATTGTCAGCAATCATCCGACGAACTCGAAACGCGGAACGTTCTTCTACTACACGACCGACGTCGCGATGAAGATCAGCAATACACCGAGCGTCATCGAGATGCTCATCTTCACGGCGTCGTGCCTGTATGTCTCGGGAAGAAGATTCGTTGCGCCGATGTACAGGAACTGGCCTGCGAAAACGGCGAGCACAAGCGCGAGCGCAAGCGGGTTTATCGTTATCGCCGATACGACTAGCACGCCAAGCAGCGGTGCCAGCGCATTCACGAGCAGGAACATCTGCGCTCTGCGGACGTGATTTCGGTGCTTGAGCATTATGATGATGACGTTTATCCCGTCCGTGAAATCATCGAAGATGACTGCCAATGCAACGATGATACCGATGTGCGGGTTGACCTGGAACGCAGCGCCCATAGCAACGCCATCAAAAAAGCTGTGTATTGACAGGCCGATGGCTCCGATGGGTCCCAGGATGCGACCTTTCGTTCGGTGAGTGTCTTCATGGTGGAGCGTAAGAAAATACCGCTCGAGCAGGCTGTAGCCCAGGAACGCAATAACGGCCGCCAGCATAAGATATTTTATCGGAAAGCTTATCGATGCGGAAATATTCAGCGCTTCCGGGAGGATCCCGAACAGCGATGCAGCGACGAGGCTGCCGGATGCGAACGCGAAGAAGTACTGGAGGACTTTCCTGAACCGTACGGCAGTCAGGCCGCCTATAAGCGTCGATGCGAATGCCAGCACCGCAAGCGCCATCACAGTAGGATCCATGATATCATTTCCTAATAGGTTCTAATTTGAGGGGAATTAAAGGCGGCGGTAAAACGGGTGAAAGAGTTTTGGTTTGCTTTTCTGATTTCACGCTTTGAAGCTCTTGGGTGAGCTACTTTTCAGCTGTTGTAATTCAGCCAGCGCTTTGTTCAGACATTGCCTGTGTCCTCTGCCGATACCGACGGCATGGCCGCTCCTGCGGCAGAGAAACAACGCCTCCAGTGCAGGCTTATGACAAAAATCACACATCGACATTTTGGCACCTTCGTTACATATAGAAGAAAGTCTCTGACTTCAGTCGGGGGATGGTAATACAGCTTTCTTCTGTAGTGTCATCCTTCATAAGTCATGCACTAACCGGTAGAATTTTTTAGGTTGTATGGGGCGATGTAATCACCAAATTAACAGCACCATTCGGTATATGTTTCATTACGTCAATCGCGTCGCCGCAGATAATCTTGTTCAGAAAATCCTTCGGAAATTCTAATTTTTGCATCACAATCCTTCTCACTACTGTACCCATTAGATAATATAAAATACTTAGCCATAACCTTTATCTTCCCCGTCGGATTATACTAGCCTCTTTCCTCGTCGTTCTCATCCGCACGGTGCCGGACGCCTGAAATTAGACGCTTATTTGGAGCTTTCTGAATAATGCGACGCAAAACACAAGCAGAACGCACTCGTTCTGCTGTGCGTGGAGAAACAGCGGTTTCTCCAGCACGCGCAAAGCTCGGCTTTGCGCTGTGCAGGCGAAGCAAGCTTCGTCTTGCAGCGTAAAACATCGCACATTAAACCATTGTGCCACAACCTGTGTTATGCAACATGTGCAAAATGCCAGAAAATATGGCGTAAAATATGATGTGATTGCCGGAAGATATGACGTCATATTCATAAGCGGGGAAAAGCTTTTCGACCACCCGCTGTGCGGCATAGCGATACTGAAACGGCTTCTTGAGAAGAGAGGCTATTCCGTCGGCGTGATCGAAGCGCCGCAGAACGAGACGGACGTACTCAGGCTGGGCAAGCCAAACTTGTTCTTTGGCGCGGGAAGCGGCAGCATAGACTCCATGGTCAGGAATTACACTCCGCTGAACAAGAAACGGTCTGAAGTTGAACGATTGCATTTTGTCCAGACCATCCCCGACCGGGCTTTGCTGGTATACAGCAACTGGATAAGGAAACATTTCAAGGATTCTGTGCTTGTGATAGGCGGGACTGAAGCTTCGTTGCGGCGCCTGACGCATTACGACTACTGGGACAATAAGCTCAGGAGGTCCATACTGCTCGAATCACGGGCCGACATACTGGTCTACGGATGCGGCGAAAAACAAGTAGAAGAAATCGCAAAGCGCATCAAAGAAAATAAAGGTCTCACCGTCATCGAACAAAGGAAAAGTCTCACGGGCATAGCAGGGACGTGCATCCGATCAAACCACGTACCCGACGGGTTTACGGTCCTTCCCGACCACGACGAAGTCGTTGCATCAAAGAAAAGGTTCTGCGACATGCAGAACCTTCTTTCCAATGACACGAACCTCGCGCAGAAAACAGACAAAAGCTTCGTGCTTCAATACAAGAGCCCCGTCTATACCTCAAAGGACCTTGACGAATACTATGAGCTGCCGTTCACAAGAAAGGCCGTAGACGACCAGACGAAGGGGTTTGAGTTCAGCGTAGTGACGCACCGCGGCTGCATCGGTAACTGTAACTTTTGCTCATTACGATTAACGATGGGAAATAAGATAATCTCCCGCTCAGAGGGATCCATATTGAGGGAGATAAGGCATATCACGACACTACCGCATTTCAGGGGAAACATAGACGACCTTGGAGGGCCTTCGGCAAACATGTATGGGATGGACTGCTCCGCATGCGGCGGGGATTGCATAGACTGCCCGAAGCTTGACAGGAGCCACAGGAAGCTGATCGAGCTCATGCGAAAGGCGAGAAATATCCATGGGGTCAAAAAGATATTTGTAAGGAGCGGCGTGAGATACGACCTGGCGACGAAAGATTATCTCAGAGAGATGGTGAATTTTCATGTTTCAGGCAAGCTGAAGATAGCTCCCGAGCATGTGAACAAGAGCGTTTTACGACTTATGAACAAGGACCGCGGAAACATCGAAAGATTCGTGAAAGAATTCAACGAGATCGGCAAGTGCGAACTCGCTTTCTATTTCATCACTGCTCATCCGGGTTCGACCCTAAAGGAAGCGACGGAACTTGCCGATGCTATCAGGAAACTGAGAAATGCAGAATCGGTCCAGATATTCACTCCTACTCCGATGACTGTCTCTACGTGCATGTATTATACAGGAATGGACCCGAAGACGGGTGAGAAAGTCTATGTCCCACTAACATTCAGGGAAAAGAAGGAGCAAAAACGGATATTGATGCTACAGAGAATAATACCGCAGAAACGTAACCCGATGCCAAAAAACCGTAACCCGGTTCCAGAGAAACGTGACCTGATGCCGCAGAGACGTGACCGGCAGCGAAACGACCGCCGGTCTCCCGGACGAAATGTTCGCCCATCTTCCAGACGAAATGACCGATGAACTTCCGGATGATACTACGCTCACAGAGCGAATCGTTTGTTTCAGGACATGACGCTTTATTTGGCTTGCTTTATGATTCACTCCTTCTTTGCAAAGAACTCCTTTATTTCCGCTTCCGGATCGGTCGTTGTTGCAAACGCCCAGCTTGACGGGAACACAGACCTGTAGTTCGGCCATAGGAACCTCCCGTCTGCAAAAACTATGACTCCCCTGTCTGTTTCTGTCCGTATGCAACGTCCCGCCGCTTGCATGACCTTGATCAGTGCGGGATAGACATAGCCGTATTCCATTCCTCTGCCGAAGCGCTGCTGGTAATAATCGATGAGGGCTTTCGATGAGAGTGAAGGCCTTTCCAGTGGAAGCCCGACCACGACTACGCCGTTCAGCAGGTCGCCCGGAAGGTCTATGCCCTCACTGAAGCTGCCGCCGAGCACGCCGAAGATGACGGCGCCGCTGCCGGCGTGGCATGCCATCTCATCCCTTACGAGGTCTCTCTCGGATTTTGTCATACGGCTGCTTTCAAGGATCGTATGTTTCTTTATCCGCGTAATTGCCGATTTGAATATCCTATCGCGCATCTCGTAGCTTGGAAAGAAGACTGCGGCATTGCCTTTTATGGCTTCCACGCACTTCGCTACTATCTCTGCGATACGGCTGAAATTTTCCGGAGTGCGTTCCTTGTATCGGGTCGTGATGCCGCTGACGATGATATTTTTCCTGTTGGCTGCGGGAAACGGCGATGCGTAGGACTTCAGCATGGACCTTTCTGCATCCATACCCAGAAGGTCGCGGTGCATTTCCATCGGAGAAAGCGTCCCCGACATGAGAATGACCGAATGTGCATCCTGCATGACGTTTTTGGATATCAGCGACGGGTCGAGGCAGTTATATTGCAGGGCGATGTGGTCTTCGCCGCGTATCCTCTCCATGGCAAGTATGCGCGCGAATCCGTAGTCGTCCCCATCCCACGCATCGAGAAATTCTGCGATGCGGGCAACCGAGGAGACCTTCCGTTTTTCGAGGATGCGCCCGCCCAGGGCGGCAAGCGAGCCTATCAGTTCGTTGTAGCCGCCGGATTCTTCCACGGCCTGAGTAAAAGAGTCCTTGTTCACAAAGGCTTCTTTCTCTCCGAAAAGACTTCTGTTTCCCATGTTGCGTAGGGAATCGCGCATCTTCTTCAGGCGGTCCAGCAATTCTGGTTCATCTTCGTCGCGCGCCTCATTCATTGCACGGTCGCATGTCAGCGTGGAAATCCGGGCAGAAAGCTGGCCGCGCAGGCGGGCCGCAAGATTGTGCGCCTCATCTACGATGATTATGCAATCTTTCAACTCTTTTCCCATGCGCACGAGGGATCTTCCTCCATTTCCGAACACATGGAAATAATCCGCCACGATGACGTCGGCGCCGCCTGCTGCATCCATCTGCATCTCGTAAGAGCAGAAACGCTCCGACATCAAAGCCATGGCTTCCTGGGAGCTCATGGGGCCACTGGAGGCCACGATAGATATCAGTCTGCTTCTCTCGTTCCTAAACGTTGTATCGCGAAAGTCCGTATAGAATTTGCACCTTTTGTCCTTGATCATGGCGGTGCAGAAATTCACGAACATGGAACTGTCCATGCCTTCTACATCGTGGGAGCACAAATGACGTTTCCCGACCATATCGACCGCCGAGAACGAGCTGCCGGCCGCCTTCATCGCTTTGAGAGTGTCGATAGCCGCGCGATGCTGGCTCACCCTGGAGGTCAGAAATAACACAGTCTTGTTGTTACTGATTGCGAATGCCAGCGAGGGATAGAGCGCCGCTATGGTCTTTCCGAGGCCTGTAGGAGCATCTGCAATCAGATGACGGCGCCCGACAAGAGCGTTTCTAACGTCATCGATCATCTCGCGCTGAGGACCGCGCATTGCGGGGTATGGAAATATGGAAATGAATTTTGGTCCTGATACGATGATCGGCGGTCGTGCTTTGCCTTCAGCCGTATCTGTCGAATGAGTTTTCTTTTTTATGTTGCATCTTATGCAGAAACCTCCGCGGCGGATAAGCTTTCCGCAGGACACACATCTGTATGAAATACGCTCGTCGGTATGCTCTCTCCACGGCAGTCTCAGGCTCCCGTCAGGATTGAATTGGATGTCCATAGGAAGTGCTTGGATATAACCCTTAAATCATGGAACGGCTTTTGCTATCGGGCTTTCATTCGCTTGGAAAAACCGCTTGTTGCGTAACGAGATGGAAAGCTTTATTTGCAGTCTCGGAATACTACTTTCATGCTTTCTGTTATTGTTGCAGCTTTCATCGGCGGCGCGTTTCATGCGGTGCTAGGCATCCGTAAATACGGGTTGAAGAGAGGACAAATTTCTGCTGTTGTTGCCGACGGGATTGTTGGTGCGGTGGCCGGTGCAGCAGCGTTGACAATGCTGAATTTGAGTGGTGATTCCGCGTTGCTTGCGGCTGGGTTGTCCGGTTATGTCGGTGCTGATGTTATTGAGTCGTTGTTTAAGATACGGATTAAACGCGGCGGGAGTTTGATTTGATGGCTGACTTCACGGTCGTATTTGCTGACGTTCTGCCGTTGTTGCCTTTGCTATTGTTCGGGTTATTCGGCGGTATAATCCGAGTGCTGATAGGATTTGCTAAATCATATGAGTACGGTTTTGTGCCGCAGCGTGCGTGGTTGACGTTACTTCTGTCTGCGCTGTCGGGTGCTCTTGCGGCTACTCTAATCGCTGAAGACTTGAAGGTCGCTATCATTGCCGGATTAGGCGGGCCCGACATGGTCGAGGCTGTTTGGCGCGGGCTTGCAAAGCGAGTTGCGGGCGGAGCTTATGCTAGTGCGACGGCAGGCGCTGTTCCGATCTGGATAACGAACAGGCAGATGAAAGGGCTTGCACTTGCGAGAACGAAGGGCGGCATAACGGTAAAGCAGTATGCCGAATTAGTGGGCGTTTCGATGCGGACGGCTGAGCGCGATATTTCCGACTTGACTAAAGGCGGTTACCTGCAGGTCAAGGGAAAAGGGCGCGCAGCCGTGCACGTGCCGGTGAAGAAGAAATAAGCAGCTTATTTTGTCGGATCAGTAACTCTGCCCATAAATAATATATTTCCCGTTTCTTTTTCTTGTATTATGAAAATGAACGGATGGTCTGCTCTGAATATATTTCTTGGCGCTACAGCCGTCGTTCCAACGATCACGGCGGTCGCTGCAGCAGCTTCTGTTCCCTTTTCATCAACTTTGATAAACGCTTGATGGATCACAGCAGTGATACTCAAATTTCTTGTTCCGTCCATGCCTGAAAAGTCTGCCGAATCGGAAAACGCGGTCGGCATCCCTAGGGCAATTAGATTTACAGCTAGGCCATATTTTGTATCAAATTCAAATTTCGGAAGGGAAATTGAATCCATTTTTGTTTCTGTCATTTGCGTTTTGTATTCGCTGAGTTTGTCGGATGACAATTCAATATCTCCAAGTGTATAATTGGAGACAATCATCTTTCCGGTTTCAAAATCATAATCTTCTCCCTGCTTCGGCAATAAAATTAACACCGAAATCTTACCGCCCTTGTAGGGAAGCTCCAATATTTGCAGCTTTTCCAAATCAGCATAATTAAACCTCGCCTTCTCGGGCTTCATATACATCGTTGGAGCCTTTACGGCATTTGTGGGCGTAATTTTGAAATCTTGGTCGCGGGTGTCGGATGTGTCAAATTCCCATTCCCATGTTCCTTTGAAATAAATCGCGTTGGTAAGAACTAATCTTGTCAATGAGGTAAGAAGTCCAGACGGAATCAAATCTTTAATCCTGCCGTTAGTCTGTTCTTCAATAAAAGAATTAATTGTTTGCCTTGATTTTTCCGTCTCATTGACAAAATCCACATTTGCAGCCTTTCCCCCATAATACTTTTCAACCGTGCTTGTGTAATCTGGAAGGAAGGGATAATCTTGTTGAACCCAAAGGGCATTTCCCGTCCTCAATTCATAGGCGTTGCTTCCATTGTTAATATCGTTGTAGATTGCGGCAAAATTTGGCCGTAATGTGCTGCTTTCCGGAAAGTGGAAAACGGATTTAATTTCATCTGCTGTCTGGCCCTTTGCGCCCTCATACGTTACTGCAAGAGCGGCGGAGATACTGTAAGGAGAATAGAACATATTACCGGTTTCGGATTTGGCTAATTCAGAATACAGATCAAAAGCGAATTTGTTATTTGCACCGACTACTTCCTGGATGCCTTGCGGTGTTGAACCAGTGTCATCTGCCTGAGGCGGTTGGTTCGGCTGATACGGGAAAATAAACAATACCGCTGCGGCTGTTACAGCGCCGACCAATACAAGCACTACAAGAGCAGCCAGTATTTTCTTCATACAGTAACTAATATCGCACATTATTTATAAAGCGGAAATCCGACCAGAATTAATATCGCCAGAATATAGTCACAATACCGACATAATCGCGACATTTGCGTGGCGGTATTATCTGATTTTGCACGAATTTCACCTCTGGAAATAGTGTCATAATAGTGACAGAATACCGACACACTTACGACAAAACGGTGGCGGGATTACCGGAGCTACCGTTTCTTGGCGTGCTTGAAATATTGTATCTGACGTTCTCGGGCGAGAACCGCCTTCTTTGAGCCGAATGTGCCAAGAATTCTTCCGGTAGTTCTTGAGTAGAGACGGTACTTGCGAGGGCTTAGTCTGCGGATCATCTACATCACTGATAATGCTTTGATCCATGCACACATTCCACATTCGTTATGCTCGGCGGGCGGGTGCGCTTGTCGAGCGACTTTCACGGCTTCGTGGAAGACTTTTAGAACACGATCCGGATTGAGCGCGATTTTCTTAACACTGGCATCGAACTTTATTCCATCGGTGATTTCGTCCGACTGTTTCGGGATGTAGTAAACCAAATACCCAAAATCTCTAACTTTGTAACCTTTTCTTGCTAACAGAAATGCGTAGGCTTCCAGTTGGAACGTATAGATGTCGAGGAGTTTTTTGTCCATTTCTTCCTTGAAAGCAAAACCTCGCGTTTTGTTATCCATGACTATGAGGTAATCTTCATCGTCGATGAGACAATCGTCCATTATTCCTAACAGAGTTGCGCCGGTTTCTTCATCTGGAAACGACAACCATTTTCGTAATATATTCGCGAGCTCCTGGCCAACGAACTTAGCTTTCAGCTTACCCTTTAGCAAAGGTGTCAATCCCTTCGCTCTGTATTTGTCGTCGTACGCCTTGACGATCAGGTCTATACCGCCAGGCAAAGATGGAAACGGTTGCTTGGGCATTCGTTGGTCGTGCATGTCACGCCAGAAGCATCTCGGACATGAACGAAATACGTTCAACGACGACGGAGAAAGTTTGAGTGGTTTTGATTCGGGCATACGGATGATTGCACGAGGCGGGAAATAAAGGTTGCTGCGGCTGACTGTTGGTGAAATATGAAGAAAATCGAAAAACGTGCAGAAACTATTTCTTCTTTTTCTTGGGCTTTGGTTTTGCCGTCGACATGTTACAATGACAGCAACATTTGTCACACATATTTTTCACCTAATACAATATTGTCTGTCACAATATTGTCTGTCCGCTATTTAAGCCATACGGCAAAATAATTTCATGGCATTCAAGGATAGTCCCATTCCTTTCATGACGAGGACGATGTGGAAGTTTTCCGAACGCGCGAAGAAGCGAGTGGTCCTTTACTCCGTCCTGTTCATAGTAGCGGATGTTATAATATTACTCGAACCGCTGCTTATTGCGATGATACTGAATACCGTGCAAACGGGTGTCACTGCAGCTAACCTTAACTACGTCCTCATGCTTGTCGGGTTTTTGCTTGTGCTGGAGCTTGGGTTCTGGGCGTTCCATGGCACGGCGCGTATCATAGAACAGAGGAACGCCTTCCGGGTCAGAGCAAACTACAAGCGGCGTATGCTCGACGGAACGATGTCGCTGCCGATGCGATGGCACACGGAACATCATTCGGGCGACACGATAGACAAGATAGAAAAGGGCAGCAGCAACCTGTTCCAATACTCGGAGCATACGTTCCAGGTTATACGGATAATTGTCAGCCTTGTGAGCGCTTACATCATACTGGCGCTTTTCAACATATATTCGGTGTACATCGTCGCCGCGTTCATGGTACTGATGGTTTTCGTAGTGCTGAGGTTTGACAAGATCCTTATCAGGAACTGGTCGCGACTGAATTTCGCGGAGAATCGGATATCCGCCAAGGTGTACGACATCATAAGCAACATAACGACTGTGGTCATCTTGCGCCTGGAGAAGCTTTCATCGGCAGGCATCTCGAGAAAAATAACCGCACCGTACGGCCTGTACAGTCGGACCGTAGTGGTGAACGAAGTGAAGTGGACGATCATATCGATTCTCGGTACCGTTATGGAGATATTGGTGTTGGCGTCATATCTTATCGGCAGCGTAATCACCGGCGTCCCTGTCTTGGTCGGAACGCTCTATGCGCTCTACGGTTACGTCGAGAATATACGGAGCCAGTTGTTTGATTTCACGTGGTTCTATGGCGATATCGTTCGCTGGAAGACGTCCATCGGGAATGCTGAAAAGATAAGCGACGAGTTCCGCGAACGCGCGGCAGTCAAGGCGGTCGACCTCAACAGGCCGTGGACGAAGCTGCGCGTAGGCAAACTTTCGTTCAACTACCACGATGCTGACGAGGAACTTCACCTGAACGACGTTTCGTTGGAAATAAAGCGTGGCGAAAAGATAGCGCTCGTAGGCGAGAGCGGCAGCGGAAAGACGACGTTCCTGAAGCTGTTGCGGGCGCTCTACAAGCCGAAGCACGTGACCGTCTCGGTTGACGGACGAATGCTCGAAGGCTTCGAATCGATATCGCCGAACATAACACTTGTACCGCAGGACCCGGAGCTCTTCGACGCGACCGTGAAAGAGAACATCACGGTCGGCCGTCCGTATCCGATGTCAGCAATACGCAAATATACGGATATGGCACGCTTTACTGCCGTAGCCGAGCGCCTGCCGCGCAAGTTCAATTCTCATATAAAGGAACGGGGCGTCAACCTGAGCACGGGCGAAAAGCAACGCCTGGCGCTTTCTCGAGGACTGCTGGCTGCTGCCGATACGCCGATACTGCTTTTAGACGAACCGACAAGCAGCGTCGACCCTTCGAATGAATTGGCGATATATGATAAAATGTTCAAAGCGTACGGACAGAAAACGATCGTTTCATCCGTGCACAGGCTGCATCTGTTGCCGTTGTTCGACATGATATATGTGTTCAAGCGCGGTAAGATCGTCGCTCGCGGGACGTTCGGCGAGCTGCTGAAAACACGCGAGTTCAGCTCGATGTGGAAGAAGTACGGGCAGAAGCAGGCCGTCGATTAAGCGGAGAAATTGCCCGTGCTGCGGCTTACTTGTCACTGTTCAGAATATATTTTTCTCCCGGCTCCTCCGCTGAGCGGGAAGTGCGAGTTTTCGCAAGTTCGTTCACGACGTCAGGCGTTATGAAAAGCTCTACGTCCGGCATGACTCGCGGCACGTTGACCAGAGCGATCTGCCAGTCGTCGGCTTCCACGACGCAGCTTCCCGGTTTTCCGTGGTTTTTGTGGTAATAGTTTGTTTTTAATACGGAGTCTGTGCACCAGACTTTTTTCGCCAAAAACCCGTGGCTAGATAGACGCTTGATTTTTTCACTGTTATCGGTGCCTTTCAGGTCCAGTTTTTCGCAGTCCTTGAAACGTTCGGGATTTACGAGATAGAGATAAGCACCATGCTCTTTGCAGAAAATGTTCTCGTCGGGAATCTCGTTTGGTTCGTATATGCGTATCTTTCCGATATAATCGTTCGCCTTTGTATCGGGCCGTACGTACCACAAGTGTCGTTTTCTGACCTGTCTTCGTTTGGTGGCGCCCATCCAGAGCGCCATCCAGGATTGGTTAGGAACGGTCATGTAGATGCCATAAATGTTTTCGTGCTCCCATCGCGACGTAGCGCCGGTAGCAGGCAGATGCTCGACCGGATAGTTTGTGCCGCGCGCCCAGTAGCTGTTATCGCGTAGGGCGCAGTTCAAATCATGGACGGTCGCTAGCGTGTTTTTTTCCATACTGTCTAGAATGATGCCAAAAGTTAAATACGTTAGTTAAATACGTTGGTGCGGCTTATCGTGCCGCGGCTTTACCGCCTGCTCGGGTCGTGGAACCAGTGGTGGAAGTGGGTCTTGTGCTTGGCGTATCTGCCTGAGAAGATGAAAATCGCCGCTATCAAAATGATCGCCGTCACGATTCCTAGTACCCATGCAACGACATCGCCTGCTCCGGGGAAGAAGAACCACGGCACAATCGCACAATCGGTCGGACAGTTCGTAGCGTCCTCGCCG
>Ga0315284_10005937_pt1 | contig 17376 bp, 16 predicted proteins | sample YL17G09_16_MG_FD_203696 | JGI IMG/M metagenome (GOLD analysis project Ga0315284, IMG submission 203696) | Sediment microbial communities from Yellowstone Lake, YNP, Wyoming, USA - YL17G09_16 | ecosystem: Environmental > Aquatic > Freshwater > Lake > Sediment | place: USA: Wyoming | collected...
TATCCTCGCTTTGCGGTGTCTCGCGCACCTTGCCATACATTTCCGAGCTGCTAGCCTGGTAGAAACGGATCTTCGGATCGACGATCTTGACCGCTTCGAGCATCCTTGTGACCCCAAGACCGGTGCAGTCGCCTGTCAGAATGGCCTGCTGCCAGCTGGTCGCCACAAAGGACTGGGCCGCCAAATTGTAGACTTCGCATGGTTCGGATTTTTCAATCGCGTGGATTAACGACAATTGATCGCTGAGGTCCGCGTCGATGATTTCAATTTGATCGCGAATGTGCTCGATGCGGGAGTAATTGGGCGTGCTCAGCCGACGCACGGCGCCAAAGACTTTGTATCCCTTGGCCAGCAGAAGCTCGGCCAAGTAGGAGCCATCTTGGCCAGTGATGCCGGTGATGAGTGCGGATTTTGCCACGCCTGAGTCCTTCCAAAAAAATGGGAGCGCATACCTTGATATTCACGACAATAGCCGGCATTAAAGCATTGACGCTGGTGTTTTTCCATAGCAAATTTAACACCTTTGCAAGGTCTAAGCGCATGACCGTCCAGATCGCGATTGTTGTCCAACGCTATGGCACCGAGATTATCGGTGGCGCCGAAATCCATGCGCGTCAGGTTGCAGAGCAACTGCAGCGGGTTTTGGGCTGGCAGGTTGACGTCTACACAACAACGGCCAAAGAGTATAGCACTTGGGCCAACAGTTACGATGCTGGACTGGAAGTGATTCAGGGCGTGCGCGTTCATCGCTTTGACAGCCGATTCCAACGCGCTAAATTTTTTGGGATTTTTGATCGACTGGTCGGCCCGTGGTTGCCTCGTCTACGGCGCCGAGCTTGGACGAGACCCTTGGCGGTGATGCTAGAAACGCTATGGATCTTATTCCAAGGGCCGTATTGTCCCGAGCTTCTTACAGAACTGGGCCGTGCTTCGGAGCGCTACCAAAAGATCATCTTCATGACCTACCTCTATTATCCTACCCTCGCTGGAGTCAGTCGTTTTAAGGAAAAGGCCATTTTGATTCCACTCGCTCACGAAGAGCCGGCCTTTCATTTTTTGATCGTCGAGCGAATGCTTCGCTCCGTTCGCAGCATGTTGACCAATACCAAGCCGGAAGAGCTATTGGTGAGGTCCAAGCTCAACGGAGCTTCGGTACGCATTGATCAAGCCGGTGTCGGCTTTGATGAAACGGTGTACGTTCCGAGACCTGATCCGCCCTCCTGTCAGGCTTCGCCTTACGTCCTATACTTGGGGCGTATCAGCGCAGGGAAAGGTGTCGCGCAGTTGGTGTCCTGGTTTGAACAGCTTGGCGGCGACGAGCGATTTCGCAGCTTACGGTTGGTTCTGGCTGGACATCTAGAGGACAGCGTGACGATTCCAAAGGACCCGCGGTTTGAGTACCGTGGTTTCGTTTCAGAAGCAGAGAAGCTGCTGCTTATGCGCGATGCGGTGGCCGTGGTTAATCCATCGGCGCATGAGAGCCTGTCCCTTATCGTTATCGAAGCTTTGGCTCTGAAAGTTCCGGTGCTAGTCAATGCCCATTGTGATGTGTTGCGTTACTACACGGAAGAGGTCTCAACTGCTTTTGGCTTTCGCGACTTCGAGTCATTCACGGCGGTGCTGCACAAAGTGATTGCGACGAACTGGCGCAGTGAGCAGGAGCGAAAAGATCTCGATGAGGCACGTGCCTGGGCCTTAAAGATGTTTTCGTGGTCGCGGATTCTCTCCGTTTTTGATCAGCAGGTGAGGTCCTAGTCTCATGGACTGACGGCCCGGCTCAAAATGAATTGAGCCACTGGTTGAATTGCTGCAGACCGCTACTTAGGCTCAGCGCCTTGCGCCTTTGTCGCATGGCGTTTGTGAGCGCTGACCTCAGATCTTCATCCTGCACTATGGCTTTTAGCGCAGCAAGAGTCGTAGGCCAGTCGTTTTTGTCGACCAGTAGTCCCGCTTCCCCAAGCGTTTCAGGGACCGCCGAGGAACGATGGGCCAGAATAGGTAAGTCGAAGAACATAGCCTCGACTAAGGGAACGCCAAAGCCCTCGTGTTCGCTCATGGAGACAAACACCCGGGCTTGGCGGTAGATCAGCGCCATGTCAGCATCAGTAACATCGCGTGGAATCACGACATCGGCACCGTGGTCAGTCTGTAAATCAGCGCCGATGCGCAGGCCAAGGTGGGCCGCGAGATCGCAAAATTGGCGATGGAAATCAGTGGAGAAGAACCCCCCAACTAAAATTAGTCGAAGGTCCTTGGAGATGAATTTATGTGCCAAATGCAACAGGACTAACAGGTCTTGTTGGCATTTGTTTGGGGCAATGCGGCCAACAAAAAGCAGAGCTGGCCGATTTAGGGCTGGCGACCCTGGCAGGGCATCAACATGGTGCGCAAGCTGCGTCAAGCTCTCATAGTCGCGCAGCAGTGGCATGACTGTCGCGGGTTTTTCCGAGTAGGGATTGATTTCGGCAGCATTATACGCTGAGTCGGCAAGGATCCCATCCGCGATGACACCTACCATCGGGATTTGCCGGCGCCCTAAACTACATGCTTGCTGCGCCACCAATTCACCTTGGCTGTTAAAGAACCAGGGCGGTGTAATGTTGTGGTAGCGTACCAGCTTGGGTAGCCGTAGTGGAGCGATTCGCCCGGGGATCGTCGAGGCGATGCTGAAATGATAGAGTAGCGCAGACTGAGCAAGGTCAGTGGAGAATAACTCATCAAGGCCTTTGGCTTCGCCTTGTTCCGCAAAGATCTCGCTGCGCAAGCCGAGTCCGCGAAGAGTGCGTTGCATGATGACGGCTTCGTTGCCAATCGCATCGCGTGGACTAAAGCTTGGCAGCAATTGATGCACTGCTTTGTAGTTGGCAATCATTGGTGGTCCCCGACCTTCATTTCACGTTGCTGTTGCTCGAGGAGCAAGACCCTCTGTTCGAGGTGTTGCACCGTCAAGGCAAGATTCCAGAGGTGTTGATTGAGTTCGACTTGTCGCACCAAGCTGATTTTAAGCAGGCGGTTTAGCAAACCGATGCTAATTTTTTTTGCGAGGATGATCCAGGGACCGAGCCACCGCCTGTGGCTGGTGAAATGATGGGTGAAAAATAGGTCCTGCAGTCCTGCCATGGACTTAAGGTCGCCCTTGCTGATGTGCTCGGCATTAGGCCAGCTGAATTCCAAGTCGGCGTGACGAAAGCCAGCGCGCTGCAACTTTAGGCTAGCGACGATGTCGCGTATTTGCTGCTGCGTTTTAAGATCGAAACTGTTGATGTTGTTAAGGCTCACCGGCACGAATTCCTTTATCTCAGAAGATTTACTGCATCCAAGAAATGGGTGCTAGTTGCTTCAAAACTAAACCTCGCGGCATTTTTTTCACCTTGTGCTATTAGTAGCTGGCGCAAAGATTCGTCTTGATGGATTCGGTGCGCTGCCGCTGCGAACAAATCATAGTTAGGTTGAGAAAAGGTCAGTTGATCAGGGCCCACGGTATCGGTGATGGCGGTGTTTGCTAAGGCCAATACAGGAAGGCGAAATAACTGCGCCTCAACTACTGGAACGCAGAACCCTTCATGTTCTGACGTAAGGAGAAAGGCCATCGAATGTCGTAGGTAGGTTAAGAGCTGGCGTTCGTCGATTCCTTTGATGATTCTGAGCATATGATCTACGCCCAGACTCTTAGCAAGGCCTTCGATTTGGGCCTGATAACCTTTGAAGTTAGGAGACACCGCTCCAGCGATGGTTAGGCGGGCATTGGCACCGTACAGTTCGAAGTAACTATTTAGCACCCCGAGTAGGTGGTGATGGCCCTTGTTAGGGGCCCATCTGCCGATGAAAAAAAGATGTGTCCGGCCATCGTTTAGATCTGCAACGATGGCGTGGTCATCGTCGGTATGCTTTGCTGGATCAGGCAGCGCCAAAAACGGCGCGACTACGGTTGAAGGAATGTCTAGAGGTCCCCAAGTACTCAGGGCATCTTGTAGCGTAAAAGGCGACTGAGCCATCAGCATCTTGATCTGCGGGTGGCGATAGATTCGCGACATTTGTTCCAGGCCCGCTCTAGTTGCATGCGCGCCCTGTTGATCGTAGGCATCAAAGAACTGGGGAGGAGTCATATTGTGGTAGCGAAGGATCACCTTACAGCGAGTCTGCGCTAAAAAGGCATCTAGTGGAGCCCAGGCCACGCACATGTGAAATACGAGGATCGTCGCGGGGTCGTCGGTGAGACGTTTAAATGTCGTGTGATCGATCGACTCACTTTCGCACCCTGACTGGAAAAGCTCCGCATACAGATAGGACTGATACCCGGCCTGCTTTAGGACCTTCTGCTCGATTCGCGCATCGTTACTTACGGCGTCATGGCGGGACAAATACGGTAAGGCGCAGATGACTACGGTCATGTCATCGCCTTTCTCGGCTGAAACCCAAAAGTTGGGCTGAGTCGACAGACACCGGTGAATTTCGCGTCAGGGGCATGAATGACGCGAAATACTAGGGCGTCATTGATCCAATCAAAACTCTCCTCGATATGCGCCTCGCCAGCGTGGGCGGCCACCGTGACAGTGTAAACACCGGCGCCCAGGTCTAGCTGCATTTCGTAGGTGATTAATAGTCGACTGCCTGCCGTGAGGAGTCCAGTTTCGACCCCAAGTAGGTGATTGTTTGAGCCGAAGATATCGTTGCCGAGTCGGTCTCTAATCAAGATGCCAAAGGTCGGGTTGTCCACGTCATGATGGATATCAGCTGCCAACTCAAGACGCACCCGGGTGCCGCTGACCACGGTGTCTACCGAGCGCTCCTGGGAGTCGATGAGGCTGGTCTGCTCGATGCGCACTTTGCCGTTGCCGGAACGTTGGCGCAGCAGTCCTTTTTGCAAGGACGAGCGGCCTTCTTGCGGCGTCTCGCGTTCGGCAATCAAGCTGTTGTAGTAATTGAATACTTGGTCGGGCTCACCTTCGTCGAGGATGCGGCCTCTGTCGAGCAGGTAGGCTTTGTTGCATAAGCTTTTGACCGCACCAGGGTCGTGAGAAACGAACAACAGCGCCTTACCGGCGCGGCGAAACTCGCGAATCTTGGCCATGCATTTGGCTTGAAAGCGGATGTCGCCTACCGCTAGCGCTTCGTCGACGATGAGGATGTCTGGATCAACGTTGATCGCCACTGCAAATGCTAGGCGAACGTACATTCCAGAGGAATAGGTCTTTACCGGGTGGTTAATAAAGGCGCCGATATCAGCGAATTCGACGATTTTTGGTAACAACTCGTCGATCTCACGACGAGGAAAGCCCATGATCGAGCATTGAAAGATGACGTTCTCGACGCCAGAAAAATCAGGATTAAACCCAGCTCCGAGCTCAAGTAAAGCGGCAATCTTGCCGTTGACAATGACGCGGCCACTAGACGGTGTCAGCACTCCAGCGATCATTTGCAGTAGAGTGCTTTTCCCCGAGCCATTCAGACCGATAATGCCGACACATTGGCCTTGTTCGACCTCAATGTTAACATCGTTTAAGGCGTAAAACTCCTCGTGATATTTGCGGCCAAAGGGCGTTAGCGCTTCTTTAAGACGGTCGATCGGTGCTGGGTATAGGCGGTAGACCTTGGTCAAGCTTTCGGCTTTTATGGCAAACGACGACATCGATGCTCCGACACGGGGTGGCTGCTATAGGACATCGCCAAAATGGGGCCTTAGGCGCTTGAAGACGGCGTGACCTAGTCCCAGTAGCGCAAACGTAAAGGTCCAAAAGTACAGCATGGAGTTAAGACCGTGGGCGGCAATTGACCGGTGGTAGACGAAGGCATCGCGGTAACCCTCCGTAATATAAAATACCGGATTGAGCTTGATCAGGTGGCGGTATTTTTCTGGCAACCTGTGCCAGTCCCAAATGATAGGCGTCAGCCAAAAGCCAAATTGCATCAACACTCCGACGAGTTGGGTGATGTCCCTGGTGAAGACGTTTAGCGGTGCAAGCAGCCAGCCAGAGCCCAAAAGAAAGGCGCAGGTACAAAACATATAGTAAAACACTGAAAGCCATTGAGCATCAGGCAGTTGGCCAGAGATCAACAAGATCACCACCAATATTAATAGAAAAATTCCGTGTAAGATCAGCGCCGAAAGAATCTTTACCACAGGCAACAAGCGCACCCGAAAATCTACTTTTTTGACCAAAAAAGCATAGTCATTGATCGCATTGCTGGTGACAAAGATGCCGTCTTGGATGAAATTCCAGGCGACACTAGCGGTGAAGAACCACGGGATGAATTTAACGCCGGTTTCAGTTGGGGCGGCCTTCAATCCGTAGGTGAAGACGAACCAAAGGATAGCCATCATCGCCAAAGGCTGGAGAAAGGCCCAAAAGAGTCCAAGCATCGAGCCAGCGTAGCGCGACTTAAAGTCACGCAAAGTCAGCTGCAGGATTAGGTAGCGGTGATCGAACAGTTCGCGAAGGAACCAGGTGTTCTTTGCCATTAAAGCTCCAGCCCATCCTTGAACCCGATGATAGCGTAGTCCGATGCTTCGTAAAACCTTTGAATCACTGCGAGAGTCGCGGCGTTTTCAGGGGGATTAATGATGGACTCCGGGCGAAGACGCACGCATTCCTGGCGGATGAAACCAGCCTCTTCCAGCATGAAGGCGAGGGTCGGCGGTGGGATAGGATTTTTATGCGTAGGATCGGTGTAGAATGTACAGGCGCCGACCAAAATATTTTCTGGATTGGGCGTTTCAAAAAGGGCGAAACCGCCTGGTGCGAGGGCCCTGTAGGCCTCTTTGAACATCGTCATCAATAAGGTAAATGGTAGGTGCTCGACGATGTGAAACCCGGTGACCACCGCCAGGGAATTGCTAGGCTCCCCTTTTAGGTAAGCCACACCGTCACCAAGAGTCACGGGCAGTGCAGCAGCAAGGCAATCGCGCACCATCTTAGCGTTGAGGTCGACACCCTTGACCGTTAGCCCCGTAGCTTGAGCCAGCTTCAACCACTCGCCTCGGCCACATCCTATATCTAGGAGAGGCTGTCCAGGTGCGCTGGTCTTGACCGATTCTAGGTGCGGCACGTAAACCTGGAGTCTTGATCTTACCGTTTCTGTCGAGCCGCGAAACTTCTCTTCAAAACGCCAGTAGAAGTCATCGAGTAAGATGGTCTCAGAGTTCGTCTGGTTGGCTTGCGTAGCTTCAGCTCCGGGCTCCAGGCTTGTGGGGAGCGCCTGCGAGTTAAGGCGCAGGATAAACGTCTCCAGACGGCTGTCCGACTTGATCTGCTCGTCTTTTACCAACTGCAGCTGTGCTAAAAGCTTTAGTTGGCTTTGGTAGCGCAAGTGATTCTCATGCAGCAGATTATCGATCTGCATTGGAGTTCCACTATAAAGACCAACCTGTTCGGTGAGCGCGGTCAATTTCGCCGCTTCGCAGTTGAGGAGTTCCGTGGTTGCAGCAAGCCGTGCTTCTAGCGAAATGGCCGCCTGTTGCAACTGCGCACGTTCGCTCTCAAGTTGCCCTACTCGGTCAGGCAGACGAAGTGATGTAGCGACAAACCGGGCAACAGGGCCAAAAACCGGTACACGATGGGCTATGGCTTTTAGCTTATTTATACCGCCCCAAGACTTTTTGCTGGGATACTCGCCCAGATTTGCGGAGCTCTTAGCCCAAACCGCTGAAAAGCGCGCGGGCCCAGCCTTGGCCCGCCTCGTGGTGGCGTCGGTTTGAAGCTCGGATCTAATGGCTTGAAGCCGGTTGTCTGGCGTCACGCGAACCTCGTAAGAGCTTTACTCTAGGGATGTTGTTACTCCTGGGAGCATCTCGTGTCAGGACTAGGATGTTTTAGGTACTTACTTGCCAGCAGGATGCACAGTGCGCTGAGACTGTGATCTATCTGCGCCGTTCGGACCATGGAGTCCAAGGTCGAAGCGTCGATTAATTCAACCTCGATCTGCTCATCGGTGTCGGGGAAGTGGCGCCTCTCGGTGGCCGGACGGCAGCCTAGGGCGAGGAAAAAATGGCAACGATTCGTTAGGATCGCCGGGTTCGTGTAGATAGAGCCAAGGGAAAGGATGCGTTGGCTGGTAAATCCCGTTTCCTCTTCTAGTTCGCGAGCGGCCGTTATGGTCGGGTCGCTTTCGCTGCTTTCAATCACGCCACCCGGAGTCTCCAGGATCGATTTCAAAACACCTGCGCGGGGCTGGCGAACTAAGATCGCTCGACCATCGTCGGTGATCGGAAGCACGTTGACCCAGTCATTGCTGATCAGGCGGTAAAATGGTTGCGAATAGGGCACACCGTTCTTTTCAAGGTCGAGCTGTTCGACGCTAAAGGGAATGGTCTCGAGCACGATGCGGCGCTTGATTGGATTCATTTTTCCCAGTCTTGTTCACGATTTATGCGGGGAGCGATAAACTCAGCGGTAGCTCCCGCCGCGGCGGTAAAGTGGTGGCGCCACTGGCTATGGGCGTCGGGTCCGATACTATTGGTTACGGCTAAGATAACGGCAAGGCTTGATGCCTGAGCCGCAATTTCGCCGATGATGGAATAAAGCTCTAGGTTTTCTACGTGATGCTCAGCGGCCCATGATTCTGGCAGTTTGCCAATGAGGCTGACGCCGGGCGAGCAAATGACGCGGCGCTCCGGCAGGGAGCGACAAAACTGCGGCGGTGGCGGCAGCGTGATGGGCGGAGCGGTGTCCTTGACGGTGTATGAGAAGCCCATCCGCTCACAGGTAGGCATCCAGATGACTTCTTGGGCTCTCACCAAATGAACTTTGGTGAAGGCGCCGAAGGTGCCGCACGTCCCAACAAAGACCACCGGACGGCCGCGGCAAAAGTCGGCCACCTGGCGGGCCCTTTTTGCGGCGTTGAGCGCCCCGATGCCGGCTAATTTCGTCAAAGGCGTGTACCCACGCTGTTGCAAGGCATTCTCGAGTGGCTCGAGTTCGAATTTAGCGGCGGCGACAAGGACCGGATCCACGACATCTCGCACTTAAGGCGGTTTTTAGCTTCTTACCAGATATTGCTTTAACACCGCTGCCAAGGGGAGTCTAAAGAATATGCAGCTTGACGAGTACGACCGGCTTCTTGCGCAAAAGTCTAGTCAACTGGCGCCTAACAAAAAGTCTAGCCTCCTCGGTAACGCCGTCTGGAGTGCTCTGAGCTTGACTTAGCAGTGGGCGAAGGTGGTGGGCCAACTGACGTCCCATTTTTTCCAGCCAGTCGTTCGTGTTGACCATCAAGGGTAAGCACAGCCCGTTAAGTGAGATGTTGGGTCCGGCCCGCCACTCTTTGGCGGACTGATCAAACACTCCGTCGACTAATGCCATGCCCAGCTCTCCGACGCGCAACCGTTCGCGAAGGGTTCCCTGGCTGATCAGCACTCCTGCCTCTGCATCGACGAACTCTAATTCGATATCAATCTTGCCGGCCTTAACGACACCGTCTCTACTGACATCAAGGACATCCCCGTTTTCGATCAGCGTGCTGCTTGCGGTCATTCCAGCGCTCAGCGGCCTACCGAGATTAGCCTGCATGTGGGTAAATGAGCCATGGACAGGAAGAAAGTGACGCGGGCGCAGGGTTTGCACCAAGCGCTCCACGTCGCCGCCATAGGCGTGACCACTGACGTGAATATCAGGGGCATCGCGACCTGAAACAATTTTTGCCCCGGCGCGAAGGAAAGAGTTGGTCATGGCGAAGACGGCTTTTTCGTTACCAGGGATCATCCTGGACGACCAGATGACTGTGTCTCCGGGGCCGACGGTGATGCTGCGATGGCTTCCGGCAGCCATGCGCGCCAATGCTGAGCGCCACTCACCCTGGCAGCCAGTAGCCAAGATGACCAGCCTGTTGCGAGGGAACGTCGCCACCTGGTCCTCGGCCAGACGAAGGCTCTCTGGCAGGTGGTAAAGGTTGAGCTTTTTAGCGATCATCAGGGTGGTCTCAATACCATTGCCGCAAATGCATAGTCTGCGGCCGGTGGCAATGCATACGTCGGCGATGGTTTTAAGCCGCCACAGATTGCTGGCAAAGGTTGTGATGATCGCCGCTCCAGTACATTGCTCAACAACCCGCTTCAGCGGTTCAAAGACCGTTTCCTCGCCAGGGCAGTGCCCATCCTTGTCGGCGTTTGTGCTATCAGTCAGCAGCAGATCGACACCTTCGTCACCAATGCGCTTCAGCAGAGCGAAATCCGTTGCTGGCTCCAGCATCGGATGCTCCTCGAACTTGAAATCCCCAGTATGAAAAACATTTAGATCAGGGGTCCGGATGAATAAACAGCAGGTCATCGGAATCGAGTGATTGACGTGAATGTACTCGGCGTCAAATCCTGTCGTCGTGACGTGATCGCCGGGCTCCACGGTTACTAAGGTATATGCATTTGGATCGTGGCCTAGCTTGGTTAGTTTGAGCCGCAACAGCTCGATGGTCCACGCGGTGCCGTAGACCGGCGCAGGCCATTTAGGCAGAAGGTGGGGAACAGCTCCAAGGTGGTCTTCATGAGCATGTGTGATGATATATGCGTGGACGCCGCCGATTGCTTGAAACCAAGTGTCGACGGCAGGCACGATGGCATCGACACCTAGGCGCTCCGGTTCAGGAAAGCGCACTCCAGCGTCGACGACGAAGAGCTTCCCGCTGGCAATATAGGCGGTTAGGTTCATGCCAAATTCCCCGCATCCTCCCATCGGAATGATACGAAGGGCGCCGGGTACTGAGGCAGGATTGAACGGGTGTGTGTCTAGGTTATGCAATGATGGTTATCCTTTGGTCGGAGCAAACTCGAAGGGGTAGCTAACTTCAACACTGCCGTGTCTTGGCCGGGGAAATCGCCAGGTCATTATTTTTTGCCGAATGCACTCTGTCATACGCGGGTCTTGGATACTAGTGGTGATCAATGCCACGTCCGCTATGGCCCCTCGTGAGTCTATGCGCCACTTCCATTCCATCATACCGGCGGCTTGGTCATTGCGGCGCAGGGCTAGTTCATAGCACAGTTGCAACTGGTACCGATTCTCTTTGATATAGCGTTCGATCAACGGTGGCTCAAGGTCGCCGATCAACGGCTCGCGTGCCGTCGGTGCGCCCTGCGCGGGTATGCCGTATTCCGAAGCCTGAATTTGGTAAAGCTTTTCGTCGGCCAGTCGAAGATCTGAGCCTATGTTGAAGGATGCATAGCGTACACCCTCGGGTATGGCGATCGGACCTTGGTCATCGTGCGGTCTGTCTAGTTTCAAACGGTCATGACGCAGTGTACCGCGCTGTTTCGCCTTTGCCTTTCGACCAAGTGCATCAGCCTCGGCGTACATCATTTCTTCGTCGCTTAGATTGTGAAAGACGTGAATTTTCGCAATGGAGTCTGCAAGGGCAGGGTCCTGGTGCCTGATATTGCGGTATTCCTGCCAAGCATAGTCCTGGTCTGCAGGAAACTTCTCCTGGATCTCACGTCTGGCAACCAAGCTCATGTCGAAGCCGCGCTGCAAGATGTCGATTTTATCGATGATGCGTCGCATGCTGCCGCTGCTGCTCTCGCCTAGGACGCTAGGGATCGACAAAATTGCGACACCGTCTTTCATCGTTTGCAGGTGATCGATCTCTTGCTGCCGGTAGATTTTTGCCGCCAGGCTTTTACGGGCGTCACCAAACATTGCCTGATATAAATTCGTCGTCGAACTATCGACCCATTTCGGCTGATCTTCATGCCATCCCATGAGCGCGGCGGTAAGTGCCTCGTAGTAGCTCATGACCGAGGCGGCTAGGTGCTTACGGTCGAGGTTTTCCTGCAAGGCTTCCGGTGCAGTGCGCAGGTGGTCTGGGGCGATGAAGGGCAAGGCATACTCAGCGGCGACGTCTGATAGCTTGGTGGCCCTGTGGTACGGTCGATTTAGGAGCCCTGTCAAGGCGCCTCCGATGAGAATCGACGTCATCAAAAGTCCCAAAAGGCCCATATGCAGTTCGAGTCTTGAAGCAAAAAGCAGACTGAGCAAAGGCTTTCGATAGGCCGGACTAGTGCCGCTCATGGCAGTCTTGGTGAGAGGCTCAAGCGGAGCTAGCTTGATCATGATCCGCAGGTCACTTTCGGTGACGCTGGCGTAGTCTCCAAGTTGCATCAGGACCTGATGTCGGCCGCGCGATTGGCGTTTCAGCGTAATCAGGTCGCCTTTGCTGGTGCAAAACCCCTCCCACCGGTGATCGACATCGAGCTCGACCCCGCCAGGTACGAAACGCAGGAATTCTAGTCGACCATCGCTGAGAGGATAGTGCGGCACCACAAAGGGTCCTCGACCCTGGCTGGTTAGAGCTAAGTGCCCCCTTCGCCTAATCGGCAAGTGGACGGCGAGTAGCGACGAGCCATTTTGCAGGACTTCGACGTAAAGCCGATGTCTTATCCGCTGGCTGAACTTAGCCTTAGCGAGGGTCCTGCTACTGTTGGTGCCATTGACTGCGGATCGATCGTCCTTTTTTGCCTTCATTCGGTGGTGTGACCTCCTGAAGGGGAGTCGTGAGTTGATCCGTGCAGCGAACTAGCAATGACTAGGGTCTCAAGCGCATAGCTGGTTATGCCGACCTCGGCAAGTGCAGCGATGACCGGTCGCAAATGCAAGTATCTTAGGCGTTGATCAGCGGCGATGACCGTCGTGGTCTGCGAGCCCTGCACTCGCTTGAGCAGGGCCGCGGACGCAATCTCACCCTCTACCCGACGGCGGAGGTATTCAACAAAAGGCCGCATCTCGTCCGTCGATGCAGAGTCCTGGCGCCAGCGAAAAACTCTCCGATCGTTGGTGGTGATGACGATGTCCGGGCCGATCGGAGACATGCTGAACCATACCGCACTGTCTGGTCGCACCTGCGAGGGAAAGTTAATCAGGCTAGCAGGGTGTCCCATGCGTGGATTGGTCGCGAGCACCAGGTGGGCGGTAAGGAGTAATACAAGCGCAACGGTCAGAAGAAATGGATAGGGATACCACCATAGCGGCTCGCTGAGGCGCTGCTGCTTTGCAACGTATGCCTCGCTCCAGTTGGCGGCGCGCGAAGATTCCATGGCCATTACATAAGTCCGTTGCTTAGAATGATGCGTTCGAAGTGTGGTGATGTGCGAAGTCCGGCCACAACCTGAGTGACGATAGGTACCGGGACATCTCCGGACGGAATGAGGACTAATACCTTACTAAGTGGAATATTCTGGTGAGCCGCCCGTTCTCGTACCCATGACGTCAGTTGTTCTAGGAGTTTCTGTAATTGCGGCGCCCCATCTATATGGCGAATGATGTATTTGTCCCGGACGTTTGAAAAATTTACTGAAAATGCCGTCAGATCTCCGAAGTAAAAGGCGTCTGCTGTGAGCACCACGGCTGGAGAGTTCTGTGTCAGGCTCGCTTGCGGCTCCTCGCGATACTCGTGCAAACCTGGGTCGTCAACCGAGGCTTGAACCAACGGAATTTCCAGTGGCACCACACCGTAAACCGACGCAAGAGTTACGGCTCTCAGGCCAAAGCTCAGGATGGTTAAGAGACCGAACAGGCCAAATAACACAGCAGGCATCGACCAATGATCATCAGATAATCTCTTCTTCGTCCTTGATATCCTCGACTGATACATCATCAAAACTCTCATCTGCATGAACTTCGGACGCTTCTTTGGCGCCGGCATTATAGTCAACTTCAGGTCTTGGAGCGCTAGCTGTACTAGGTGATTCTTGGATCTGAGATGGGCCTGGCATAAAATATGCAGCTTCTTGAGGTGCAAGAAGATTGAGCAAAACCGTCACGCCGTGGTGAAGTCGGTCGGTGAGGTTCGCGGCCATACCTTTCAGTACATGATAACCAGCTAGGAGCATCATGCCAAAAACTAGACCGAGGGCAGTCGGGCTCAATGAACCAGCGATACCTTGCGCTAACGTCGCCTGCTTTTTTGCTGAATCCAGTACGTCGATAGACTGAAACGCAGTCCAGAGTGAGTCAATTGTTCCGAGAATGCCGACGAGCATGATCATCAAAGTGATCGCAGGAAGGATGGCCAGACGCTTGTCGATCTGCGGCAGGAAGTCGATGGCTTCCTCTTCAATGGTACCTCGAACCTTGCTTGGGTCAGCTTCTGCCGCCTCGAGAGCGCGTGATGCGATATGTGGCAGGGACGTCCCAGAAGTGTTTTTACAGAGTGTGATGGCGCGCGTCAGGTCCTCGGCGTTGACCATCTTTTTCAGGTTCGCTAAAAATTTCACGAAGTCGATGTGATAAACGAGCTGCAGCATAATGATACGTTCGAACATGACGATCGTTGCTAAGAACCCCAAAGCTAGAATGCTGAGCACATAGCCATTTCCATGCTGCAGGCTCAGGGCCAGTTCTCCCCACATAATTTGTGCTCCCGGCTGGTTTCTTTTAATTGTAACCGAGATCCGCGCCAACTCCCAAGGGAGGGGCGAAGAAACCCGCGGGCAAAAGGAGCGGTGTTTAGGATTTCGGTGACTTTTTGCCGGCGGGGCGAATGCTTAGACGTTCGGCAGCCAGAGTTGGTGGCGCCGGCGGCTTGAGCGTCGTCTGAGGATCATCGTCAATCCGGTCGGAGGCAGGACTTGGACTGATTGGTACCTTCTGGCTAGCCGTACTGGTTTTAAGGGTTAGAGCGCCGGATTCATGAGCTCTGACGCACGCTTTGAGGATCTCTGGGTCGAAAAGATCCTTCTCCTCGACCATCCTCTGGATGGCATCACTTTGGTCCATGAAGCCTGAATACGCGCGACCAGACACCATTGCATCGAAGACGTCGGCGATGGCCACGATGCGGCCAAAGAATGGAATCTCTTCGCCCGCAAGTCCATCGGGATAGCCTGTACCATCCCACTTCTCATGGTGATGCTTGACCCCAGAGAGGAAGCGTTGGGCGTTGGGCATGTTGCTGATGATCTCGGCACCGATGGTCGGATGGAGCTGCATCTCCTCATATTCTTCAGCACTCAGCATTGAGGCCTTCTTGAGGATAGCGTCCGGAATGCCGATTTTGCCAATGTCGTGGCAGAGGGCGCTGATCAGCAAGAGGCGTTTAAGGTCACGCCCCAGCTTCAGCTCCTCGGCGATCGCCAGAGAGTAGCGGCTTACCCGCTCGGAGTGGCCATGAGTGTAGGTGTCTTTGGCTTCAATCGTTGCAACCATGGTTTCGATCATGCCGACCATCCAGGCGTCGAGTTCGCGCCGTAGTAGTAGCGCTTCAAAGTTTGGTGCGCAGCGGCTAATCAACGCTTGTACGAGCTCCAGTTCCTTTGCGCCGATAGCTTGCGAGGTGTTGTCGGCCTCGATATGTAGAACGCAGATCGGTTCTCCGTTGTGGACCATCGGCAACACGACTCTGTTACGATTGGCTTGGGTCACTTGTGGCGACACGTCAGCAAGGAGCAAGAGCCCTTGCTTCCTCGTTAGCACGTCCTCAAATGACCGCTGGCTCAATAGAAAGGGTTCCTTTTTCCGCTTATAGTGCCGCGCAGCGCAAGGCACTAGCTGGCGGTTTGCGGCAGTCCAAACGAACACCGCGGCGCGGCTGGCGATTGGCATCAGCTTGCCGATCGACTTGAGCAGGGTCTCGCTAGCCTCCTCTAAGCCAAACGCCACGATGATATTGCTATGAAGGTCGTAGACTTCTTTGATGGACCTAAGGTCAGTCGTTAAGTTGTTGACCACTCCGAGCTGATTTAGCCGGACCGGAGTAAATTTTGCGCTCAGCTCCCCCTTGCCGATGTCGATTGGACCTTTTAGTCCCATGTCATCCGATACGACCATTCCAAAGTCGAGAACTTCGCGCGCCAAGTGGATGTCAGGCTCCGAGGTGACGAATTGAAACTCGGTAGCTCCGACTAGGAGCTTGTCGCCATTTTGTAAGACCGCATTCAAAACTCGATCGCCGTTGATATATGTGCCGTTTTTTGACTCTAAGTCCTCGCAGATAAAGAGCCTGCCACGACGCTTGATACGCAGATGAAAGCGAGAGGTTTCCTCGTCGTCAAGCACAACGACGTTACTTGGATCGCGACCAATGGTGATCGGAAACTGGCTGAGAGTGATGCGGTCGCCAGCGCCTGTGCCGCGTTCGACGATGAGTAGCGTCATGTAGGTCCGTTCGCGTAGGTGGCATGGGTGGGCGGTCCATTGCCGTCACCTCTAAGCTTATCGGCTGCTTCTGGACAAAATTGACTTCAGCCTAAAGCTTGGTCAGTTTCTGCCGATAGGTTCTTCACGGTTTGGTAAAGACACGAAGCGACGGAAACTAGCCATGGTTTTGAGAAAATGGAATATCGCTGCGTGCATGCTTGTCTTGGGCGTTGCTAGCGCCGTAATCGCCAGCGGCCGCTATACGCAAGTCGCCCAGGCGCTGCCCCCGCTGGGTCAGCGGCTTTATGGCCTGGGGCAGCAGCAGTCTGTTGCACCGGTAGTGATCGCTCCGGCGAAAGCATCGAGCCTGGGCAGGTATATGCGTGATCCGGATCAACCCGGGCATTTAAACGTGCTTGCTCCACACCGAATAGTCGCCCATAAACAGCCTGAATTAAAAGAAAAACCAGGCAATCTTCGGTTTCAGCGACTGCGTGTCACGGGACATTTGCAGCAGCCTAGGGTTGCCTTTAGGCTGGATCCTTTGCCCCTTGAGCGGGCCGACGAGCCCATTAGCAAGGATTTTTATCCCAAGGTGTTCGAACCGGCTAAGGACGATGCCTTTTAGTCTGGCACGAGCTCAATGTTAGCAGCAGTCTCGACCCGATAGCGCCGCCCGCTTCTGTTAGCGCTCACCGACAAAGATGATGTGGGATGTCGAGACGGTAGCAATATTTGGCTGGCCGGTCAATTTAAATCTTCCAGTATGCATCCTTGGGGACGCAACGATAGATTGACTGAGTCCCGCCACTCGCCTAGCAGCATTGCATCATTTCAGGGAGGTCGTATTGTCCACGCTTGGATCACTGGACGAGGCTTTGTTTCACTCCATCAACAGCGGCCTGGGGCAAACCTGGCTCGATGCTCCGATGATGTTTATTTCGAATAAATACACCTGGCTTGCAGTGGGTGGCGTCATTCTGTTGCTCGCGTTGCTAAAGCGACGTCGGCACCTACTTCCTTTGTGTTTATTGCTAGGAAGCACGATCGGCTTGACTGACGTTGTGACCTATCAGGTAGTTAAGCCTCTGGTTGCTAGGGAGCGACCTTGTAAGCGTCCATTGGCCGAGTTGCGTATGGTCCCGATTTGGTGCGGAGGAGACTACGGCATGCCGTCCAATCACGCCGCTAACGGGATGGCATTGACGGCTATTCTCGCCCTTAATGCCCCGGCCGCAGCCGCATGGGTAGCTCTCGTTTTGACCGTTATGACTGGCTTCAGTAGGGTGTACCTGGGAGTTCATTTTCCTGGCGACGTGTT
>Ga0315284_10005938_pt1 | contig 17375 bp, 15 predicted proteins | sample YL17G09_16_MG_FD_203696 | JGI IMG/M metagenome (GOLD analysis project Ga0315284, IMG submission 203696) | Sediment microbial communities from Yellowstone Lake, YNP, Wyoming, USA - YL17G09_16 | ecosystem: Environmental > Aquatic > Freshwater > Lake > Sediment | place: USA: Wyoming | collected...
AGTATTTCCAGGCCGCATAGGCAGCCCCGAAGCCGTCAACGCAGTGCGCATGAAAGAGGATAAGTGTATTGTTAGCCATAGAGTTCCTTTTAAATATTTGATAACATAGGAAATATTTAGTTTAATAATAGGATATCTCGGTATGGAAAGTAAACTGGCCATGTTTAAATCGAAGGCCCAAAGGGCAAAATTTCACGTACTTCTGGCACAAGGAAAAATGAGCCAGAAGACTATTGACGAATGGGAAAGAGATACTCCCAAGAAGTTACCGGAGAGAATAGGTCCTAAAAAGAAAAGCTCACAACACAGTAGCGGACATTGGAAACAATATAGTAAAATGACGGGTAATAAGAAGCCCCGGATAAAACGGATGAGGAGGACAGCTATGGATCAGAACTTTATAGCAGGATTTGAGAAGCGTGCTGAAAAAGAAAGAATGAGCACTGGTAAAAAGGCCCTAATTGGGGCAGGTATCGGCGCGCTGGGAACTCTAGGACTATATGGCGCAGTACTGGCGGGAAGTTCGCATGGGTTGGGGCTTACAGCTTCAGAGGGCCATTCGTTATTTGGACATCTTGATCCGGAAATTATGGCAATGGGATCAGGGCTTGGGGCAGGTATCGGAGCACTAGATAACCCGCTAGAAGACTTAGACGAAATGTTAGACCGTAAGCGTATAACGAAGTACCCAAAACGTCTAAGAAAAAACTTTAACGAGGCTAGGCCGCATAGGCTTGCTGGGGGAATTCTAGGGGCAATGGCGGGAACATATGCAGCTATGCGACACAACCCATTCGGGTCCACCTCTCTAGGAACCGGGCTTGGAACGCTAGCAGGAATGGCCGCAGGACATGGGGTAGGTCGTATGATGAGTAATAACGAATAAGGAGAGTAGATATGGACAACAAATTTAGAGGTGGATTTGAGAAGGTCGCGGTTAATCAGAAAATTGTTAAGCGTATCTTTAGGAATATTGATAAGATCAAAGGATATGAGTCTTGGGGTAGGTACCCTCTAAAAACTGAAACTAAACTTAGAAATTTAATTAATAAAAGCTCAAATAATAGAGAACTTAAAGGGCTTAATCCGCGGCATAAGAAAATTATGAAGAACTTTAGTGCTACCCACGGCGTACAATTTGATGAGAGATCGAAGCATCTGCCAAAGACACATTCTCGATGGAAAAGATACGTTAGAAAGTATATCCCTAAGACGCATCGTAGCGACTTATTACATGAAATTAGTAGGTTTAATTTATAAAATACAAGTGAGGGTAACATGCCAGGACTAAGAAACATACCGAAGATAATGACCCCCAAAATAAAGCAGCCAGGCCTTCGGATGAAGTCACCCACGAGCAAGAAGGGCGTGATCAAGATCAGTAGCTACTTCCAGGCGGGGTTTGAGAAGGTAGCAGCTTGGAATGGAGTTAATAGACGAGTTCCGGGTATGAGAAGATTTGATGATCGTCTATTAGCAACCACGTCTAAACACGAACTACCGCCAGAAGCCTCAGACATTATGGGGAAGTTGGCACCTAAAGGAAAGGATTTAGGAAGAAGACTAAAATTTTCTGGACGCAGAAAAGGAGACGTAGCCCAACGCTTGAGAAACTCACGCAAAACTGCCGTTAATGATATCTCTCACGCCCTTAGGCGATTACGCGGGCGATTACACTAATGAATAGTAGTTTTAAACAAGGCTTCGAAAAAAATGCAGTTTCTGCTGTAGACGTAAATCGTCTCAGAAAGCATATAAGTATGCCCTCAAGCAAAACTTATGCGAAGTTATCACCAAAAATTAAAAAGATGTATAGGGACTTTCATATATCAGGACTGGAAAAGCGGGCGATAGATGCTAGGTCGCTAAGAAATATTTTCAATAGCCCTTTGGCCCAAGAGAAAGAGGGTCTTATCTTACGTTATGCAAGGCACGCTTTGGGTCTCGTTGACGATGTTCTGCCGAGACTGGAGCGGTCCAATATTAGTCAAGAGGTTGTAAATGACATTAGTTTTGCACGAGCGTTTGGTCCTATTATAGAGGAGCGAGTAACAGCGTTAAAGGATTTGGCAATACCAAATGCAAGAGAAGTTGCGCATAAACTTTCAAACTTTGAGGCCGTTATTCAGGCAACAAAAAATCCAGAGAAAAAGAGAGAAGTTTTAGGTAGACTAAATCATTATATAGACACATACCATAACGGCATGCCACTACATGAGATGTTAGGGATAGTAGGAGGATAGTATGGATCAGTTCTTTAGAGAAGGGTTTGAAAAGATATCAGCAGCAGCTCCTGCAAAAGGGATTGCAGAGGGGGTTAAGAAGAAGTTATCTAAGGCAGATTGGGGCAGCCTTTTTAGATCTAAACCAAAGCCTGGAATGTATGCGAACGTTAAAGGACGCGTACCACTAAACAATGCCAAACTTACACCATTTCAAAAGGCGCAAGGCGCTTGGCACGATAACCCAACTCCTGCGAACTTAGAGGCCGGGCATTCGAAGAACTTTCAAAAGAATCAATCTCATCTAGATCACGCGGAGGTACTACCACCACCTATACCAGGACAGGCATCAAAAGAGACTGCGAGAAAATCAGGTCTTATGAGATCCCGAGATTCTGCTCCTTCTGGGCCAGGCAATCCGTTTTCTTTAAAATTTTAGGAGCCGCTGTGACGCCTCAATTTATTGAAGGCTTCTTAAAACAGGCCAAACTTAAAAAAGATGTAGAGCTACAAGTACACCAAAAGAGAATATTAAAACGTCTTGAGAAGAATCCATCCCTTCTTCTTTGGCATGGGCTTGGGTCTGGAAAGACTTTATCTGCTATTGCCGCTGTCGGAGACACGCCAACAGATTTCTTATTGCCGGCAAGTCTTCGCGGAAATTTGGATAAGGAATTAGCTAAGTTTACAACCAACCATGATGTAAAGGGACAGTCCTATACTAAGTATTTAAAGAGCTCACCAAGTAGACGAAACTCCTTGGTTTTAGATGAGGCCCACAGACTTGGAACACCTACATCTGGAATAAGCAAACTGCTTATGGAGAGGGCCCCTAGTTATAATAAGAGGATACTACTGACGGGATCTCCTCTTAGAAATCATCCATCAGAGCTTGCTCCTTTAATTAGAATCCTAGACCCAAGCTCAAAGGTTCCATTAAACAGGGGAGACTTTGAGTCTAAATATATTTCAGAAGAAGAAGTGGATCCTGGATTTTTCAAAAGGGTAATTCTTGGAGTAGAGCCGGGTATACGAGAGACTATCAAAAATAAGAAGGATTTTCAAAAGCTAGTACAAGGCAAGATTGATTATCACATGGCCGGAGATAAGTATTATCCTTCGGTGACAGAGAGTCATGTTCCTGTAGTGATGAGCCCTTCGCAGAGAGGGCTCTATGATAAGGCAAGCAAAGATCTCCCTAGGAGTGTGCGGATTAAGATGGAGATGAACATCCCGCTGGCCAAATCAGAGAAGGTTCATTTAAATAACTTTTTTAATTCTATGCGCCAGATCAGTAACTCAGTCCGTTCTTTTGGGGTTGATGAGGATACTCCTAAGATGCTAACGGCAGCTAAGGACTTAGAAAAACAGATAGCTAAAGGTGGAAAGACGCTAGTTTATTCTAACTTTTTAGAGAGTGGAATTGGCGAATATGCAGATATTTTAAAACGTAAAGAAATACCCTATGTTAGGTTTGACGGATCTTTATCGGATAAGAAACGGAAGGCCGCAGTAGATGCTTTTAATGCTGGCAATGTCCCTGTCTTGTTGGTGTCTGGTGCCGGGTCAGAGGGGCTAGATCTTAAGGGAACTAGACTCGTGCAGGTACTTGAGCCCCACTGGAATCAGGCAAGAACTGACCAAGTTAAGGGGAGAGCGGTACGTTTTAAAAGTCACGAGCACTTACCAAAAAGAGAACAGAATGTTACGATTAAGAATTATTATAGTACTCTTCCAAGTAGCTTTAGTTTTTTTGGTAAGAAGGAAGATCCTAAGACTTCCGTAGACCAATACCTAAGGCAATTAGGAGAAGATAAGACCAAGCTTAATATGCAATTTTTAAATGCAATGAAGGAGAGGGCAAATGAATATTAATTTTAGAGAAGGATTTGAAAAAAGAGCATCTGATGATGTTATAGTTCCAACGGCCATTGGTGCCGGCTTAGGTGGGCTGGCCATGCATGGCTATCATCATGGTATGTTTCCAGGAACAGAGCCGAACAAGAGGTTATTTCCAGACCCTACAAAAGCTCCGTCAGTGGTAAAGAATGTACAGAAGGGAGCAAAGAATGTGCAGAAGGCAGTTAAGCCAAGCATTGCGGCATTAGTGGCCAAGAAAAATAGCATTGCTAAAGAAACTGCAAATGTTGTAGGTAAAATCGGTAAGGCAGCTAGAAAACTAAAGATTAAATAGTATGGACCAACATTTTGTAGATGGCTTTGAAAAGAGAGCAGCACTTGAAAAGGTAGCGACAAATCCCAAGATTGTGGCAATGAATATGTTGGGTCGCGCAAAGAAGAAGTTGCCGAAACTACCTTCTATATTAAAAGGGGTCGTTAAAGAGCCCGCTAGGATGGCGCATCAAGATCAAAGGCAGGAGTTAGAGCTTTTGCGTCACTGGCATGGATTACAGAGTAGAAAGATACCCAAGATACCCATTGAGAAAGTAGCGACTAAACTAACAGCAAGAGCACGAAAGAGTATAACTCCAAGTAATTTTGTTTTTCCTAAAGAAAGAAGATACCCTATACACGATGCAGCACATGCTAGAAATGCCTTAGCGAGAGTGGCACAGAATGGCAGCCCATCTGAGCAGGCAGAAGTTAGACGAGCAGTACATGAGAAATACCCAGGAATAGGAGATTAGCTTGAGGCTATATTTCAGAGCAGGCTTTTTAAAACAAGCAGGCGGTCCTGGGTCCGGGGTCTCAGGAGACAATACTGACAGCATAGACATCATGGACCACTCTTCTTTAATTAGTATTGGGAAGAGAAAAGACTTTCTAAAACATACAGAGCCGATTGAGACAATCCAGATACCAACGCACCAGATAAAATATAAGGGACAATATAAATACGTTCCTAAAAAACTCATGCGAATGGTTATGGGCGCTATGCAAGGCGATACCTCCCTGTGGGAGAGGCCTGTCCAACTACTGAAAGACTCTAATAACGAGTACCATATTGTTGACGGGCATCATAGGGTACTGGCCGCAATCATCTTAGGAAGAGATATGATATTGGCAGAAATATATCCTTCCACTAAACTAGAGAAGCGGGCCAATATGGATGCACTATTTACTGATGGCCCAAGTATAGATCGTGGTCGTGGAGATGCTAACCTTATGTCTGGCCCAGATAGAAAAAGGCTGAAGGCTCTAGGACTACTGCCTGCAGTTTTAAGTGATGAGCCGCCAAGAGAAGATTTGCCTGTTACAGCAGGAAACCCCTATAATGATTTAAAGGCATTTTAATATGGACAAATATTTTAGAGAAGGGTTCACTAAGACATCGGGCGAGATAAGTTCTATTGTTGGAGCGATTCCTCAGTTTGCGGATGACTTTTTAATCTACGGTTCTAGGTTTAAGAAGGCCAAAGCAGCAAAGGCAAGAGAAGAAGGATTGGCCAAAGAGGCCTTTGATGAACACTGGGTAGAGGAAGGCGCCAAGGTAGAGTTAGAGCATACCAAGGATATAGAACTAGCCAGAAAGATTGCAAAAGATCATCTGAATGAAGATCCGGATTATTATAAAGATTGGAAGAACAAGGAAAAGATTCTATTTCAAAAGAGGGCCAATTGGCTAAATAGAGTAAAAGGGACTAAGAATGCTGGACCTCTGGCAAGACGGTTAATTAGAAATTCCATAAGACAAGGTAGGCCCCTAAATCCAACAAACGTTTCAGAAATTATTAATCGAATAAGACCTGGATCAGAGGATCTCTTATTTAGGGCCATGCGAGGTCGGGGCTAAAAAGACCAGGATTTTCGCGAATGGTACTAATATTTGCAGACCCCAAAGTAAGAGAGCAGAGATTAAAAGCTTGCGGTATGTGCGAGCACCTTGATAAATCTCGGTGCAAAATCTGTGGGTGCTATGTTAGACTTAAATCAAAGTTAAAACACGCAGAGTGCCCTCTTGACAGGTGGCGTGAAAAAATCCTTCAAGAAGAAATGACTGGGAGAATGACTAGTACTTTCGAGATTAGGACTTGTTGTGGCCATTGACAATAATGCGATCTACATTTACCGATTTCTAAGCACCGTTTGGGATGGACTCCCAACAAAAGATCGTGTTCGTTTTGCAGAGCTTTGGAAAGGGTATGAGCAGGTTTTGGGAGAAAGTTACCAATCTCTTTTAGAGTTGGGCTTCTCTAACAATATAGATACTATTCCAATTTACCATATTCAGCGGTGGGAGAGATACACCTTTAAAGAGTCTCTTGCTGTTCTTGAGCCAATAACTTTCTTATCCAGAAAATCATTATTTACTCCCTTAGATTTAAGTCAGAATTCCTGGATACGTCTTAGAGTATTACCGCCAACAGAGTTAGATCCCGTTTTGGTTCCTTGGACAGATATTGATTGTCGAGGTGCAGATCCTAAAAAGACAGCCATAGACGAGATTATTGCAGCTATTAATAAAGCAATGGGTTATGAGTTTGCAACACCCCAATATAACAAAACACTGATACAACTTAAGGCCCAAGAAACAACTCCGGGAACATTGATACAAATTACTAGGTATCCTGGGTTACAAGACGGAACTACGGAGATTCTAGGAATAGTATCTAAAGACCTTCCCTTAGAAACACCAGATTACCCCTTTAAATATAAAATAGCTTCTGAGGTAAGGAAGATTCCAAATCTACAGAACTCCATAAGGAATCAAAATCTCCTCGCATTCTTTGTCGAAGGTGTAGATTTCCACATTGATATCGAGAAGTCTTTAATCGAATTTAGGACAGTTCCACCAGAGACTCTTTGGGCCAGCACCACATATAGAGATGAGAAGCGTCTCTATAATAATTATGGCGCCTCCATAGGATACTGGGATTCTAAGCAGACTCCAGAAGAATATGCAATAACAGTAAAAGCACTATGGTATGCCTATTGGCATGGCCCCAAACCACTTTTTATTCAGCAGGCCCTCTATCTGATGTTTGGCCTCCCAGTCGCAAAGCTGGATGGTATCATTAATAGAGTTACAGGCTCAACATATAATAATGCATCATCTGGCGTTTATGCCGGAGCTACTTTCACAGCAGACAAGGTAGGAATTCAGGGTGACAGTATTCAGCTGGTTTTTGATGGAGTTAAGGATATCTCGCATGTTCTAGGAGTCTGGAACTCTGCCAACCCTAGCAATACGGCATCAGCAGATTCTCCCGGAGATCGGGTATTGCAGTCAGGAGTATTAAAGCTCTCTGGAGGATCAGTTGCCGGCCAGGGATTCATGGAGATCATTTATATTGATGGTTCCGTAAATGCCCATGCACTTCCCACAGATCTAATATGGCACCCCTATCTTCAACCCACTTCTTTCGTAAAGCAGTTTCAGCCATTGTGTAATGGTATAATGGTATACGATAAAGTGACCTTACCGAATTTTGTAGAGTCTGAAATTGGGTATGGATTTATGCTGGATAGGTATGCCCTTCCAGAAGCTACTAGAGGTCCTGGAGATACTGATGAGACTAAGGCCATCTCTATGCTACAAGAGCATAGCTATCTGCCTCAAATTGATGTCAATGCTTTTGTTCGTCCGGGAATAAATATTGGAAATGTGCTTAAGTTTCTTAAAAATCTGCAGCCGTTACACAAGATATTTCAACTTCAGGTTACTCTTATAACTGCTGATGCGAAGGTAACTTTATTAGATGGGGCTTCTTGGGATCTGGCGATTGATGTCTCACCAAACTTAGAAATCAATCAGTTTAATAGTGCGCCTCTTGGAATTAAAGATGACTATGAGTTATTTGGAAATTTAAATCCGGCCCTAGATTTGGATAGTGATTGTGCGGCCATTACGGAGAGTGGTACTATAGTAGTTCGAGATAGGTTTGGGGCGACTCTTCCACAGTATGGCGTAGTCTGGAAATGACGCAACTCTCTTACTTTGTTTTTTAATCCCTCTGAGGTACTATGAAGCAAATGGAAAGTTTTAAAATTAAGGGATCCCTAGAAATATTGGTCCACCAAAAAGGTGTCTTAGTAGATTCTATGGAATTCGAGAATATAATCGTAAACATTGGTAAATCTTATATTGCAAATAGGATAGCGTATTCTGACGCAAAGATTGTGGCGAGGATGGCCATTGGGGATATGGGAGCGCTACCCTCAGACACTACGGTTCCAAGAATTCCCACAATATATGAGACAACTCTTTACCATGAAGTATATCGACAAGATATCCAAACATTAACAATAAATACAACCAGTACGCCACCAGCAGTACCTATTAACGAGGTCGTGTTTTCAACTGTATTTAGTGCGATGTCTATCCCCTCGACATCATATGTAAACTCAGCGGCCCCGATGGTAAATGAAATTGGGCTGGTTGTCGTAGATACCTTAGCAACGCCAACACCACCGCCTACAAGTGGAGCGGCAGCGTATCCAGGACGTCCCCCAGTGGCGGCCCCAAATCCGCAGTGGCCAGGAGAGACTTTGTTTTCTATAAAGACTTTTAAATCAATCCCCTTTGAGGCGGCAAATGAGACAACAATATCTGTTAGATATACGGTGTCTATAATCTAGGAGAAGTAAGTGGCAAATCGCACACCATATTTAGGATTAATATTACCAATCAATGGGGAGTATACAAATACATGGGATGTTCCGGTAAATGGTAACTTCTCAAAGATAGATACTGCAATTGAAGGTGTTACCACGGAGGTACAAGCATCTAGGTTTCAGCTTGCTTCATTACCAGCATTCTTGTCTGTATCCATAGAAGCGGATGGGACTTTAAAGCCTACTGCTGAGGTCGAGGAATCCCGAAATTCCAAAGTTTATGGGCAGTTCGATTCTGCAGGAAATTCATATACTCTTGGTGATCGCATTGAGCTTGGGGATATTGAAGTTTTCTATGCTAGAAGTGGGGCCTTGGATTTATTAAGTGCGCTCAGCTTTATAGGACGAGGAAATACAGTCCCAGACTCTGTAGTATCTGGAGCAATAGATGCCTCTGGAAATCCGAGTTTTTTAGGATCTGCAAGTAATAAATTTAAATTAGAGGCCTCTACCAATAGCCCTATCATCTTTAATATTTCCGGAAAGCGGATGTCTTTGACTCAGGATTTAGATGTAAATTCAACCGGAGTGAGTGGGCTGCAGATTCTTATTGCCGAAGCCCCAGACGTCCCAGTACTACCGACAGGCTGGCCCACCTTAGTACCTAGTACTATAGTTGTGCCTGTAACTGCAGGAGGTAGCGCGGTAGCAGATCCTGATTCCGGCAGCAGGGTTCGTAAATTTACGAGCACGATAGATCTTAATTTATACAACGTTCGTCGTGGGATGATTCTCACGATCAATACCACAAATAGTCCTAACAATGGTAGTTATATTATAGATCAGGTAGGTCTAACCTCTGGTGGGATTACTGATAACTTTTCTTTAACGATAATCGGAGTATTTGACTCATCTGGAACTGCGCTAGACTTTACTATAACGGACCCAACACAACCTAAATTCTCCGTAGTTGCGAGCACTGCTACCTTAACTGCGGGACAGTGTCGGGTAGGTGAGGCCATGGCCGATGCAGCGGCGTCGCTGTCGAGTGTGCTTGCTTATGCCTTTAATCATCGATACGAATCTACATTTAAAGGAATGGTATCTGCAGGATCTATTGTGACTGTGGACTACCAGCACAATCTAGGATTCATACCAACATCTATTCAAATATTAGTTTCTTCCGGAGTTGATGGAACTCCCTGGGTGGAACCTTTGACGGTTGCGGAGTCAACTCATAACTTTGCCTCAAGTGTAACGAGTTCTCTTATTTTAAGTCCGGGTACTTGGAGTCAAGGAACATGGATACCTGCGGCTACGCCAGGGGTTGCAACACCATCATACTCTCCACTTCCTGATTATTCTCCCCTTCCTAGTTTATCTGGATCTGTTACTGGGGGTCCTCTGACTGGATCGCTTAAACCACTAAATAGCGTTCGGTTAAGGACAACTAAAACACTACTTTCAATTAAGAATATCACCGCTGGATTTGTGTTTTCTGATTTTGATGGGCAAGCACACGATACCGGGTATATTAAGGTAATAGTGTCATGACGATAATAAAGTCCTTTGGATATGGGAATGGCTCTCCCTATAAATCAAATACGTTCAATCAGAACAATGCTCTCATATTCAATGGAAATGGGCCCTTAACAGTAGAGTCAATTAAGAATGTTGGAACCTCTGTTGTACTTGGAAATATTACCTTTATTCAGGAAGGAGTTATCGTACAAGTTATTGGTGGCGCTTCCATAACTCTGCCATCTAGCATGGTCGCACCATACTACTTAACAGCAAATATTCCTGATACAAAACCAATCGATAATATCATATGGGGATTTGCGAAAAGCCCACAAGATATGTCCAGCACTACAGTACTAGTTGCTGCATGGGATGGGCAAGAGTGGACAGCTATGCCGACAGGCGACATTAAATCTATAATGAGTTATCGAAGAAGTTCCGCGATTGCCTGGCAGATGCTGGGCTTTAATCAAGGCTTTCAATTCCTTCCTAATTTTACATCAGGCATATATACAGTAGGCCCAGGATCTTTAACAGATACTTGGGGAGAGCTAATACCCAAGTACACAAATCATATAGCAACAGCAATTCCCGCTGATCCCGACTTTAAGAGGATAGATGCTATGATCTATAGAAGGGGAACAGATCACCTTCGAAGAATCGGAGTATTCGCTCTTCACCCAGGACCGGGGTATTTAGATGATGACTACCATAATATAAAAGAGCTTCCTGTTACTACTACAGCAGGTACTTCAAACTATAGAATAATCAATTCCTCAGATAATAAAATATCAATCCTATACCTAGAGGCAGGAGAGCTTCACCTTAGACAAAATTCAGCAGACCGGACCGCGCTTGGTTCCGTGAAGACACTACTATCCGGAACTACGGTAGACATGTTCGACGCAATCCGCCTAAGCAATGATACTATTTTCGTTGTCTTTGTCCAAGGCGCTCAACTAGGGACCCTCTTTGTAGATATGACAGGCGGTAGTATTGGCTCAGTTAATCCAATAACTAGCCTAGCTGCTACACCGTATTCATTAATAGCCAAGACAGACTCTAGCGGGAATATTTTTATTGGTAGTTTAGTCCAAAGTAGTCCCACAACGGTATCTCCGTACCTTACCCGACTAGATAAATTTGGAATTCCAAAGGCCCCAACAGTAGCTCTTTTCACTGGGACGGTATATTACTCCTCGATGGATTTTGTAGTAGATCAGGATACTAACTTAGTATTTGTATTCTCAGCAGATGATGGGTCAACTCTTTTTGTTCAGAAGCGTATTTTTGACTATATCGGCCAGCCTCTAACAGCATTAGAAACCATTTCGAATAAGACAGTAATGGCCACTACCCCACTAGCAACTAATGCTCCGGCAAAAGATGCCAAAATACTATACTCTAATACGGGGTATTTCTACATTACCTTTATACAGACATCTTCAATCGGTGATATCGTTGCTATTTATTCTAATCAATACGAATCCAATACGGGATATAAGGCACATGCCTTTTCGGATACACAAGATGTTTCGAGTTACTCTATTGCCATAGACTGGTCGGATAATGGGTATTTGTTGTACGCAACTCCTACGGGAACCTATTATTATAACTTCTCTTTTTTTACAACACTCTCCTACATGGCAGATGGCTTTCAAATTAGCACTACCAATTCTTCCTACTCAGCAGTGCTCTTTGATAATTTAGGAGCACTAGCAACGACCTACCAAATAGTGGCTGGAATGGTCACGAGCAAGCTAACTCCTGATATACAATATGACTTTGATGATATGTATCAGTCGCTTATTCCAAGTGACTTTTTTCTTGCCTATATTGAGCGTCCCTCAAACTCCTACGTTCCATGGTATTCCGCTTCATTCTCACAATCGCAAGGATCTGGTGGAGGAGTAGCATCTGGGGGAGCAGCTCCTTCTGGCCCTGGGTCAGGGGGTATAGGTTCTGGAAGCGGCAATGTAGGCGGAGGCGGCGGTGTTGGTGGTGGTGGCTCTGGAGGAAATAGCGGCTCCGGAACTTCTGCAGATCATAAATCGGATTACCTTATATATTGCTCAGGAGTTTTTCATTTTTCCGCTCCTTCGGGAAATTTAGATTGGTCAAGCCCGCTTCTAGTTGCAGACCCCTTTAGGTGCACATACTCGATTCCTATTGGTTCCGTGAATATGCCAGACGGTCATGTGATGTACACAAGGATACCATTAGTTCAATACTTAACAGAGGATGCTACTAACACAACTGTTACCGTGGTGGATGCCACAGAGTTTGTAGTTGGGCAGAAGGTTTTTCTTGGAAGTCAAACTAGTTCTGGATTATACACAACAGTCACTGCAGTAAATTACGTAAGCAATAAGATCACCCTACTTGCTTCAGCATCTCGATTTATATTATCAGACGGGGCCTACATTACTAGGACTGAGCTTACAGTTAAGTCCGATAAACAAAGTGGGTATGAGCTTAGACCAGGCTCAACCGGATTCATTGCCCCAGATATTTATACTATTGCAGAGCGAATGGGAAATGAGATTACTTTTCGAAGTGGGGAGCTCACTTTAAAATTAGGCTACTGGGGAAGATTCGGAGGAACTACTACTGCAGGAGTCGATCTTAATGGTGGATTTACTGACTGGGATTTAGATTTTCATGAGACCACAGACTCTACTAATAAACTCCTAGGCCAAGGCAGGCTTAGAGAACACACTACAGATAAACAAAAGTTAATAGTTTCTCCGATACTCCACATTATGAATAGCGGAGCAGAGCTTGGGCAGGTTGCTGACAATGTTCCCCTGATTTTCACTGGATGCCAGATAGATCCGATGACCGGATTAGTTTATGCCTATGATGGATCTGGGGCAGGTATTCCTACAGTTCCTCCAGCACCTCTTCCCGCAATAGATGCTGGTGAGTTTTTGTGGGGGGCCGTTACTTTAATAGTAGGTCAGGCCGAAGTTGCTAAGAATTATAATATTGTTGAAATTATACTAACTTATGGAAGCACCGTAGGCCCAACTAGAGAGGATGCTCCTAGAGCACTATATGATGACGGCATTCCTGCAGGAGCTTTTTGTTTACAAGGAACAGGCCCAGGTACATATGCGAACATTACCTTTTCTGATATTGTACAGGTTGGTTCAGTTGGTGGTGGAGCTGGCGGTGGTGGAGGTGGCTGGAAGGCATTACCAAAAGCTACATCAGGAGCTCCTACAAAAGTGCTAACCGCTGGTGGAACTCTAGAGCTTGCGAGAAAAAGACTACAGTATTGGAGAGTAAAAGGAACCGCAGGAAGAACTCTTTTAAGTACTACTCCCTTTGGAACGTCGCCGTACTGGAAGGATGGCGATTGCGTAAGACTTATTGGAATGGATAATACAGACTATCCAGTTATAGAGAATTCTGCTGGAACTCAATATGGGATTGATTGCAATGGGATTATAGAACTTAAGCTCGGAAAGATCGTTGAGCTACAATATGATGTTGTTAGAAAACTATGGTCTGATCCGACAAGGAATATGTAATGGACGATAATCGAACATTAAAAATAGATATTATCGAGACTGCACAACAACCCAAAGGCACTCTTGCAGTTCGCGAATCCACACAGGTTATTTGTGGGCCAGGAAGTACTGCAGGATTAAATGGAAAACAAGTTCTCCTATACGACTCCCCCACCACAACCGTTGGTTACTTTTTTGACGTTAACAACTCTTCAGTTGCCCCTCCTATAGGACCAACTAGGACAGTCAGAGTATCGGTTCTATCAACAGATGCTGGTATTTTGGTTGCCAGCAAATGGCAAGCAGTATTAAACCAAGACTCGATGTTTAGTAACGTAGTACTAGGATCTTCAGTTACAATTACAAACTCAGTGCCAGAAGCAGTCCCTAATGCCACAACAGACACCACATGGGCCATTACCACTATTGTTGCGGGGATTACCGCAGTCAGGCCCACAAATCCTTTATTCACTCCAGCGGATGGAAGAATAGGAACCTATGCACAGATGGGAGGTCTTGCCGTTGTAGATAATCTATCTCGACGAATGGCCATTTCTTTATTTGGTAGCGAGCTCCTTGTTGGACCTAATCAAGCATACCCAGATATTCCGACGGCCATTGCCGCCGCCAATCCGGGGGACCGAATCAAAGTTTTAAATGGAACATATAATGGGAATATTGTAGTTACGAAACCACGGATTACTATAGTTGGCGAAGGAATCGGTACAATTGTTAATGGAGATATAGTATTAGAAACTGGTGCAGACTACACCTATATCACTAACCTATATCTACGAAAAAACATCTCCTTTCTTGGTGTTGTAAAGTATTGCATGTTTGTATACAACTGGATTTCAAACACTACGATCATAAAGGATGAGACCATCCAGACATCCACTAGCTATACCTATAGCGCTTATGCAATAAACACGTTGATGTTTAATTACTATGCAAGTGCTGTTTCCGTGTATAACACATTTGCGTTTGCCACAACTACTCTCCCAACAAGAGCATATGCTGAAGTAGTAGGTAGCACTTTTGCTACTGGAACTATAACGGATGATACTATTGCACATGCAGAGACAACCTACAGAACATACGCGGCCCAATCCGCGACATACAACTCTAGTGCAAGAAGGACTAGAGCTTCTGATGCTTTTGCATATGCCGATACAACCTATATGTCTAGAGCTACATCTACTATTACGGCGGGGGTCTATGCTACAGGGGCGACAACTTATACTACGAAAGCTACAAGCACACAAAACGCTAGCACGTATGCTATAGGGGACACTACATTCAGGACTCACGCGATCGCAGACTACGCTGGTGTAAGATTTACGGCTCAGGAGTGGGGCGTTAATGGAAACTTAATATCTTTATTTTTTAATGGGTTCTCGGATATCGATACGATAGTTGGTGACTGGAATATTATTAACCCAACAAACCAAGTATCTTTCACAGGAAGACCTGGAACTGATATTTTAGCAATAGGAATGGTCGATCTGGTCGGAGGGTCAACGGGAAATCCTGTTAGATTTAAGGCAGACTTTGTCGGCACTATCGGAAATTCCATCTCTTTAGTTTTTGATGGGATACTAACAATAGAGCAAGTCGTGGTCGCTTGGAATGCGGTTAACCTGCTAAATACGGTCTCTCACGATGGGAATGATGTTGGTGTGCCGCCAGCAGGGACACTAAACCTTTCACTGGGAAGTGACACAGGCACGGTATCATTTATCGCAGATAAAACTGGGGTTGTCGGAAATAGCATCTCCTTAGTTTTTACGGGAGCTAATACAGTTTTAGAGGCAGTAAATACTTGGAACACATCCTTTCCCGCGAATGCTGTTTTGTTTACAGGCAGGGGCGATAGTATCATAGTTGCTTCAACAGTTACCTTATCAGGAGGTACTGGCGCGAACCCCGTATCTTTTAAAGCGGTAAATGTAGGTGTGGTAGGAAATTCCATTACTTTAACTTGGACCGGCACTAATACAGTACAGGAAGCAATAACTACATGGAATAACGCAAACTTAGGTAATACGGTTTCTCTCGTTACAGGAGATCCTGCCGGAATTGTTTCCCCTGCTGGGTCAACTACCTTATCGGGAGGAACGAATGGGGCCACAGTTGTATTTAATGCAGTAAATCTGGGTGTTGGCGGGAATACAATATCATTAGTATTTAACGGAACTTCTTCAGTCGATACAGTAGTAGCTGCGTGGAACGCGGGAAACATGGGAAACCAGGTCAGCTTTACTGGGGTAGGGACTTCAATCCCGTTGGCCCAAACAAGCAATTTAGGGGGTGGGGTTGGTACTACGACAGTCCGCTTCCAATCAGAAGCTGCTGGTGTTAATGGAAATACGACAACATTGGTTTTTAATGGAACAGATACTATTCAGGAAATAGTAGTCAATTGGAATGCTGCAAATCCTGGTAGGAGAGTAACTACCACAGGTGCTCTTAATGGCGTGGTTGCAGCGAGCTCACTTACACTGGCTGGCGGAAGAACCGCTTCTCCATATACCTTTGTCGCTACTAATATCGGGCCCTCTGGGAATTCGATTTCTCTTATTTTTGATGGCGTAGATTCATTAGGACAAGTAGTGGCAGACTGGAATGCGGCCAACACTGGTAATCTAGTTACACATACAGGGATTGCCACGGATATCTTAATTGCGCAAACAATAAATCTTACAGGAGGAGCTTTCGACGCTACTGTTATTTTTACTGCCGACACTTTAGGTATTGGTGGAAATAGCATTTCTCTTGTCTTTGATGGAATTCAGACTATACAGACAGTCGTCAATGACTGGAATAATGCAAACACGCCAAATACCGTAACTTTCAATCAGGGGGGATCAGGCGTCGTTGGTGCGACTACAATAGCACTTGTGGGAGGTGTGGGTGCAACTACCATGGCCTTTCTTGCAATTACTCCAGGAGTTGTGGGAAACGTTATTAGCTTAACCTTTAATGGAATTTCGGATACCGTTCAGAACGTTGTAGCAGCTTGGAATGCCGCAAACAATACAAACCAAGTGGTAGGCGATAGCGATACAGGACCTCCCCCTAGTGGTGCGATTCCTCCTGCAGGAATTTATACTCTTGCATTCGGAGCTGACGATGTGACTATGACATTTTCAGCACTTACATTAGGGCAAGTTGGAAATCTAATTACTCTAAATTTTATTCCAGGAGAGACGGTAACGGCAGTAATAAACAACTGGAATGGTCCCAACCCACTAAACCAAGCTACACACAATACCAACGGAAGCTTTATGCTTGGTGCGCGTACGCTCACCCTTTCGGGAGGGTCTGATTCCGGAGCTTTCCAGTTTGTGGCGGTGAATCCAGGTATTGGAGGAAACTCTATTAGCATAGTAGCTTCAGGAACCCAGACTACTGTGGAGATAATAGATGCATGGAATCTTGCCAACCCAACAGACCCCATAACAACTAGCGCAAATTCCCCCAACACAGTCCCTATTGTGGGAACATACCCATTATCTAGGGGCCGAGACGCACAGCCAGTTAGCTTTACAGCTGTTACTAGTGGTACTCCAGGAAACACTATAAGCCTAGTATTTGACGG